>JACCDS011383071.1_pt1 | contig 59841 bp, 71 predicted proteins | sample 7446441 | NCBI WGS metagenome assembly JACCDS01 (sample SAMN15323445, study PRJNA562643) | freshwater metagenome | isolation source: river surface water | place: USA:Blue River Watershed | collected 2017-08-17
ATCAGTAGTCCCTCACGCGGATGCGAAACTCGGTTTCCTTGATCCTCCCGAGCGCCGTCGTGGCCGTCACAGTGATCTTGTAGGTCTTCCCGTTCGTGCCGCCTGAGATCCAGAGCTTGATGATCGGGCCGGAAATCAGCGTGTCCACGATCGTCAGCTCATCCGTCGGGCTCACGCTCGAGCTCGCAGCCGCCACGCTGTCATCCTCGGTCAGCCATTCCTCGAAGTTGATGTCGTAGTCGAGGTATTCGGCGGGCTGCTTTGTCAGTGTCCCAAGCATTTCAGTTCCTTTCGCCGGACAAGACGAGCGTTCTGGACGAGCGCGGAACCATCAAAACCCGGCTCGGCTCAAATACGTCGAAATCTCGGCTGTCTTCGCTAAGTACGTCGATAATTCTGTTGTCCGATTTTACGCGGAATGTCCGCTCGAGCACAGGTTCAAACAGCCCCTGCTTCCAGTTGGCTTCGCCGCCGGCCACGTACCAATAGCCGCGATCGAGCTCCATGACGCGGCCGTAATAGATGGCGGCGTCGTTGCCCACTGCGGCGTATTCGGCCGCAAGCGCAAGCAGCTCGCGCAGCACCGCGAGGTCGGCGTTCTGTCCAGAGCTCTCGTAGGCGCCAACCGCTCCGGCCATGGTGAGCTGCCGCGCCAGTACGGCCGGTTGACCGACAAGGGCGTACTGCCCAGCATCAGCAGCAACAAGCCTGCCGCGCAGTAGCGCAGCGTCCTGGCCGGTGAGCATGTAGCTCCCGGCTCCGGCCGGCATGATCAAAGACTTCTGAAGCCCGGCAGCGCCGCCTGTGAGCGCGTAGGCTCCGGCGTTGGCCGTAACCAGCAAATTCCGCAGCAGATTGGCAGGCTGGCCGGCAAGAACGTATGCGCCAGCGTCGGCCTGCACGAACCGGCCGCGCGCGAGGATCGCATCACCACCCGCCAAAGTGTACGCGCCAGCGCTAGCCGGCATCGTAATCGTGCGCAGCAGCCCTGCCGCTTGGCCGGCAAGCGTGTACGCGCCGGCATCAGCGGTGGCAACACGCCCTCTGAGCAGCGCGGCAGGCTGCCCCGTGAACGTATAGGATCCGGTGTCACCTTGGATCCGGCCATCAGCCATGAACTGCGCCGGCTGGCCTGCAAGCGTGTAGGCGCCTGCGTCGGACGGCAGGACATAGTTGCGGACAGAGCCCGCAGCCTGCCCGGCCAAAACGTAGGCGCCCGCATCAGCGACAAGGATCTTGCCCTTGAAGAAGAAAGCATCCTGACCGGCGAGCGCGTAGGATCCCGCGTTGGCCGCCAGTACGCTGCCCTTCAGGAAGCCGGCAACCTGGCCGGCTAGTGTATAGCTGCCCGCGTCAGATGTGAGCGAGCGGCCTCGGAGGAGGTTTGCTGCCTGCCCCGCCACCGCATAGGCGGCAGCGTCGGCAATCAGAGTATAGGCATTGGCGGGCGCGCTCGCGCCGTCGCCGTTGATGGCGGCGGCGTTTAGAGCGAAATCGTTCAGGCCGCCAGCCATGGGAGGATTAGGTGAGGGTCAGAGTGGACGCGCCAAGATCGACCTTGAAGGTTTCGCCCGTGGCCAGTGTCACGCTCGAGCCGTAGTCCCACCAGCCAATCAGCGGCTTCAGCGGGGAGGTCGGCGTGTCGTTGTACAGCACGGCGTAGCGGAACGGGCCGATCGAGCCGCCCGTGGCCGTCCACGTTGCCGGGTCAGCCGAGACAAGCGTGTAGACGCCGCCCGTCTGAGCAGAGCTCGATTGCGTGGTCTGGTTGCCACCGGCCGTGTAGCCGTTGCCAGCCGAGATCTCGGCAATGTCAGCCAGCACAGCGTGCGTTGCCGCGTTTGGCGCCGTGTTGGTCAGCGCGACCTTCAGCGTATCCGCGCCAAGGTTATGCACCTTTTCGGCGATATTTTCCACAAAACAGTTGTATTTCGAGAAAGCTGCCACGATCCACCTCCTTTAATCAGGAAACTGCCGGAATGGCGGCTTTTCTTTGCCGCCACACTTCTTTCATCCGCTCCGATTGGAGCGCGCGATGCTCATCGGTTGCTTGAAAACTGCGATCTCGCTTTGCAAGACGCTGGCTTTCTCTCATTTTTGCTTTGGTTGCTTCGCTGTGCGGCTGACGTGTTTTGCCGAGTTTCGCGGCAGCTAAAGCAGCGCGGTGCTCATCAGAGAAAACGCGGCCCTTTTTTGCCTCGGAGAGCTTTTTTTTATGCTCGATCGAGTGGGGCCCCAGCTTTTTTCCTGTGCGAGCCAGACTCATTTTAGAGCGAGCTTCATCCGAGACTTTGCGACCGCGATTTGCCGCGCCGATCCGCTTTGCAAACTGTCGCCTTAGCCAGCCGTAAAGCTTGTTCTTGCGAGGCTGCTTTTTGCTGCCATTGGTCATTGCAACGGCCGCCCAAAGCAGGCCGTTATTTTTTGGGTGGATGCGCACAAGGAGTTGGTGTGCAACATAGTGTTCTTCAGGCGTCAGGCTCACGATGTTGCTTAATTCATCAGTGCCGCCAAGGCATTTCGGAACGACGTGATGGCGCTCGAGATAACCAGTTAGAACCCTGGATCTCGCCCGCTGCATCATCGTTTCGTAATGCCTTGAATAGTTCATCACTGCCTCAGAAATAACGCGGTTTGGTACGCTTCGGCGCGTTTTGTTGCCCGGTTGTGCCCTTGGTCGATAGCCTGTCGATCTTCTGCTCGAACAGCGCCTTGTAGTATTGTGCCATGTCGGGATTGGAAAAGGACTGGCCGGGGATCATCAGAAGACGGCCCAGCGCGCCCCATCCGATCACCTCGCGATACTCGCGCGCGATGAACTCGGGCAGTTCCGTCGTGGTCGCGTCAGGCTTCAGGCGCACGCACACGTAGAGCTGGCCGTCCTGCGGCGGCACGATGCGGATCAGGTTTTGCTCGACCTGGGTGTACCACTCGGGCAGACCGGGAACCGGATCGGTGCGCCAGCGCGGCACCTTCTCGTCTAGATCGACCGTCGCGATCGGCGTCAGCTTGCGGCCGTCGAACTCGATGGCCTCGATGTCGTGCAACACGGAACCGACAGGCGCGAATACCTCGCCGTCATCGGCGGCCGCGATGTCGTAGGTGTCCTCGTAGCGCCACAAGCGCGTGCGCTCACAGAATTCAATCGCGGCGCTGCGGATGGCGTCATAGGCGACCGGATCCGGCACGCCCGGCGCCCACGGCCGGACTTTCGTCAGGAAGTCATCGAGTGCGCTCATACGCTGTTACCGGGTTGGTTGGGGGAGTTGGCCACCTGCGAATTCATGGCCATGCCGAGTGCGTCGTTGAACGCGGCGTAGTAGGCCGAAGCCTCGGCCGCATTGGCATATTCGCTGTCCTTGGACTTCGCCCGGTAAGCGACGTAGTTCACCACGGCGTCCATGTACTCGAGCGAGATGTCGAGGTTGCCGCCGATGGCTGTGATCGCCTGCGGGATCTTCGTGTAGGCAATCTCGATGAAGGTGCCGCCCTTGGCCGGAGGGTAGACGTAGAACTCCTTCGGCATGCGGTCATCGTAGGTGAACTGGCTCACCTCGCCCGCTGCGGCTGACTTGTGCCAGTACGGCGCCATGTCATCTATGGCCTGGCGATCCGTGCGCCGGATCGAGCGGCCGGGTGTCTGACCGTTGGTGCCCATATTGCGGATCACGTCCAGCAGGATCGTGCCGTCATCGGGAATCGCCTGCTTCGATCCGGCCGCCAGCTCGATGTTGCTGATGGCGGCACTGGCCTGCGGGCGCCGTATGATGACGGCCATGCGGCAGTCGTTGATCCACCGAACCAGTTCGGCATCCGGCCAGCGCGGCTGCGACCGATCTGCATCAAGCAGCAGGTCAATGACGCGATCGTAGATGTCCTGAACTGGTATCGGCATGGCTTACTCCGCCTTTTTGGTCTTGCGGGTGCGCTTGACGGCGGGTGCAGCTTTCGCCTCGGTCGCGCTGAACAGATCATCGAGCGCCATGTCGATGCGCGCGCCGCGATCTTCCTCTGGCAGCTCGTTCCAATCGTCCTCGGAAAGCCGGCTGGCTTCGAAGGCGATCTTGATGATCTCCATCTGCGTGTAGGTGTTGCCGTTCACGTCGAAGCTCGGCGGGTGCATGCTCGAGCCAAACAGGCGCAGGCGCTCGTTCGACGTGGCATCAGCCGCTGCGGCCGGCTTCACGGGATTGGCAATCGGCGCCGGCTTGCCCTCGGGCGCCAGCTTGCCGTGATAAACCTTGTAGGCTTCGCCGATCGACAGGAAGCGGTCGATGTGCGCCTCGTCCGCGACTTCCGCGACGTGCGCGCCGTCCTCGAGGGGCTCGAAGTGATACTCGATGCCGCCGACTTCCGCGATCGTTCCGCCCTTGCGTTCCAAAATGCACTGGATTTTCATATTGTCGTTCTCCAATTTGTGCTTGGTTTTGAAAAAGGGGGAGGATTTGAGCCCTCCCCCTCCGAGTTGCATCAGCCGTCTCGGGATCAGCCGATGTCTACGTTCACCGCCAGCTTGCCAGTGGTCGGCAGGGTCGCCGATGCGGTGGTGATCTTCAGACCGATCGAACGATCAGCGCCGGTCGGCACCACGCGGAAAGCCGTCTTCAGGCTGGTGCGTGCCACGCCACCTGCGCGTGCCACGGTTTCGCCAGAGAAGAACTCGGCGCCGCAGGTGCGAGCCGAAGCAGTGTCGCCGACGGTGCCGGACATGATGCCCACGTCGAAAGCCAGGGTCGGCGAGGCGTTGCTGTCCAGATCATCACTGTCGATGGTCATGTCCATAACAGTGTAGTTCGCCGGCAGCGGGCCGAGGTCGATGATGTCGCCGACCTGAAGGGTGACGCCCTTCAGCGGTGCCGACGCCAGATCCAGCTCGTAGCGGTTGCGGGTAATGTCGCCGGCGCAATCCGGGACGATCACGTTTCCACGGCCGGCATCGTCCGACCATTTGAGTGCATAGATTGCCATGTGAAGCTCCTTGAATGATGGTTTGAGGAAGCCGCCCTTTCAGGCGGCCTCGTTCAATTAGGCGTTCGGATCAGCCGCTGCGGTGTCGATGGAGATCACACCAAAGTCACGGCCGTTGAAGACGGTCTTCTTGATGCCGCCGATGAAGCCGGAGGCGACCGTCGGCTCGTTGCCGTAGTCCTTGGTGTTTTCTTCCCACGAATAGCGCAGGCCGCCCGCAGTGCCGTAGGCCACGACCGCAGCCTGACGCGCCAGCAGCAGCGCGCGAGCGGCTTTCACGTTCGAGCCCGAGCCGTAATCGTCAAAGCGGATCACGTTGCGGTGCTTGTGCAGCACGACGTTGTTCACCATGCCCAGCGAACCCTGGAAGATCGGGTTCTTGCGACCTTCAGCAGCAGCGGCAGCCTTCTGGATGTCGAGCCACTGGCCGGTCGAGGTGTTGGTGCGCATGTCGTACTCTTGGAACGGCGACATCAGCAGCACGTACTGGTCATCGGCGCCGTTGGTCACGGGCACCATGTTCGCGGTGCGCGGATCCAGAGCCTGCATCATCTCGGCCTTGTTGACCGCCTTCTCAACGACCGTGACGGTCATCTTGTCGGCAGCAGCCAGCGAAGCCTTCGAGGTTGCGGCGCCGCCGTACATCTGGTGCTGAGCGTCCGGCGCTGTGAAGGCGTTGCCGGCAAAGCCGGTGTAGCCGATGTCCTCGATGAAGTCCTGATTGATGCCGCGAGCGCCCGACAGGTACATGAAGAACAGCTCGTCAACCAGACGCGCGAAGTAGTCGCCGAGACGGTTCTTGGCGATCAGACGCATGTCGTGGGCGGTGCGCTTGCGGCTCATCTTGCCGCCAGCCGATGCGGCGTGGCGAACCTGGTCGATGATCACCTGATCGGTGTAGAAGCGCAGCGATTCCTCCTTGCCCTCGAGGCGAGCGTCGCCGTAGGTCGGCTTGGCGCGCATCTGGACGCAGAGATCGAAGCTGATGGTATCGCCAGCATCGGTTTCCAGCTCGGTCTTGCGCTGAATGACGTTGTTATCGTCGGTGCCGATGAAGCGGTTCTCGAAGTAGGACTTCTTGCGGGTATCGACCGCAAGGTTCGCGCTCCACTTCTTCTGGGCTTTCGGATCGCCGAAAGCAATAACGGTAGTTCCCATGTGACGTGCCCCTATGAAAAGGTTGATAGATTCTCAGGGGGCACGTCCTGCGCACCTTGATGCGGCGGATTTTCGCACCACTGGTTTTAATTTGCAACCAGAATAGGCGCGTTATTTCGGGTGTTAGCGGGCTCCGATCCCGGTCTTTGCTGCAATTTGCGCGACCGTCGGCCGCTCGACACGGTGAATGGGGACTGCTTTATCAGCCTGAATGGCGAGACGCGCAATCCGCCCGGACTTGTCCTCGAGCGTCACGATCGCATCGCCAATCTTGAGGGTTTCCCCTACGCGTAGTTCCAGCTTGAGCAAACCAGTCCCCTTCACACGTTAGCCGGCCGCCATGTAGGCGTTGCGCTCGGCTTCGGGCATCTTGGCCAGCGCTTCCTCGTAGGCAATCGGATCGGTCGATGCGAGGCGGTCGAGCACGGCAAAGCGGCCGCCGTCGGTGTCGTTCACGTCCGCAGCCGGCACCTTGGCCAGATTTGGCGGCAGGTTGTCGGTGCGGCGCTGCTTGTTGGGCGCTGCGTTGGCGGCCGGCAGGTTGAAGGCTTCGGCCAGGTTCTTGTGCGCCTCGGCCAGAAACTTTGCGCCCGACCAGTTCGCCGATTCCGGCTTCTGCGCCAGCTCCTTCACCTCGGCGTCAAGCGCCCGGTAGAGGCGGATATTGTCCTTGTAGACCGGGTTTGACTCGAGGAACGAGTTGCAGGTTGCCACCCAATCGTTCTGCGCGCGCTGCGACTCCATCTTGGCGGCGAGCTGCGCTTCGCGGATGTCGAACTCGATCTGGCGCTCCTGCCGCGACAGCTCATCCAGCTTCTTCTGGTACTCGCGCGCCGTCAGGTCGCCGTCATCGAACTGCGTGAGCAGCGTTTCCTTTTCGGCCGCGATCGCGTTCAGTCGCCCTTCTGCGTCTTGGACATCCGGCGCAACAAGAATGGGTGCCTGTTGAGTGCTGTCTTGGCTGGCGCTTTCCTGTGCGGTGGTGGCGGGCTCGGCGACAGCGGCGACGGGCTCTCCGGCTCCCTGCTTGTCGGCTGCGTCGATCTCTGCCGCTTCTTCTTCTTCATTCAGCTCCCCCGGTTCCGGGTCAGCGCTGGCGAGGGTGGTGTCCTCGTCCTCCAGCGCAGCCCGTTCTTCCTCGGTCAAACCGTCGTCCATGTCATAATTTTTGTCGGTCATTCCCAGCTCCTTCATTGTGCCGCTTGCGCGGCGGTTAAATGCACTTGCCCGTCTTCAGAGCTTCGTTCTCAATCGTGAGCTCCTGAACCCTGATCATCGCGTTCTGAAGGCTCGCGCGCATCGAGTTGTAGTTCTCGCGGATGTACTCGACTTCCTCACGCTCGAGCATGAGGCTGCCGTCCTTCTGCCATTGAGCGCCCCATGCGAACGCGGAAATTGTCATCAGTGCTGCAATTGCCAGGTGTTTCATGGTGCGCCCCCTTCAGAATGTGCCGGGCTACTGAACCGGGCCGGCGTCCGGTGGAATTGGCTGCATGTCCTGCGGTGCGGCCGGCTCGAGCTGCTGCGGCTGTGGCATCTGCTCGGGCGGCGGCGGCATGCCCTGCATGGCAGGCGGCGGCATGCTCGGCACGGTCGGCGCCGTGAAGTCGCGCCAACCGGCTTCCTGCAAGATCCCATCGGCCACCTTGGCGATCGTCGGCATCATCACGACAGCCTGCGCGGCGGTCATGGCGGTATTGGTCGCGTCCACGCGCGTCTGCATTGTAAGCGCTTCCTCGCGCTCGGCTGCCAGCTTCGCCCGGACTGCTTCGGCCTCGGTCTTGAGCGCCTTGGCCTTCTTCTCGGCCAGGGTGGCCATGATGTCCTCGAGCTGGAGCTCCTGCTGCATGGCGGCCGCCTGCATCTGCTGCATTTCCTCCGGCGTGAGCTCGGTCTGATCCGGGTCTTTCATGCCGGTGGCGGTGCGAATGCGCTTGGCGATCTCCTCGCGGTTCGGCAGATCCATGTTCTCGACGGCCAGATCCAGCAGCATGATGCCGATCTGCGGCGGGAGCTTGCCGATCATGTCCATGAGCTGCTCTGCTGCGGCCTGACGCATGGTGGCGCGCCAGTCGGCCTCGGACACGATGAAGTCGGCCTTGGTGCGGGTGATGTCGTTCTCCGGCAGGCCGTCGTTCACGTCGATGAATTCAGGATTACCGCGCTGGTTGGTGATGCGGAACGTCTTCTGTTCCGTCATGAACTGCTCGATCAGCGAAAGCTGGATCTCGCCCTGCATCTGGACGGCAAGGCGCAGGTTATCGAACGGCTTGTTCGTGGCCAGCGAGCCCTGCTCCTGCCGGCGCTGCACTGCAATACCGGACACGGCATTGGTCGTGCGGCCGAGCAGTTCGTCGGTGACGCCGCCTACCTGCTGGATCATGTTGATCGAGCGTGACATGAGCTCGAGGTGCGGTGCGGCAAGATCACGCTCCGCGTTGATCACCAGCTCGCGGCCTGGGCGCTTGATGATGATGCCGTCCGGCCGCGCCACTTCCTCGGCGAACTCGTCCAACGTCACGCCCTCGGGCAGTGCGCCCTCGTCCATGATCACCTTGTTCGAGCTCAGGATGTGCAGCGCTTTCGATGCGCGCTTGTTGATGTCATCCTGAATGTCGCGGATTGCGCGGATGATGCCGTATGGCAGGTTGTCCCGGTCGCGGCGGAAGCACCAGATCGGGGTGAAGCGGAAGCGGTTGTGACGGTACGGGCTCGGGCCTTCCCAAAGCAGATCCTTGACGGTCATGTGCGCCAGTCGCACGCGCATCATCACCTTGCTGGCCACGCTCGATTGGCCGGTCTGAAGCGCCTCGATGTGGCGCGGGTCGGTCGGGTCGTAGATCTCGCCCTTGAAGTCGCCGCCACGCAGGCGGTGAACACGCTCCGGCACGCGGTATTCGCACTCGATCAGTCGGACACGGCGGCGCTTGTGCGTCACCAGCGTGCGGGCGACCGAGTAGTTGGTTCGGTCGAACTCCATGTAATCCATGGGCACGTCGCCATCGACCATATCGAACGATCCGTAAAGGCTTGCGTCCACCACGGCCGAGTCGATCTGCGCTTCGCGGCCTGGGAACAGCGCCTTGGCCACGTCCACGTCCACCCATTTCGAGCGGAAGATGTACCGGCCGTCGCTGAAATCGAGCTCGGTCGATGCGCTGTCGTGCAGGATGTTGCGCCAGCTCTCGTAGCGGGAATAAAGCGGCTCGCCGTCATCCTCGTCCTGTGCGCCGTCCTCGAGCCAGCCCAGCCCGACCTTGATCGCGTCCTCGAAGGCGCGCGAGCGGGAGAATGGCAGGCGGTTCACGTCCGAGAGGTATTTCAGCAGATCGGTCTTGAGCTCTGCCGCCTTGCTCTGATCCTTCTTGCGCGGCAGGATCTTGAAATCCGAGCGGCCGCGCTTCTCCGTGCCGATGATCCAGTTCACGGTCTGCGCGATGACGTTGTAGACGATCGGCGCCTGGCCACGGTCTTTCAGCGTAGCCGCGTCCTGCTCCGACCACTGGATCGAGTCGTAATAGTCGGCGTCGATGGCCATCTGGAAGCGGTTTTCGGACTGGCGATCGAGCTCCTGCCGGTAGTAGGACAGAAGCAGCCGGTGCAGCTCGATCTTCTTGTCCACGTCGAGGTCGTTCTTGGGAGCCGGGGTTTCGACGGGCAGAGGTGCCTCTGGCATCCGGTCAACCGGCGTTGCATTGGTGTTGACTCGGGTTAGCCCCTCGTCCCGTAGATCGAACATGCCGCCCCCTTAAATCTGCTGAGTCTGCTCGTAATCGAGAATCTCGACGGTCGTTTTCCGCCCGCCTTGGTGAACCGTCGCCTCGCCGATCACTGCCGCCTGCGTCGGGTCTACTGGCATACTGACAAGATCGGGTAGGTGCGAATGCAGGATGTCCGCGATCTTGTGGGTCGTGGTCATGCTGTCTTCAAAGCCCAAAGCCTTGGCAATACCCTTCGCCGCCCGGACGCAATACTTTGGATCATTGTACAGATAGGCCGCTGAAAGTGCTATCACGCACGGGATAACCGACGATGGCGGCCGATACCGTGGCAATAACACCAAAGCCGGCTCGGTGGCCTCCTGATCGTCATTCATCACCCAGGTGCCAAACAGGACGAGATCGCCCAGCTCGCGCATGAAGTGGTGCCGGGTCAGGTCGATGACGGGGCTTTGCCCGATGCGGTCGTTCATTTCAGCGCCTTTCGTTCTTCAGGTGTCAGGTGGCGCAGGTCTTCCTCATTGAAGTCGATGTCGCGCAGGCTTTTGGCGGGCGTGAGCCACTGCCGGATGGTGCGGATCGGGTTGCGCAGGAACGGCTCTGCCGTCCATGCCCACCATATCCACGCCCATTTGGTTAGCTTTTCGAACCACGATAGGCCAGCGGATTTGCGGCGGCGGTAGAAGGTAGTCATGTCACGATCGTCCAGTCTTCGGCGAGCATGTCGGTCTGACTGGCCAGCCATGGCACCATTTGGTTATCGGCCGTCTTCATTTCGATGTAGGGCAGGTAGCCGGGCACTAGCATTGACTGCGTGATAAGCCGCAGCCACATGCCTTTGCCATTCCAGCCGGTGCGGCCGACCTTCTGGCCAGCCTTCAGCGCCTCGAGCGCGTGGCCGAACGTCATGTTCTCGACGGTGCGGTACGCGCGGTCGAACACGTCGGCCGGCGACCACGACACATAGCCGTCGTGCAGCGGGTGATTGGTCTGGCCGCCGTCGATGTACTCGACCAGCATGCCCTCGTCCGCGCCGTTCTCGTTCGCCGGCAGATCCCAGCCTCGGTAGACGTTGTATTCCGCCCGCGTCATGGGGCGGGCCTTGATGATCTTGGTGCCGATGTAGGTCTTCATGCTGCACCTGCCAGCTTCGATTTCAGCTCGTAGCCCATCAGCGGCCAGATTTTCTGCACGGCGTTCTCGCGCGCGATCCTGCGCCCGATGAGCACGTCGAAGTTCTCAGGTGAAGCGCAGGCGCTCTCGCCGGTCACGGTGAAGCCGTTCTTCAGCACAAGCACGCAGAACGTCAGCAGCGAAAGCGGGCCGCGATCGTTGGCGTCGTGGATGACGTAGCTCGCGCCAGCCGCGCCTTGACTGGCCGTGAAATAGTGCTCGCTGGCGATGTTGGCCTTGATGTCGTCCGGCGTGATACGCGGCGCGGTCAGCCCCTTGGCCTGGATCTCCTGCTCGATCGTGGTGTCGTTCATTGTTGTTCTCCTAATTGAGCCGCCGTTTACGCCCGGTGGCTTGGCGCTTGAAAGCCTCCATCAGCTCCTGCGAAATGGTCTGGATGGCGTATGCCTCGAACTCGTTGCTTGGGGTGCGCTCGCCGATGTGGTCGCAGTACCGCTGCCAGATGTGGACGGCCTCATGCACAAGCAGGCTGGCAACCTGAATCGGGTCGCGGCCTTCCCAGTTGGTCATGCAAACCAGCACGCAGTGCTTGTCCTTGTACTCAAAGAAGTGGGTCGTGGCGTCGGCGTACTCATGCAAAACGTATGGCGGCCAGTCGCGCGGCAGCACGCCGAGATCCTTCATCTCCCGCTCGAAAGCCTGCTCGCTCAGGCACAAGCCGAAATGGCAATGCAGGTAAAGCAGCGTGCGATTGCACCAGACGCTCATGCGAGCCTCCAATTCCGTTGTGATTTGTGGCGCACCAGCTTGCCGGGCGTGGAGCTGTAGAGCTCGTCGCGCATCTGGCCGAACTGGCGGAAGGCGTCGGCGCCGTTCGATGCCTTGTCGTGGCGGGGCTCGTCCTTCCAGACTGCCCGGCGCTCATCCCACTCCTTGCGGTAGAGCTCGAGGCGCTTCAGCCCTTCCTTGCAGCCTTCCTCGTCAAACCACGCGCTCGAGAAGGCGTCCCGCGTCATCTGGATGCCGGTCTGCACCCGGTCGATGCGCGGCACGATCTCGACGTTGCGCAGGCCGAGATCCTCGAGCATTTGCCGCGGCGTCCAGTTCTTCTCGGTGCCGAGCCGCTTGGTGTCGCCGTCGTGCGGCAGGTAGTGGCGCCCCCACACGTAGCCAAGCGACTGCATGAAGGCGACGTAATGAGCGAAAGCCTCGCCCGAGCTTTCGTAGTAGCGGATGAAGCGGTCTTGCGTGCCGATGCGCTGGTGAAACCAGATCGCCATCTCATCGTTCAGGCCGATGTCCCACCACGTATTGACCGGCTGCGCCTTTTCCCATGGCACCTGCCCGATGCGGCCGTTCTTGCGCAGGAAGGCGAACTCGTTGGTGTAGTAGCAGCCCTCGGTCGATTGCTGGAAAGCCTCGCCCGGCGTGGACGGGAATTCCTGCCACATGCGCTCGGGGTTGCTGGCGAAGTCCGCGTCACGCGTGGCCACGTACCACGCGCGCTGGCCTGGGGTGAGCTCATGCTCGATCTCGGCCTCGACGCGGGTGAAGTATTCCTCGTCCTTGCGCGACAGGATGACGCCGGCCGGATCCATCGTGTATTCCGGCGCCTCCCACCATGGGAAGAAGTGCAGGCGGTAGTCGCGCTCGGTCAGCGCTCGAGACTGCTGGTGAAGCGCCAGCGCGCGCTGCGTCATGTCGTAGAACTCGCCCTCCTGCCCTTCGGCGGTCGATTCCACGATGATGATGCCGCTCTTGGGCACGGCCGGGATCGAGCCCGTCATCACCTCGGCCGCCTTCTGCGGGTACTTGGCGCAGATCTTTCCGAACTCGGAGACGTGCAGGCGGTGGATCGTGCCCGATCGCATGGACGTGGCCACACGGATGCTCGAATTGTTGTGGCCGAACAGGAGCTCGGAGGCGCTGTCCTTCTTCAGCGGGAACTGCTCCCGGATCTCGGGTGGCAGGTTGTCGTAGGCGAACTTCACCTTGTCGCGGAAGATCACCTCGGCCGCTTCCCGATCCTGGGCGATGATGCCGCACCGGACGTTCGGGTTGAACAGGGCGTGATCCAGCCACACAAGGCAGATCAGGGTAGTGAACCCGAGCTGGCGCGCCTTCAGGATGACGTTGCGGTGGTGCAGACGCTCGATGAACCGGCGTTGCGCCCGGTTGGGTTTGAACTGGATGACGAGATCATCCTCGGCGTTGTCGCCCTTGATGATGATCTTGTAGAGGTTCGATAGGCGCCAAAGCGGGTCAGCCATGTGCCGCTCGAGCTCGGCCAGCGCCTTGGGGTCGAGGGGCGCGTTCATTTGCCCTTCGGCTCGTCCTTGATGACAGGCAGCCCCGTGCCCGCCACGCGCTGCAACAGGGTCGCCAGCGGGTTCTCAGGCTGCACGCCATGGTTCATGTCCAGCTTGTCGCCGTATTTCTTCGGGTTCCACTTGGCCAGCAACTTAAGGCGAAGCTCGGCGCGGTTCTTCAGCCAGGTTGCGTGCGCGGCATCGCGGTGGGAGCCCGTGATCGTCGCCACATGCTCCGGCTCGCTGTCGATGATCTCGAGGGCTTCTTCGGCAATGGCATCAGCGCCAGCGTCCCGCGCGCGCGCGAAGCGTGAAGCGAAATCTGCGTCCTTCTCAATCCAGTCATAAACCGCCCGCCACGACGGATTGCCCTCGATGCGGCAGAACTCGCGCAGCGTCTTGCCGTGCGTGATCCAGTCGATGATCTCGTCGGCCTTGTCTTGCGGGACTGGTTCGGGAGGGCGGCCGCGTTTTGGAACTGAATTGTGACTATCCACAGCCATGCTCTTAGCACATGGTAGAGCTGCGGTTGTTGTTTCCGGGGTTGACTCGCTCGAGGCAAGACTCGGCTTTGCCGATTCGATCCCGTGGTGATCGGCTTTTTTTTGGCGAGTTTTCTTGGATGTCGTTTTGTTGTCGCTCACGTTACTCATTCGTTGCTTGGCCGACGTTGACGAAATAACGGCAATCCCAGAAGGTGTGAGAACCGTACCACAACGATACCAATGGTAGCATAACAAAACCAGAGGGAGCCTATGGTTCTGGAATCCTGCGCGGGGCTATTTGATGTTGTCGCCGTTATTTCGGGATGGCCCGAGGCGGCGGTTCTGATGGTGATTCGGTTTCTGCCGAACGGCGTTACTCGGGTCGAGTCTTGGGATGAGGTGCCCGATACAATCGCGGCTGTGATGGCTATTGCGCCCGGCGCGGAGGAACTCCCTGTTCCGGTTCCTGTTCACTTCGTGGATTGCGCCCGCGCCTCTGGTGGCGAGCTCGAGGCGACTGGCGGGAGCTACCGGCCGCTTGGGGATGATGTGGCGGAGGTGGTGCTTTGGTAGCTGCGGGGTCACTCGAGGGAGAGATCGCCGCATGGCTACCCGAGCCCCCGCTGCCGAGAGTTACCTGGCCTTCTGGGCGCCACCCCCGGCTGGGCGCTTAACCGTTCCGTGCCGGTCTTTCCCGGCCGTCATGCTGGCCTATCCGTACCCACGTTGATCAAAGGCGCCAACACGGCTGACCACTGCGATTTCCCAATCTTGCTGCCACCGAGGGGTCTAGAACTCGTGGCTCCCGCTTCATGGTGAGTCCGCTTTCCGGTTTCGCGTCCGGCAATGGTCATGCGTGTTGGCACTCCCCTAAGCTGCGTCTGCGGAGTTACACGGGTTCGCGTCTTGCTACTACCGATGCCACAGCATCCGCTCCGGGGAGTGCCTTTATTTTACCCGATCGAGCCGTTGAAGATCGGCGCGTTCGTCCCTGTTGCGATGGTCTTGCGGACGTTGGCCACGGCGTCCTCGAGGATCTTGTGCGGGCGCACCAGCTCGTACCACATGGATAGCTTGCCGCCGTCCGCGATCCGGTAGCGTAGACGCGCCTCCACCGCGTAGCGCTCGCCGCCCTCGAATACCGGAATGCCGATCGTGAACGTCTCGGGCACCTGCAATTTGCCCTTGGCCGCCGTCCCGCTGATCTCCTCCTCGTAGGTCAGCTCGTTCTGTCCATTGGACAGGCGGATGCCGCTGGCGAAGTTGACCTTCTTCTTGGCCTCGAGCGATCGGCTGATCTCCAGCATCTCGGCGGCGGGTGGGTTGGCCACGTCAGGCAGGTTGTTCTCGATGAACTGCGCGAATTGTTCCTGAGTTGCGCTCTTGCCGCTGCTCCCGTTCCACGTTGTCCATTCCCGCGACAGCGGGCAGGAGTAGACCGCGCGGTGATCCTTCCAGCCTGGGCCGTCATTAAAGACTGCGGTGAAGCTCGGCGGCTCGGTGTTGGCGTAGATGCGCGTCTCGTCCGTGCGCTCGACAATCACATACTGGATGAAGCTGTCGGTGTCGCGCAGCGTGACCTTGCCCTTGCGCCGCTGCGGTGTCAGCAGCATGTGCTCGAGATCCGCGACCGTTGCGCCTTCCGGGATCACTGTGTACGGGCGGCCTTCGACAAATTCAGCCGAGGCCAGCTCGAGGCCAGCCGCAATGGCCGTCTGAACCGGGTTTTGTTGCTCGCTCATAATAGTCCTTGTGAAATAAAGTCTGAGATTACGAAGCTACGCGCTTGAGCTCGCCCGTATCCATGTCGACCGTGCGCAGCCCCTCGATCTGGAGCTGGCGCGGGTCTTCGCGCTGAAGGTTGCCCTCCGGCGTGGCGAACATGATCGAGCTGCCGTGCTCCTCCTCGGGCAGCTTGCACTTGATGTCGTCGGAGACTTCGATCTGTCCGCCCTTGCCGGGCTTGAGTTTGAGCACCAGCGTGAGCGTGCCCTGCTTGCCGGTGGCCGCGCATGCGGTCGTGAGGCGGTTCAGTTCGTTGGTGAGATCGTCCGCCAGGGTGCCAAAGCGCAGCGCCATCAGCGTATCGGTAAAGGGTCGTGCGGCCATGAATGAGCCCTCCAAATTTAATTTTCGAAAATTGCCGGTCTTTCCCGGCCGTCATTGCTACCTTGCTCGCGTGAATCGTGGGTCGAACAGCTCGCTCAAGGCCAGCTCGTATTCCTGCGTCAGCAGCCCGATCCAGTCCTGCAAAATGTCTGCGCGCAGCAGTGGGTCTTCCACGCGCCACTCTGGAGGGATGGTCACGTCGCCCTCCCCGTTGAAACGGCTGGCTGTTAGTCTAGGCTTTTTCATTTTTCAGTTTCTCCTTCAGCGCCCTCGGAATCTTCGGCTTCGGGCACCATGCGAGGCAATCATCCGACCATGGGCCGACGATGAGCACGCCGCCGGGATTTAGCAGCAGCATGTTCACCCCCTTGGGCGGCGGATCGACGGCCGGATCCCTGAAGTAGAGCTCGTCGGTTGTGAGCTGGTCTGGATCAGCCATGCTTCCCCCGTTCCTCGACCAATTCGGCGGGATCACCGAAATGGTGAGGATGCACAAGTCGGTGCGGGGCATGCTGCAACAGTTCCCGGTCGTTCATCGTCAATCCTTCCCAAATGCGCTGACATAAGGCTCGCCGGCTGCTTCGTGCTCCCGGCGCACGGCTTCCCGGTACTCGTCCAGCAGCTCATGCGCAGCCTCCCATGTGCCGGTCGGATCGAGCACGGCGCATTCGAGCATGAAGGCCATGCGGTGCCCGTAGAGGTCGCCGATCGACTCGGGCTCCGGTTTGCAGAACCCTTCTGCCGAATCTGCCGAATGCTTTGCAGAATGTGGGCTGGTATAGAGCGGCTGGCGGCCTGATCCGGGCATCTTGTAGGCTGTCGCGCAATTCACACGATTCAGGTGATCCCAAAACTCTGCCTCAACCCACGCCACAGGCTCCGGCTCACCCTGCGCAAGACGGGCTTCTAATTCCTCAATCCGCTTCGCCATCCGCTGCTGTTCTTCCACCATCACGGCCATAGCATCCCAGTCGGGGTTGAATTCGTTTTGCTGTGCAAGACGGGCGCGGAGGGCTTCGATCGTATCTTCGTACAACTCCTGCGGGCCGTAACCGGATGGCATCGAATATTCCAGCGCATCCAGCGCCTGCTGCATCAGTTCGAGGTTAGTCATAGCAGCCTCGTCGCGATCCAGCCGCCTACCCAAAGCAGCATCGTGCCGAAGACCATGCCGACGTAGACGATCATGAGAAGCGCCGACCAGAATTTGCGATCGCTCATTTCCATGCCTCCGCACCGGTCATCCTGTTCTGAAGCAGATCTCTGATGCTTGGCGGATCCGGATCGCCGGTCTTGTCCAGCGTCACGATGAACAGTAGCGAGCAGATCGCGTGCGCCAGGGCGTGCCGGCCGGTTTCCTCATCTATGTCGGCCCCCTGCTGATAGGCGCTGATGTGGCGCAGCGCGGCCGCGATGTAGCGGCTGCGGGCTTTGGGCACCTTGCGCCAGTTTTCCTCGCCGTACTTGCTCGCGCCGAATGCGAGGATGTGGGCAACCTCGTCCATGGCGATGAACGGCAGCAGGTCGTAGCGCGGCTTGTCCGCGTCGAATTTCTGGCCGGCGCTCATGCTGACCTCGCTTTCAGCATTTCGTCAGCCCAAGCCCATGCCGACTCCTCGATCCACGATTGTCCTCGCTTCATGATTTCCGGCTGCAATTTCGGATTGGACAGCAGGCCTTGCAGCGCCGCAGCCGCGAAATAGTCGCGCAGCATCATGCCCGTGCAGTCGGTTTCCGCGTTGCTTGGAAACGCCGGCAGCTTCTTCAAATTCTCCATGTGAATCCCTCCGTAAGCATCAAAATGAGTATCGCCCACCAAAACCCGCCACCGATCATCAGGACGAGCACTTCGGCCAGCTCCCACCAATCCGGTTTTCCGTGTTTCATGGGCACCCCCTTCAAAATGGGCTTTCGCCAAGTTCCTTCATGAGCTCGTCATAGCCAGGCTGCGGCGGGGCTTCCTCGCGGCGGATCGTGTAGCCGGGCAGCCGGAACAACTCTGCCTCGGCGCGCGTCCAAAACCAGCGAAGCGGCACATTTTCCTCGTCCAGCACGACGAACCGGGATTTCACCGAGCCGCCTGCGTCGGTATCCACGCGGCCGACCAATCGCGATGCGGCCTGATCTGCTTTGCGATCCGCTTTGCCCGCAGCCTGTCCTGCACTTCAGGGTTGCTCAGGTACTTGCGGTCGATCACGGCCTTGGGGATCTTTGGCGGTTTCTTGGCGTCTTTCGCCTCGCCCCACCCATAGACCGGCACGTAGTCGCATGCTCCCCGGCCCTGCACGTACTTGCGCCAGTAGCTGACGTGGATCAGACCGAGTTCGCGCAGGTGCTGCACGTATCCCTGGGTGGTTCGATATGACAGGTGGATGCCATCGGAGATCTCGCGGCTTGTCAGGTCTTCACGGCGCAGCAGGAACTGGATCCGTTCGATACGCTTTTGCGCCATTGGCGTGTTGAATTTCATCCTCATCGCCAGCTCCCCTCAGACGCCGCCGAGGGCTGCGAGCACTTCATCGAACGTCCATCCAGTCGCCTCGATAATGCGCAGGATGATGTGCGGGGTGATGGGCGCTTTGTTGCGCAGCCTCGAGACGGCGGCCGGTGAGATTGCCAGCTTGCGGGCGAGATCGGCGTCGTTTCGCGCGTTGATCCGCCGGGCAACGGCGTCCAGCATCAGGTGCGGAACATAGGCCGGGTCTTTTGCCGCCTTCAGGTGGTTGAAGAACTTCGTTTCCTTCATCGAATATCGGGCCATAGCTTCTCCGTGTTTGGTCAGTCGAATGAGCCGGCGATCGTCATGATCAGCGCCAGCGCCAGGAACACCACGATCGGCGCGAGGCGCGGGTGATCGTCCAGCCATTGCTCGACTGGGTGGCGGAATGGGTTGGTGATCAGCGCCTCCTGCAAGCGTTCCTCGAAGGGCGACAGCTCAGGGCGCGTGTCGGGCACGTAGTGGCAGCCGATCTTGACCTTGCCGGTGTCGTAGGGCGTGACTTTTTTCATTTCGCCGCCTCCCGCTTGGCCACGTACCGCATGGCAGCCAGCCAAGCATGCTGAAAGTCCATCCATGCGCGCGTCCGGTTTCCTTCATCCGTGTCGTAGAAATCATTAAAGTCCGAGCGGCATGCCTCGAGTTCTGCCGGGTCTTTGATGTAGTCGAAAATCTTTGGTGTATCCATGCTTTGCCTCCGTATCGGATTTGAATAATTTTGTACTACGAATTTATTCTAGTCCGATACTTTTCACATTGCAAGGATTATTTGCCAAGCGACAAAGCTAGGGCTTTTAACTTTGCTGCGATCTCCGGGTTCGGCTTGTGAGCGTCGGGCGGCGGCAGAACGAGCTTGGCCGTTTCGCTGGCCAGCAGCCCCTGCCGTATGGCGTCCCGCACCACGGCCTCGCGCTTGTGCGGGTCGGATCCGAGGCTGGGCCACCAGTAGACCGGCTTCTTCGCCTCCCGGTTAGTGGCGACGATGCGCTCATAGGCCGCCCGGAAGGCCATGCGCGCGCCGACCTGATCGCCGGCATTGAAGATCGTCCGGGCGGCGCTCATGGCCTCGCTGATCTCGTCGTTGAGCACCACGGTCGCAGCCTCGTCCATGGCGGCGAGCGCCTTTGACCATGCCTCGTCGGCCGTCGGCCGGCCGTCGCGCTTCTCCATGCGCTCGATGATGTCGGCCAGGGTGAGCCGGTGCTTGAGTTCACGCCGGCAGCGGCCCAGAGCGGCGAGCACGTCGGCCTCCGGGTAGGCTTCCAGCTCGAGCTCCATGCCGCGCAGCGCGGCCTTTGACAGTTCGGTGCCGGTCATTTCGGCGGCGACGGCAATCGCCTCGATCACCTTGATGCTCATGAGCGACTCCGCTGCTTTGTCACGCCCCACTGGTTTGAACGCGCGTCACCTGCGATGCGCCGTCCGATAATGTGGCGCTTATCATCATCCTGCTTGGATTTTCGCTTCAGCATGCTGCGCTCTTTGTCGTACCTGTTGCCTGTGGCTTCGCTGCTCAGGCCGCGCATCCAGTCGAGCGTGGAGATGTCTTGCGATGGCTCTGTGTCCCAAAGCCTGTCCGCCAGAGGCTTCAGAAAGTGTCCGACAAAAACACGCACGCGCATCATTACCGGAGGCGGCTGTCTCTCGAGCGAATCATCGGGCGGATTGATGTCGTAAGGCTTCAGCCAGTGCCAGAGCACCCCGAGCGTGACATCCTTGCGGAATGCCCGGATTAGCATGGCGTCATAAATCCGCTGACGCTCGGCTTGGTTACGTTCGATCATGCCTCCCCCCTTTCCCTGCGGATCTCGTCCACGATGGACAGCATCGAGCTTGTGCGATCAGCCTGGCGGGCGCGGGTTGTGGTCATGGCGGTGCCGGTCGCCCATTCGGTGCGCAGCTTTTCCGCATCGCGCAGCAGGTAATCGACCGAGTGCATATTCTTCACGTACCACTGGTCGTTGTGGCCGACGAACCACGCAGCCACCAGCGGCGCCTCGTCAGCACCCAGCCTGGTCAGCAGGTGCGTGAGCTGGCCGTTGACCTTGCCGTTGCGAACAGGCTCAACGCCGTAGCGGTTCTCGTATGCTCCGGCGTAGGCTTCCCAAATGCCGTTTGTCGGCGCTGGATCTTTTGCAGGTTTCTGTTTTGCAACAGCGACCGCTTTTTGCGGCGGCGATGGCGGCGAAGCCCCGTCGCAAATATTCTGTTCCTGCTCATGTTCTTTTTCATGCTCCTGCTCCTGTTCCTGCTCTTGGCTTCGGAGGGGCTTCGGAGGGGCTTCTATTTTTCGCTTCGGAATCCGCTTCGCTGTCATATGGAAACATTCGGCGTAACGGTCGTAAAACACTGACAGAAAAGGGTTTTCTATCAGTGCCTCATACTCTTTTTGGATGCCTTTACAGCGGTTGTCTTTCTCATCCAGCCGGCCCTCAATCTGATAGGCAGCCATTTCGATCACCCAAACCACCTCGCTACGGGTGTCGTAGAGGCAAAACCCCGCTTCGATGCAGCTATTGAGCCCCTTGCGAGCCCCTTCCAAGCCCAATCCTGTTTCATGTGCCATCGCTGCTTCGGACTGATAGAACAGGCCGAGCATGTTCGAATGCGGTGATGTCATCAGGTAAGAGGCGACGATTATCGCCTCCATGCCCTTTGTCTTGATCGTTCGGCCGGTTTCGCCGATCCAGAATTTCGGGCTCACTTTGCTGTATTCACGCATCGCTCACTCCCGCTTCCGCCTCCGACGATGCAAAGCACTGTTCTCCAATGAGGCTTGGCAGCGATTCAAGAAGCCGCATTGATTGCTCTCTACTGAGCATGACCATGCAATCAGAGTCTGGGAATCCGGGTTGTTTGATGCAGAGGAAACCGTCAGCGGAGACAAAAATCTCCGTCTCAAAGGTTTGAGGGAAATGGAGTTTCATACAGCCCCTTCGTCAAAAGGTAGTCGTCACTGAAAAGAGCGGGGGCAGGCCGGTGACGAATCGGCTTTTCGGGAGCTACCCTATCCCTGCTCACAAAATTATACCGCTGGTTTTGTTTTCGAACCACCGCAGGCACGACAAAGCCCGGCCTCGTCCAGCCAGTCGAGCTGCGTCAGGTAGGCGACGATCTCGTTGCGCACTTCCAGCCAGTCATTCCAAATGTAGAGCACCTTCCAGCCCTCGCGCTCGAGCGCCTTGCCGTATTCGATCTGGTCATCGGTCGGCTTGTTGCGGCCGGCCTTGATCTCGATCGACAGCCCGATATAGCGGCCACGCGCCACCGGCAGGGTGATGTCGTGCGCGCCCTTCAGCATGCCCGCGGCCTTTGCCTTGCCGGCCTGCGCGGCGGTCAGCTTGACGCCGTTCAGGCTTCCCTCGAGCAGATCGAGGCCGGGATACTTCCGGATGTTCGCCGGCATGCGCGCCCAGGTGAACAGCGCCGACTGCATCAGGAATTCCGGCTGCGCGCGCGGTTTTCGAGCGATCATAAGCCGGTCGCCGCCCACAGCACTTTCGGCGACAGGTTCGAAGACTTGGCCGGCTTGTACCCGCATTTGCGGATCTTCCGCTCGCGAGCCGCGCGCCTTATCACCTGGCCCCATGCGCGTGCGTCGTGCGGCGGCGTGATCAGGTTCAGACCTTCCGCCCATTCGCGCACTTCCTCCGCGATGAACGGCTCTCTCGCCTTTGCGCAGTAGATGGACAGCGCCGCATAGGCGCGATCCGTCCAGCCGTCCTGCAAAAGATCGGCCTTCATCGAAACGCGCTCGATGCCATCGTCCCGGCGCGCGGCCGGGTCTTCAATCAGCAGTGTCATTTGTCTCTCCTTTGAGTAGTTTTGCGCGGTCAACCTCCCAGCGCGCATAGGCCGCGTCCCACGCTGCGAACTTCTGGCTCTTGGTCATCAGGCGCCCCTGATCCAGCTCCATGTGGCAGGAGTAGCAGCCGGGCACACTGAACTGATCGGATGCCTTGATGCCCATGCCCTTGCCGTGCTTCTGCTGGTTGGAATGGCAGGCCACGACCGTCGCCGGGTCGTGGATGTGCACATGCGGCAGCTTCAGGTAGCACTGCTGGCCACGGCACAGCGCCAGGTAGTCAATGCCGTCGACCTTGGCGCGATTGGAGCGCCGGCCGGTCAGCGGCGTTTTGCGGATCAGGGTCGAGCGCATCACAGGAACCCCACAATCCGATCGACGTGCTGATCGAGATCATCGCGCGAGTAGTTCTTCAGCACCTTGGCCAGCAGCACATTCGCCACGGCCGAGTAGACGCGCTCGAATTCCGCGTCGTCCATGCTGCCAAATGCGATGCTCTTGGCTTCGAGCTCGAGGGTTCCGTCCAGCGCAAAGGCCGGCTCATAGAAGCCCGCGAGGATGGTCACGTCCTTGCGGAAACGCTCGAAGTTCTTGCCGACCGGCTCGCCTCTCACGCTCACCTCGAAACCGGGCTCCCAGGCTTCGAAACCGACCTGAAGCAGCGCGAAAAACTTGCGGTGGAACTTCGGATTGCGCGGGAAGCTCACCTCGACGTGGATGAGATCGTTCGGCGCCATGGCGAAGATCCGTTTCCAGAACTTGCGCCACCCGGCTTTGTCGTCCTCGGTCATGCCGTCAAGCGCCCCAAACAGCAGGGCGCGCGCGCCGGCCAGCGCGTCCGGATGCGGCATCGCGATGTTGGTGCGGTTAATGGTCAGTCGGGCCATACGCCCCCCTGCCGTTTGATCTGCGCCTTGCGCTTCTCGTCATCGTCGCGGCATTCCTTGCAGCAGTAGCTCGAGCCCGGCAGGCTCGGCTCGCCGCAGTTCAGGCAATCCGCCGAATGGTTGTGCACCACCACCCCGCGCGCGGCGCGGATCCGCAGTTCCAGCTCGCGCTCGAGGTGATCGTTAGCGTCGTCAATGATGTCGCTCATGACTGGCCTCAGAAGGGAATGTCGTCGTCCATGTCGGGATCGGTGCCCCTGCCCTGTTGGGCAGGCACGGCAGCTCGGCCGTCCTTGACATCGCGGTATGAGGCGCCGTTGTTCGCCGGCGCGGACGAGCGCTGCGGAGGAGTGGAATAGCGATCCTGCGTTTGGGCACCGTCCTGACGGCTGCCAATCAATTCGATTTCGAGGACAGTCGCCGCCAGCTTGGATGCCTGGCTGCCGTCGCTTTTCTGATAGGTTTCAATGTGCGGGTCAGACAGCACCGCATATATTTGGCCGCCTTTAAGCAGGTATTGCGCAAGAGATTCGGCGCGCTTTCCCCACAAACTCGCGTCGATCCATTGGCTCGGCCGCTTTCCATCTTGATCTTTGCGACCGTAATTGAATGCCAGAGACAGATTTGAAACAGCATCACCACTTTGCGTGAAGCGCACCTCTGCATCACGTCCGAGGCGGAAAACACCTGATATTTGTGCCATGGTTGTCCTTGTTGTTGGGTGAAAATCAAATGCTGGAAAGGTTTTCGGCCGCCGCCTCGAGGCGCTGGGCAGCGGATTTCAGGGTCTTGCTCATGTCGCGGGCCGTGCTGCGCGCGCTCGAGATGCGCTCCTGCATCGCGCCGAGCTTGGTCAGATCCGCCACGCCCTGCGGCGTGCCGGCGTCGATCTTCACGCCGCCGACGTAACGCGCGACGATCAGGATGCGCACGGGATGGGGAATCGGCATGTCGGCCTCGTAGCGGCAGCCGACCGACTGCTTGACGCCGATGGCTGTCCAGAAGGCTGTCTGCGTCATGCCGAGCTCCTCGCGGATGGCCCGCACTGCGTTCCCGGTAATGTCTTTTTCGGTAAGAGGCATGGGTTCGAATCGCTCCGTGGTTATAAATTCTCACCATGGTAACGGAACAGAACTAAATTCCGCAAGCATTACCGTTGCATATCGTCCGATACGGTGCAGAATGCCGACCGGCGTTATCAGGATCGCATCATGGGCGAAGTAAACCGGCGTTATTTTGACAATCTCCTTGCGGACAAGGGGCTGTCGCTGCGGTCGCTGGCACAGCGCATGGGCATGTCGCACTCGCAGCTCTCGCTGACCTTCAGCGGCAGCCGAAAGATGCAGCTCGACGAGGCGGCGGCGATGGCCTCGATCTTCGGCGAGCCGCTGACGCGCATCATTGAAAATACCGGCGTTCCCGTGCGCGGAAATGGCGGCCGGCGCGTCTCTGTCGTGGGCGCCATGCGCGGCGACGGCACCGTCGAGATCAATCTACCCGGCGTGGTCGAACGCACCAGCGCGCCGGAGGATGTGCCGGAAAACGGCATCGCCATCCAGGCGCGCACGGTCGGCACGCCGCTCGACTGGCTCGACGGCTGGCTGTTCTTTTGCGCCAGTCCGTCCGTCGTGGATCCGGCAGCGCTCGGCCGCTTTTCCTACGTCCAGATCCACGACGGGCCGGCTGTCATGGCCACACTGAAGCGCGGCTATCGCGAGCAGACCTTCAATCTGAGCGGCACATTCTCGTCGCAAAACGTCACGGTCGAATGGGCGACTCCGGTGATCGCGACGCGAAACTAAAGCGCGTGAGATGAAATAGCGGTTGCAAAACCGAACCAACGGTGCCAAAATCTAACCGTGAGCAAATGCTCATGCCTACGGTTGGAGACAAAAATGACACTGACGCGCACCGTCCTCGTTCCGTCGAACGAGGCTGAATGGCTGGATTTCCGCACCAAGGACATCACCAGCACCGAAGCCGCCGCGCTGTTTGGCGCCGGCAGCTACATCAAGACGCCCTACGAGCTCTACCATCGCAAGACCGGAGCCGTTGCCGACGATTTCACAGGCAGCGACCGCACGCGCTGGGGCAACCGCCTCGAGGCGCCCATCGCCTACGGCATCGCCGAGGATCTCGGCCTGATCGTGGAGCCCTTCAAGACCTACATCCGCATCGAGGAGGCGCGCATGGGAGCGTCCTTCGACTTCCGTATCGTCGGGCTCGCCGAGGGCTACAGCGGCGACGAGACATACCGCGACCTGTTCCGCGAGCACGGCCACGGCATCATGGAAGTCAAGAATGTGGACGGCCTGCAATTCCGCCGCGCCTGGCTGGACGATGGCGAGACGATCGAGGCGCCGCTGCATATCGAATTTCAGGTGCAGCACCAGCTCGAGGTCGCCGATCTGAACTGGTCGATCATCGCGCCGCTCGTCGGCGGCAACACCCCCCGTCCGATCTTCCGTCTGCGTGACCGCGCCACCGGTGAAGCGCTGCGCGCCAAGGCCGCCGAGCTCTGGGCGCAGATCGCTGCCGGCACGCCGCCCGCGCCCGACTACAGCAAGGACGGCAAGACCATCGCCAAGGTCTATGTCGAGAATGACGGCTCGGCCGTCGATCTGTCCGACAACCCGCGCGTTTCCGCGCTGTGCCGCGCCTACAAGAAAGCGGCCGCCGAGGAATCCGACGCCAAGAAGAAGAAGGACGCCGCCAAGGCCGAACTGCTGACGATCCTCAAGGCAGCCAAGTCGGTCACGGCCGTCGGCTTCAAGATCAGCGCCGGCACCAACAAGGCATCGTTCCGCGCCTATGTCCGCGAGGGATACGAGAAGATCACGATCACCCTCACCGAGATCCCCAGCACGCAGATCGAGGCCGAGGTTCCCGCTTACAGAAACGTGAGAATCAGCGAGGTGGCGGCATGACGCTCACCATTCAGCAGAGGTTCGAGAGCAAGTTCGCTGCCTGTCCTATGAGCGGATGCTGGATCTGGACTGCGGCCGTAGACGATAAAAACTACGGCCGCATATTCACCGGCAACACGAAGAACGGGCACCCGAAAGGCGAGCAGGCGCATCGCGTAGCTTATCGCCTCTTTGTGGGAGAAATCCCGGCAGGCATGGAAGTTTGCCACCACTGCGACAACGCATCGTGCGTCAACCCAAGTCACCTGTTCTTGGGGACTCACCTGGAAAACATGGCCGACCGTGACCGCAAAGGGCGCGCAGTCGCTGGGCAGTCCAACAAAACTCACTGCCCACGCGGACACGCGTACGCGGGTGACAACCTCTACACACACAACTCAAGCCGCAAGTGCAAAGCCTGCTCTGCCATTCGGCAGAAAGCGTATCGGCAGCGGCAACAGACGAAAGGACAATCATGATGCCCAACGCATATGAAACCTGGGGGCTCGCCAAGATCGAGCGCATCCGCTCCGCAGAAGGCCGCGAGGTCAAATCGGAGTCCGTCGTTCGCACCTACGCCTCGCGCAACCGCGCCGAGGAAGATCGCGAGCTTCTGGATCGGGTCACGCCCGGCGTCGAGTTCGAGATCGTCGAGCTCATTCACATCGACAGCTAACCGGGGCGGCTTCGGCCGCCCTTCTTCCCACCCACCAAGGACAATTATGGAAACCCAAGACATGAGCACCGCAATCGCCACGGCGCCCGCCAAGAAGTCCGTTCTGATCGACATGGCCACACGCTACGGCATGGAGCCGGCTGCCTTCGAGGCCACGCTGCGCGCCACCGTCATGCCGTCCAACAAGGATGTCACCCGCGAGCAGTTCGCCGCGTTCCTGCTGGTCGCCAAGGAATACCGGCTGAACCCGCTGACGAAGGAGATCTACGCGTTCCCCGGCAAGGGCGACTCCATTCAGCCGATCGTCTCCATCGACGGCTGGATGCGCATGATCAACAACCACCCCGATTTCGATGGGATGGAGTTCGAGGACAATTTCAACGAGCAAGGCCAGCTCTACTCGATCACCTGCAAGATGTACCGCAAGGATCGCAGCCACCCGGTCAGCGTCACCGAGTACATGGCCGAGTGCAAGCGCCCGACCGATACGTGGCAGAAGTGGCCGGCGCGCATGCTGCGCCACAAGGCCGCCATCCAGGCTGCGCGCTACGCGTTCGGTTTCTCCGGCATCTACGACGAGGACGAGGCGCAGCGTTTCGTGGACGTGACGCCGGCACAGCCGCGCGAGGCCGCTCCGCGCGAGGCCGGCAAGAGCTCGCGCCTGTCGGCGATCGTCGGCGCGCAGCAGGCCGAGACGGTCGAGACGATCGAGATCACCGCGCACGATCAGGAGGCCGCAGAATGAGCATCCAGATCCGCGACATCGAGCTGCTGGCCGAGCAGCTCGTCCACATGGCCAAGCTGGCCGATGCGGTGGTCACGATCACCCTCAAGCCGCGCCAGCCGCTCGCCATGGGCAACTATGACATGGTGGTGGACGTGCGCCCGGAGCGCGTCATGGCGGAGGTGGCGGAATGAAAGCCTACACCAGCCCGCTGCAAATGATGGCCAACTCGGGCGGCGCCTTCGTCAAGACGCTCACCGAGTGCTATCTGCGCGCCGACCATGAGAACAAGCGCCGGCTCAAGGCCGCGTTCCCTGAGATCTTCGATTACTACGACCGCGCGTTCGAGCGCCACCTGGCCATCGTCGCGCAGGAAAACGGGAGGGCGGCATGAGACGGCTTACCGAAAACGAGCTCGCCCAGCGCTGGGATGTCACCACGCGCACGCTCCAGAGCTGGCGCAAGTCCGGCAAGGGGCCGCCCTTCATCCGCATCGGCGAGCGCTCGATCTTCTACCGCGAGGAAGACGTGCTCGGTTACGAGGACGCCAGCGTGCGCGGGCGACTGGACGAACCGCGCTGGCGCCCGGTTGTGAAGCGATCAGCCGCCGCCATCGACATCCTCGCCAGCAAGGCCAAGACCGAGCGCGCCCGCGCCACCCTCGAGGCGCTCCGCGACGAGCTGCGCGCCCTGCTCACCTGAAAGGACAATCATGAGAATCCAAGTGAAGAAGCTGCACCCCGAGGCCATCGTGCCCCGCTACGCCACCGTCGGAGCCGCGTGCTTCGATCTGCATTGCTGCGAACCCGACACGATCCCACTGCTGCTCGGGCAGGAAGCGCACTCGGCGACGTTCAGCACCGGGCTCGCCTTCGAGATCCCCGAGGGTCACGTCATGCTGGTCTTTTCGCGCTCTGGCCACGGCTTCAAGCACGGCGTCACGCTGGCCAACAGCGTCGGCGTGATCGACTCTGACTACCGGGGCGAGGTCATGGTGCGGCTGGCCACCGTGCCGGGCTATCCGGCGCTGCCAATTGCCCACGGCGACCGCATCGCGCAGGCGATGATCGTGCCGGTTCCAACCGTCGAGCTGGTCGAGGTGGACGAGCTCGGCAGCACGGAGCGCGGCTCCGCCGGATTCGGCTCCACCGGACAGTAATGGTTTGATTTTCTCCCGCATGGTGCGATTCTCGAACCAGCATCACCGATTCGGAACCGCACCATGCACTACCTCATCGCCCTCCTTTACGGCTGCACGATCTGGCTCGCCATGGTCGGGTACGCCGCGACGATCGGCCTCGCCGCCGTCGGCTACCTCGTTCTCACCGCCCCGCTGATCATCTCGTTCCTGATGGGGACGCTGTACGCAATCGAGTGGATCCTGTTCGGTGCGCGGAGGCTGCCCCGTGGCTGACCGCCTCCTGCGCCTGCGTGAAGTTGCCGAGCGCGTCGGCATGTCCAAGGCTACGATCTACCGCAAGATCGCCCTTGGCGAATTCCCCCGCCCCGTCAGCGTCGGCGGCAGCTCGGTGCGCTGGCGCGAGTCCGAGATCGACGGCTGGATGGCCGAGCTCAGATAGTCCGACCACCATCGCATCATCTCGCGCCGGCCCTCGATGTACTCGGCCGAGTTGTAAGCTCCGCGCACCTCGTTTTCCTCGACGTGGGCGAGCTGCATCTCTACCCAGTCACGGTTCCAGCCGGCCTCGTTCAGCACCGTCGAGGCCATGCCGCGAAAGCCATGCACGGTCAGGCGCGAGTGATAGCCCATCCGGTACAGCGCGAAGATCATCGTGTTCTGGCTCATCGGCTCCTCCATGGAGCCGAACAGCAGCTCGCCATTGCTCAGCCGCCGGATCTGCCGGACGAGCTCGAGCGCCTGGGGTGACAGCGGCACCAGATGCTCGCGCCCCATCTTCATGCGCTCCTCGGGGATGCGCCACAGCGGCTCGGGGCCATCCAGATCCTCGAACTCCTTCCACGCCGCGAGGCGCGTCTCGGTCGTGCGCACGAAGGTGTGCAGCGTGAACAGCAGCGCGAGCCGGGTCTGCGCCTCGCCGTGGTAGCCGTGGATCTTGCGCACCAGATCGGGAATCTCGTTCTGCTTCAGCTTGGCGAAGTGCTTGACCTTCGGCTTGGGCTTCAGCGCCGCGCCCACGTCGGCGGCCGGGTTGTGCTTTGTCAGCCCCTCGGCGATGGCGAACTTGAAGATTGAGCTCACCGACTGTTTCATGCGGCGCACGATGTCGAGCGCCCCGCGTTCCTCGACCTTGCGCAGCAGGGCGACAATTTCTGTCGCGTCAATCGCATCCACTGGCCGGCTGCCGATCTGCGGAAACACGTCCCGCTCGATGCGCGACAGGACGCGCTCGGCGTGCGCCGGCACCCACTTGCCTTTATTGGTTTCGTACCAGCGCCGGCCGACTGTCTCGAAGTCCTCGGCGTCATCGGGCTCGGCAGGATCCTTGCCGGCCGCCAACTTCTTGCGCGCAGCCTCCCGCTTGTCGCGAGCATCAGCCAGGCCGACGGCCGGGTACTGGCCGATGTACAGCGACTTCTGTTTCCCGCCGAAGCGGTAGGCCATCCGCCACGATTTTCCGCCCGACGGCAGCACCAGCAGATAAAGCCCGCCGGCATCGGAGAGCTTCTGCTGCTTGTCGGTCGGCTTGGCGTTTTTGCACTTCGCGTCTGAGAGCATGTTGGTCAACCTCCGTGATGGTCTGACGCTAACCAACAGGCTGACCAACGACAAGGCGCGATGCCCCTAGACCGGCTGAGACGCCCTGAGACGCCGAACCGTTGAAAAATCAGGGGAATTTCTGAATTTGAGGCAGGGTGAGACTAGGTGAGAAAGGGTTTTGGTAGCGGAGGAGGCTATCACCGACTTCGGATAAGTCCGAGTGAATGCTTGCTTTTTTGGGTTGACCAGCATGCGCTGACCAACAAATTGACCAACTTTCGCTCGAGACAATTTGCTGTGAATTGCGCCAGCTTGAGACAAAAAAACCCCGCCGAAGCGGGGCGAAAGACCGTGCGGATGCACAGTCGGAGACACTGTTCATTGCGGCCAGGCTGCCACCGTTTCCCGGTGCCGGGCGGCGCAATCGCCGTACTGCTCGACCAGTTCGAGCGCCCACTGCAACCATGCGTCATAGTCGGCTGCCGGCTTCTTGACCGGCGCGCACGGCTCAGCGAGGCGCGTGTCCAGCGGAGGATGCTTTGTTTGCAGCGTCGATGGCAGCGTTGAGGCCGCGCACCCGGCCAGCGCTAGGCACGCAATCCACAGGCAAAGGTGCTTCATTCTGCAATTCCTTTTTCAAATCGGCGATCTCGGCTGAAAGCGTGCTCTGCACCGTGCCGTATCGCTTGGCGGCCGCGTTGATCGTCTCGATCGCCTGCTCGATGTTGGTCAGCGCCTTTTGCGCCCGGTCGGTTTCCTTCTCTGCATGCTCGGCGCGCATTGCATTGATCGCGGCGTCGGCCTTCCATCCGCGCACCGTCCAGCCGGTGCCGAACACGATGGCGCCGACGATGGCGATTCCGACGATCTGGATCATGGGCAGGAATCGCTCGATCATATCCAGCCGACGTATTTCGGCGAGCGCACCTTCAGCACGTCATGGACGTGGTGCCGGTTGATGTCGCAGGCGCTGCGGCCGCCGTAGAGTGGCGTGCGCGACTTCAGGCAGGTGAGCTCGACATTGCCCCACCAGCGCTGCGGATCGCAGCCGGCCTTGAGCCCGCACGCGCGGCGCTCCTTCTGAACCCCGCCCATGCCGCCGTTGTAGGCCGCATCAGAAAAGGCCAGGCGCTCGAGCGGGCTGTCCACCATGGACAGCGCCCGGAAATCGTCACGGCTCTTGAGCACCACGGCGCGCAGTTGCAGATCCGGCCGGTCATACACGTTCGCCCAGCTCCACTCGCGCAGCGCCGGGTGCCGCTCGCGCATCTCGGCCAGCGCATCGAATCGCAGCTTGCCGTCCGGGCTCCATGCGCGCGTGATCTGGCCGAAGCCGGCGCCTTCCTCGCGCGCCGACTTCAATTTGCTGCGCGGGTTCCAGCAGCGCGAGTGCGTCAGGCTGATGCACGACTCATGCTCGACCAGCGCCGGCAGCAGCTCGGCTTTGGGATGGTCGGGCCAGTTCTTGATCTGCTCGACCTTCAGCGTCAGCCGATAGGTGTCTGCCTGCGCGGGAATGAAGGTGCGAACGTCCTGAGCTCTGGCGATACTGCCGAACAGCGCCAGCAGGCCATAGGCGACGATCGAGAGCGCGACCAGCGCGAGCCCGGCGCCGATCGGATGCTCGCCGGCCTTGCGGAACAGCGAGCGCGCGTCAGCCTCGGGATAGTCGAACAGTGCCTTGCGGGAGAAGTGGGAGAATGCGACCGCCAGCAGCGGCGTCACCAGCGACAGCACAAGCATGGCTGTCGTGATGCCCTTGTCCGGGTCGGTCAGGTAAAGGGCAGCGAGCACGATTGCCGAGCCGCCGATGAGAAACAGGTGTCGGAATCGCAGCTTCATCGCGCCCTCCGGTTATCGGTTGTGCAGGCTGTTGATTGTGTCGCGGAGCTGGGCAATCTCGTCGCGCAGCATCATGTTTTCCTGCTGCATCTCGTCCAGCTTGGCGGCCAGGTCGTTGTTCAGTTTGGCCAACCGCTCGATCTCGGTTCTGAAGTTTTCCATCAGAACCGCCGTGGCCTTTTCGCGGGTGATCTCCGCGCCGCCCCGGATCCACATTCCGATGTATTTACGGAACGCGAGCCCCAAAGCGGCCAACAATCCCAAACCCCAACCAACCGCCTCCGGCCCCGTTTCGATCTGCATGCGTCGCCCTTCCAGTGTCAGAACCCGGCCGGTTTGCGCCAGTGGCCAGAAATTTTCCCCAATGGTATCAAAATCGAACCAGTTTGCACGTAAAACGGTCATCTTTCCTTCCTCCGGGTGTCAGCGGAAAGCCTCGATTGCACCGCGATAAAGCTCCTCCTCGGCCTGCTCGAGCTCCTTCAGCTTGGCGCGTTTTTGCGCCGGGCTCAGGCTCTTGTCGGCGTTGACCTCCACCTCCTCGTCACGGATTGCTGCGGCCGCCTCTTTGGTCTGCTTGATCATGCGCTCGAGGCTGATCATCTGCGACTTTTTCGGGTCAGCGAGGATCTTGTCCATCTCCTCATCGTCGGCCGCTTTCTTGGCCTGCTTGAACTCGGTAGCCGCCGCCTTGGCCTCGTCCGCGAGATTATAGAACCGGGAGCGCAGCGGGCGAACGTCCTGCTCGCGAACGAACTTGTTCACGATCGGCACGTCCTTTGCCTCGATCTGATCGCCCTCGGCCGCCATGCCGGCCACGCCGATCGAGTCGGTCACGAAGGCGCCGAGGCCGCCCGTGTAGGTGCGCCACAGGTATTTCAGCGTCTCCGGGCTGACCTTGCTCAGATCGTTCTCGTAGCGGCCGGCGCCCAGCTTCTCACCGCCTGCGGCAATGGCCTGCGCGGCCTTGTCATAGGTGGTGTTCTTGGTGCCCCGGTACATCTTCAGGTTGTCTGGCTTGTCCTTCGTGAACTCGTTCTCCGGCGAGATCTGCGAGCCGAAAGAGCTGCGGTTCACGGCCAGCTCGTAGCCAGGCTTGATCACGGTCGGCACGGCAGCCTGCAAGGCGTCCATGCCCTTGTTGTCGCTGTCGTAGTCGAACACCCCGCCGAGCGGGAAATACGCGTTCAGGAACGACGAGAGCATATGGCCGGCCGCCGCGACCTTGCTTTCGCCGCGCATCACTTCGCCCATCGCCACGCCAAAAGCGTAGAACGGCGCGAACTCGAGCGAGAGCGGGATCGTGATCCGCTGGCCGGCGATGTTGATCACCACCGTCTTCGATCGCGTTGTCCAGTTCTCGCCAAGCCAGCGGTCTTTGTCATCGTCCATGCCGGATGTCGCGGCATAGAAGCCGAGCAGGCCGAGCATGCCGAGCGCCGCCCATGCCTGCTTCTTGTATTTGCCGGATGCCAGCGTGCGCAGCGCATTGGCCGCGCCCTGCACGGCAGGGTTGAAGAACAGGTAGATCGCGCCGAGCGTGCCGGTCATCGTGCCCTTGCGGTCGAAGTCCACTGTCACGGTCTTGGCTGCGCGCGCCGCCTCGGATGCCTTCACGCCCTGCTTGCGCATGGCCATGAACAGCGCGAGGCGCAGCGCGTTCTCGGTAGCCTGGTTGGCGATCTCGACCACATGCGCCATGCCGCCCACCACCTTGCGGCCGGCGACCATGGCAGCCTTGCCCGTGCGCCCCTCGGCCAGATAGCCGCTGGCGCCATAGGCATCGTCATACATGCGTTGCAGGCTCTTGGTCTGCTGCTCGAGGTCGGCCATCCACGAAGCGCCAACCTTACCGCCCTCGGCGCGGTACTCGGCCAGATACTTGCCGGCTTCGTTGTCCGGCACCTTCTTCGTGGCCGCCCACTGCGCCATGGTCTTCAGCGCGGACGGGTAGTTCGCCCATGCGCGCGCCGTCGTGGCCAAGCCCTCGTTGCCGAGGATGTTGATCGTGCCCGTCGAGGCATCGCGCACTGCGTTGGTCAGGATGAAGGCCGGGTTGTAGCCGGTGTAGATGCGCGACAGGTAGCGCATCATGTTGCCCATGCCGCGCAGCACCACGTTCATCTGGCCTTGGTTCATCGGCCGGAGCTGAGCCGCCAACGTCTCGTCGCCGACGATCTGGATGCGCACCATCTGACCGTTCAGGTAGACCGGCACCTCATTCTCTTGCAGCGGCTTGGTGAACGACTGCACACGGTCGCCGCCGCTGTCCATTACCTCGTACTGCGAAGCGGCCGCGCCCTTCGCCTCGAGGAAGGCCGAAACTTGCGCCATCGAAGTGAACGAGGCTTCCTGTTTGCCGTTGCGCTGCACCGAGTAGATCTGGCCGGCGACATAGCGCCCCTTCGGCGCCACGCCCACTGTCCAGAGCTCGGGATCCGGGTTCTCGAGCGCCATGGCGAGCAGCGACTGGCGCGCGAGGTTCTTCTCGCCCACCACCACCGCCTGATCGTAGTCGCGCGCGATGTTCTCGATGATGAACTCGTCGCGCTCGTCGTGGCCCATGGCACGCTTGATCTTCGGGCCATACTCGCCGTCGCCCTTGAGCGGCACGTAGTTCTCGTAGCGCTCTGTCAGGGTCTGGTACGTGTCCTCGTCAATCAGGCCATAGGCGAGCTTCAGGTCGAGGGTCGCACGCGCGATCTTGCGCGCCTGCTCGGCGATGTTCAGCAGCTCGCGCTCGTCGCGGTACTTGGCGAGGATCGCGTCGGCCTGGGCATTGGTCATGCCAGAGCCGCCGTCCTCCATCTCCGGGTTGATGGCAGCGATGGCCTCGTTGCGCTCCTTGGCGTGCTGCGCGTGTAGCAACTCGGAGAGCTGAGGCATCTTGTAGCCGCCAGCGACCAAGCGCTCGATGAGCGGCTTCGTCATCTTGTCGCGCACGTCCTCGAGGCGCGCGGCGATGCGGCCGGGACGGTTGGCCTCGGCGCCGTAATAGTTCGCCACTTCCGGCATCTTCGAGCCGGTCAGCTTCTCGATGCGCTCCTGAACCTGTTTGACGCGGTTCATGTTGTCCTGCACCGCCGCTTGCACGCGGCGCAGCATGCCCTGCTCGGGCGGCGTCAGGCCGGTGTCTTCGACCAGATTGACCGGCGCGCGGCTGAAGCGCACCTGATTTGGCGCTATATCGCGGCCAGCCTGCGCACCGTTCTCCACAAAAGCCCGCGCCGGCAGGATGTAATCGCGAATGATCTCGGCGTCGGAGAGCTCGAGCTCGCCAAAGCCCGGCACATTGGCGCGCAGCCAGGTGCGGATTGCGGCGATCGCGCGCTGCACGAAGCCGATGTTCGGGCGCGTCTGCGCCATTTCGGCCAGCACTTCCTCGGCCGCCGAGAGCATGTCCTGATCGTTCGCCACGTCGAGGCCGTAGCTTGTGGCCTTGGCGATGACATCGTTCTTCCGGCGCTGCACGATCTCAGAGAGGATCGGATTGAGCGCTTGGCCGTACAGGCCGCGCAGGCCGTAATGGCCGAGCGATTCATGGAACAGCACGCGCGCCACGTCCTTCGGCGACTTCAGCGCTCCATTGATGAGGTAGACCGTGCCGTTCAGGTAGAAACCTTCCGGCGATCCCTTGGCGCCGCCTTCCTTCTGGCGTGCCGCTTCGTCACGCACCTCCTGCGGCACGCGCGGATCGTCGATCGTCTCGACCACTTCCAGCGTCGGCGGATTGTTGGACCGCTCGAGGATGGTGCTGGCAAAGCGGAATGTGTCGGCGATCTGCTGGCCACCCTTCCCTGCCGTCCGGCTCATGGCCGGCGTCATGGCCTGGCGGATGCCGGCGGCAATCGCGCGCTCTGGCAGCAACTGCGCCAAGTTTTCCGTCAGGTAGGCTTTGAGCGCTGGCTTGCCGCGAACAACGTCGCCATTGGGGAAGGTGTAGACACACACCATGGTCAGGAGCCCAATTCTTGGTCGATCAGGAGGATGGCGGCTTCATTGTCGCCGGCGCGGTCGAGACGGGAGATCAGGTCGCCATACTCGCCGACCGCCTTGCGCTGTTCCTCGAGGAAGTCCAGCAGGAATTGCTTGGTGATCTCGCACTCGCAGTTCTTGTACCAGCGCACATAGTTGCGCTCGAGATCGAGCTCGGCCTCGAATGCCGCTTCCAGCATGTCGGCCATGCTGCCGACCTTGTCGGTGATCGCCTCGAGGGCGGGCACCTTGGCGACCGATCCCCGATCGTTCATGTAATCGGCGAGCTTTTGGTAATGCTCGACTTCCTCGGATGCGGCCGACGAAAAATGCTTCTGTGCGCCGAAATAACCCATCCGCTGCGCCTGATTGGCCAGATGGCGGTACAGGTTGGAAGCGTAGAGCTCCGCGTGCACGGCCTCGTTCAGCATGGCCTCGAGCGCCTTCGAAAGTAATGATTTGACCGCCATGGTAGCTCCCTAGATCAGCACTTGATGTTGACCTTGCCCGAGTCTTCCAACTCGCCAAGGATATTCCAGAAGTTATTTTCGATGTAGCGAATGGTATCAGCATCCGGCCGGGAATCAGCCTGCGCCAATGCCCGATCGCGCGCCTTTCCGCGCCCTTCCAGCCCGGCAAAGATCGCCTCGAGATCGCCGCCCGACCGGCTCATCGCCGGCTTTTCGCCACCCTCTGCGGCCGGCTGCTCCTTCTTCTTCGGGCGCAACTGGTCGATGATGACGGCATGGCGCGCCTTGGCGTCGGCGAGCTCACTCTCCTGCCCCCACGGCTTGATCTGGCCTTCGAGCTTCGGGATGTCGGCACGGTTCTTGGCAGCGTTGGTGCGCGCGGTCTTGGCGTCATCGGCCAGTCCCTTGACCGTGTTTTGCAGGCGCAGAGCCAGGCCAGCCGGGTTGGAGCCCGGATTCGCCTCGATCTGATATTCGCCGTCGCCGCGAGCGGTCAGGATCATGCGCTGGCCAATGGCCGGATTGCTGGCGTCGTCCAGCGTCAGCGCGAAGCCGCCATAGGAGCCGATCTCGCGGCTGTCCTCCTTGGCTTTCAGCATGGCGTCCACAGCCGCCAGAATGGCCTCGCCCGCCTCGCCGTGCTTTTCGAACGTCTCTCTGCCGATCTTGGCTTCGAACTTCGCCGGCACGCGCTTGGCGTCTTTTTCCATGACGCCGGCATTGGCGTCCTGCCGCTCGGCCAGCGCTTGCAGCATGCGGATGCGGTCGCGGATGCGGTGCTGCTCGCGCGCATGCTCGGCCTGCTGGTTCTCGAGCTTGCGGATCTGCTGGCGTAGCGTCATTTCCTCGAGGATCAGCGGATTGCCGGAGCTCGCCGCCTTCATCTCGGCCGAGTTTGCCGCCTCGCCGGCCACGTCCTCGACCTCACGCGATCCGCCGCCCTTGCGCACCTGCTCGATGAAGCGAGCCTTGGCCTCGATCGTCTGCCACATGCGCGAGTCGAGCGTCTGCTTGGTCGCGTAGCGCATGATGCTGACCTCGAAATTCTCCGGGTCGGCCTCATAGAGCTTGTTGCCCTGGCGGATGATGCGGCCTTCGCGCTGCTCGAGATCGGACGGGCGCCACGGCGCGTCCAGATGGTGCAGCGCAACCAAGCGCTCCTGCACGTTCATGCCGGCGCCCATCTTGGCGGTCGAGCCGAACAGCACGCGGATGCGGCCGGAGCGCACCTTGCCGAACAGTTCTTCCTTCTGCTGCTCGGTGTTGGCGTCGTGGATGAAGGCGATTTCCTTCTCCGGGATGCCGCGCCCGATCAGCTTCTCCTTCAGGTCGTCATAGACCGAGAACTGCGCGCTCTCGAGCGCCATCAGTTCGTCGGGGCTCATGGCGTCGAGCTTTTCCTGTGCGGCCTCGTCGCCTTCCTCGGCGGCCTTCATCAGTTCCTGAATGCGCGCCGCTTCCTTGGCCACGGCGCCTTTCGGGGTGGACAGGTCGATGAAGACAAGCTGCGCGCCCTTGTCCTTCTCCCACTGGTCGTAGATCGCCTTGATGTTGTCGGCGGCCACGTTGACCTTGCTGCCCGGATTGTCCGGGTAGGACGGGTCGATCAGGCGCATGTCGAGCGCCGCCTTGCGCGCGTCCGACATGATCTTGAGCATGTTGTCGGCGCCCTTCTCAGCCTTCTTCGGCAGGTTTTCCGAGCGCCAGATCAGCGAGCCCTCCGGGTAGACCTCGCGGCCATCGTCGTAGGTCATCGGCACGCCGATGTACTGCGCCTGATCGTTCGAGCGCGGCACCACGACGTTTTCCGGCTTGCCGCCCTTGAGCTTCGGCACCGGCAGCTTCTTGCCCTGAACCGCAAGCTGGCGGTTGATGTCATCACGATTGATAACGTCGGCGAACGACTGGTAGCGCTGCATCAGTTCCGGCATGTTGACGAACTTCGCAAAGCGCGAATTCATCTTGTACTGGCCGGACGGCGAGAGCTCCCAATCCGTCACCACCTCGCCGAACGTCTTTGCCCATGCGTCGAAGTGGGCGATGCCCTGCGCCTGCAGCGTCTCGTAATCGAGGTAGCGCTGCATGGTGTACATCTCGGCCATGGTGTTGGAGATCGGCGTGCCGGTCGCGAAGACGACATTGCGGCCGTTGGTGCGCTTCAGGATCGAGCGCACCTTCATGAACAGGTCGGCCGCCTTGTTGGAGCCCGTCGGGTTGCCCAGGCCGGCCACGCGCTGCATGCCGGTCGAGAAACCCAAATTCTTGAACTCGTGCGCCTCGTCCACGAAGACGGCATCGACGCCGAGCTCGCCGAAATAGAGGTTGTCGTCCTTCGATCCGGTGTCGAACAGGCGCTTGAGCTTTTCCTCGAGCGCGGCCTTCTGTTTCTCGATCTGTTTGACGTTGCGGCTGCCCTTGCCCTCGGCCGCGCGCATCGCCTCGATCGAGGTGTTCATGTCCGCGATCTGCTGCTTGATGAACTGCTCTTGGAATTCGGGCTCGACCTCGACCTTGCCGAACGAGGAATGCGCCACGATCACCGCGTCCCAATCGCCGGTGGCGATGCGGGCAAACAGCTTCTTGCGGTTGTCCTTCTCGAAATCGCGCTTGGTCGCGGCCAGGATGTTTGCGCCCGGGTAGAGCTTCATGAAGTCTTCCGCCCACTGGCCGACCAGATGGTTCGGCACGACGAGCATCGGCTTCTTGGCGAGCCCCATGCGGCGCAGTTCCATGATGCCGCCGATCATGGTGAAGGTCTTGCCGGCGCCGACGACGTGATCCAGCAGGGTCGTGCCCGACTGGACGATGCGCCAGATCGCATTGGCCTGATGCGGGCGCAGCGCGATGATGTCGTTGCCGACCTTGCCCGGGAACGTCAGGTGCGAACCGTCAAAATCGCGGGAAACGTCGGTGTTGAAGGTGTCGTTGTAGATGCGCGCCAGCCGCTCGCGGCGAGTGTCATCCTCCCAAATCCAGCGACGCCATTCGGCCTTGACGCGCTCGACCTTCTCGTTCGCTGCGGTCGTTTCGCGCTCGTTCAGCGTGCGGCTTCCGTCCGGGTGCTGGTCGAAGACCTGAACCTGCTTCTGGTTGGCGGCCGCCTCGAGCACGGCATTCACGCGCACGCGGTCGGTGCCCCACTGCGTCTGCGCCGACTGCGGCACGTTTTCGGTTGTCAGCGTCCATTGCGCATTGACCGGGTTGTAGATTGCCTTGGCGCGGCCAGCCTCGGTGACGGTGCGCACGAAGTCTTCCATCACGTCGGCCGGAATCCACTGCGCGCCCACCTTCACGTCGATGTCCACGGCCTCGATGTCGGCCGGCTGCACAGCGCGCAGCGCCTCGACGTTGGCATTCATCGCCGGATCGGCCTTGGCGGCTTCGATGGCCTGGGCGAGCTTCTGCTTGACGTTGCCCGACAGGTACTGATCGCGCGTCTCCCAGCCGCCGACCGGGTTCCTGTAGATCAGGTCGCCGAGCTCCTTGGCGATCGCGTCCGGCGTTTTGCCGTACAGGCCGGCCATATAGTCCAGATCGACGCGGCCACGCTCGGCCAGCGACGTGACGAGCGCATCCTTGGCGCTGCTGGCCTTCTGCGGCGGCTGATAGGGCGACTGCGTGCGCTTGTTGAAGATGGCGGCCTTCTTGGCCGAAGGCGCGCGCGGCGCCTCGCCGGTGCTCTTGGCGACGGCCGGCGAGATGCCTTTGTCGAAATTGTCCTCGAGCGCGGCAATCTGCGGCCATGACGGGTCATCGCGCATCAGGCGCTTGTTGGCGTCGGTATTCAGCGGGCCATTGGCCTTGACGAAGGCATCGTAGACCTTGTTCAGATCCGCGCGGGCAGCCTCGATCTCGGCATCCGTCGCGGTGCTGGATAGCTGCAGCGCGCGCACCTTCACCAGAGCATCGCGCACGCCGATCATGCCCAGCACGCGCTCGCGCGCCTTCTCGTTCGGGAATGTGACAGGTGCGGCCTGCTGCTGGTTCAGCAGATCCTCGCGCCGTTCGAAAACCTCGCCGTCTTGTTCGAAAACCGAACCAATCTTGACATCAGAAATGTCGCGGATCGGGGTTATCGTCTCCCTCGTCGGCTCGGCCGTCGGGGCGTCCATGAAACCGGCCGGCAGCTTGGCGATCGCTTCCTTCAGGAGCGCCGCCGTATCCTGCCCGTCGCGCGCCACCAGCGCCGGCTCCTCCGGGCTGTACATGGAACCAAAAGCGCCGAACTCGCCCAGCATCATGTCCGGGTTGCGCACGAAATATTCGTTCAGCGGCACGTCCTTGCCGTTGGCGTCCTTGATGGTCTTCACGTCCATCCAGCGCTGGCCGGTCGGCTGCTCGCCCTCTTTCAGCTTGCGCAGGAAAATGATGTCGGTCGTGACCTCGGTGCCGGCGTTCTTCAGGAAGGCGTTGTTCGGCAGGCGGATGGCGCCAAGGAATTCAGCGCGGTCGGCGATGTACTGGCGCGCCTTGTCGCCGGCCGAGTCCAGCAGGCGGTTTGTCACCACCATCGCCAGCACGCCGTTCGGCTTCACCGTGTCGATCGACTTGGCGAAGAAATAATTGTGGATCGAAAAACCGCTGATCTTGCGGCGGTTCGGGTCATATATGCCCTCGCGGCCGAAAGGCGGGTTGCCGATCGCCAGATCGAAATAATTGTCCGGCGCCGAGTAGTCTTGGAAGCCGACCGGCGCGGCCACGTTGGCCTGCGGGTAGAGCTTCTGCGCGATGCCGCCGGTGATGTGATCGAGCTCGACGCCGTTCAGAGCCGACGATGCGCGCAGATCCTTCGGCATCAGGCCAAAGAAATTGCCCACGCCGACCGAGGGCTCGAGCACGCGGCCGCCTTGGAAGCCGAAATGCTTCACCGTGTCCCACATGCCTTTGACGATTTCCGGGCTGGTGTAGTGAGCGTTCCGCGTCGAGGATGCGGCAGCGGCCAGTTCTTCCTCGGTCAGCGCCTCTTTCAGTTCGGCGGCTTCTTTTTCCCAGCCTTTTGTAACAGCGCCGCCGTCGCGCTCGAAAGCCTGCGGCAGTCCGCCCCAGCCGACATATTTGGCCAGCACGGCCTGCTCGTCGCGGGTCGCGGCGCGGTTTTCGGCCTGCAACTGCTTCAGCAGGCGGATGGCGGCCATGTTGTTGCGGAACTTGGTCTTGGCGCCGCCTTCGCCGATCTCGTCCTCTGCCGTGATCTGGAAGTCGGAGGCGCGATCTTGCGCGCGCTGGCCTTCCGTCGGCGTCAGGAGGTCGCTTCCTCCGGCGTCGATTGCAGGATCTTGCTTTGCAGCGCGTTTGCCTCGTTGAACAGCGCCGCTCCCCTGCTCGCCACCTCGTCCTTTTCGGGTTCGCCCGGCGGGAACAGATACTGCTCCCTCACCATCTCCCATGCCTCCTGATTGCTGTACCCGCTCGCTTCCAGTTCGCTCATCTCCGCGTGCGTCTTCTCGGCCGCCTCGCGCAGCGCCTCCCCGAGCTTGCCCGTCCGGTTCAAGTCCCGATAGTAGGTCGGCCGGTGCTCCTTCCAGTGCGCTCGCGCCTGGCTCATCCAGTGCTTCAGGTTCATTTGTTCCCTCCATGGCCGGTGCGGCCGTCAGTGCGTCAACGTCAGCAGACTCGACATCGGCGGCGTTGTCCATTCCCTCGAAGGCTGCGGCACGCGGGTCGTATTTGACGCCCATGTACCAGCTTTTCAGGTAGGGCTTCACCGCGTCGCCGAGATCGGCAACCATCGCCTGCGCGTAGGCGGCAAAGGTGCGTGCGCCTTTCTCGATGTGATAGCCGGCCAGCGTGATGCCGGCCTGCAGGATCTCAGGATCGACGCCGCTATTGAGTTGCGAGCCGGAGAGGCGCTTGCGCAGCAGCGCGCGCGCTTTCTCGGCGGCATCCTCGGTGAAGACTTTGTTTTCGGAGACGGCGGGCTTTGCGGGATTCGCTTCTGCCTTGGCCTCATACGAGCGCATCTCCGCGTCGAGCTCGTCGTTCTGGCCTTTCAGTTGCTCCACCACCGAGTCGATCACGTCGGCGAAAGCGCCGTAGTTCTTCATCAGGTCGCTCGATGCCTTTTCCAAAACGGCCTCGACGCTTGTGACAGTGCTCGGCTTGCGGAGCTCGTCGATCACACTGCGCACGGCCGCCTTGGCATTGCCTGGGCGGCTGTTGCGCTCGGTGATTGTGCTCATCTTTTCGTAGAGCTTCTCGAGACGGTCAGCGGCCGCGCGTTCAGTCGCGCCGTTGACGCGGGTGCCCGGCGCGACATTCTTCTGCTCGGCCGGATCGACGGTCTGCGCGCCCTTCTTCTCGGCGATCGCATCGCGCAGCGCGCTCTCGGCGGCCGCGTCATCGAGCTCGATGTAGTAGGGGTCGTCCACAACCTCGGCGATGTCCTGCTCGGTCAGGCCGGCATTGATGGCCTTCTCGATCAGCTTCGGGCTCAAGCGGTCGTACTTGTTGGCCACGGCCATGGCCGGGTGATCGGCCGCGTTGTTGGCCATGAAGAAGCCGTAGCTGAAACCTTCCGGCGTCACGCTGCGCGCGTTCTTGGTGGCCAGGCTCTTGCCGCCGTACTGGCTCCACATCTTCGAGCCCTCGGTCGGCTCGACCGGCGCGATCGGCAGATCGGCATTGAAGCGCCCCCATAGCAGGGTCTTCTTCGTGTAGGTGTCGCCGAGATGGTTCGGGTCGAACGACAGGCGCCACGGCGGCAGGCCGCCCAAGTCCTCGATGCGGCCGACCGGGTTCTCGATCGCCCACACGGCCGGCTTGAAATACTCGATGGTGGCGAGCGTCTGGTGCACCAGCTTCACCGATGCGACGGTGCGGCCGTCCTTGTCCTTTGCGGCGAAGTGCCGCGCGCCGCTCGAGGCGAAGTCGGTGCAGGGGCAGGCCGCCAGAATGGCGTAAATGTCCTGACCCTCGAAGTCGCCGAACCAGTCGCCGAAAAACTCGGTGCTGAAATTGTTCACGTCCCCCATTTCGGGGTCGTTCTGGATGTCGAAGCGGTAGACCTGATAGCCGGCTTCCTCCCACGGCTTCGACCATTCGCCCGACAGATCGAACAGCGACAGCACGACCTTCTGGCTGTTGGCGTTGCGCGTTGCCGGGTTTTCGCCCTGCGCCTGCGCGCGCTCTTTCCACTTGGCGATCTCGGCCTTGGCCTCGGCCGGCGTCATCCATCCCTTGTCCTTGACGTAGACCTTCACCTTGTCGTTCAGGCGGACGATCTCTGCCTTCTTCGGGGCGTCGAAGACGTGCGTGATCTTCTCGCCGTCCTCGATCATGCCCTTCTGGTAGTCGTTGAACTCCGCGACGATCTGGCCGAGCTCACGGTCATCGACGCCGCGCACCTGCTCGGGTGCGGTGGCGTTCGGCAGCGGCGCGCCTACTTCAGTTTCTGGCGCAGTCTTCGTGAGCACTGCCCATGCTCTTGGCGGATCGAGCGCGATAGATCCGCCCGTGTCGGCAGCGAGTTTTTCAGCCTCGGTTTTTGTCTTGATGCTTCGCTTGACGAGGTAGTTGCCAGCTCCAATGTAGTCGCCCGGCTTGGATTGCTTCCAATCGACCGCCTCCGGCGTTACTTGCCCTTGCCCGGCTTCTTGCGCTGCATCGGGTTGTACAGCGGCGGCCGTGGCTTCATTTCCATCGGCTTTTTGTCCCACTGCTTCTGCGCCATCGCGCTGCCCTGCGGTACGGTTGTCGTTGCCATTGATCTGCTCCTTTGCCTGAATCTCAAAGCGGCCGCCCTTGCCCTTCACGACCTCATGCGTGTCCTTCAGGCCGTTTTTGGTGATGAAGTCCTTGGCCTTCACGCCGTCGTTGAACCACGCCTTGCCGGCCGCGATGCGCTCGAGCGCCTTGGCGCGCTTGGCGTCCACGCCGAACAGGTGGTCGAGATCTTCCTTGCTGGCCTTGGTCGGCTTTTCTTCCGCAGCCTGGCCGATGACACGATCGCCCTCCATTTCGGCGCTCGTTTTCGTCGGCTTGCTGCTACCGATGCCGTTGCGCGTCCACTCGTCAGCGCCGGTCTTTTCCCAAAAGATTGCGTCGCTGCCCTCGTAGCCAATAGCGCCGATCTTGGTTCCGACTGGCATTGCGCCGTACTTATCGGCGGCTTTTTTCGCCGATTCCGCGCGCGCGTTTTCCTTCGACTCACGCGAAGCCTGCGCCTTGAGCTGGATCTGCTCCTGATTGAGCGCATCCATCTGCGGCTTCAGCTCGGCGCGGCGTGCTTCGTTCGCCGTTTTGTATTCGGCTGAAAGTTCGTTCCACTTGCGGACAGATTCGTTGTAGCGCTCCGCCGTTGTCAGTGCGGCCGGTTGCTGCGATGCGCCTGCATTGTCGCCAGCGTCCGCAACACTGGATTCGCGTCCCTCGGCAGCAGGTATTGCCGGCGCGCTCGCCTCAGCAGCTTGAGCGTCAGGCGCTCCGCCATCCATGCGTTGAGCGGGTATTTCGCGACCAGAAGCATCCCATCCTTTCAGACTTGGAACTTTCAGCGTGCCGGGTGATGCGTCCTTGGCCATACCCTTGATGGCATCGCGCACGGAGCGGCCATAGGCGCGCACCTGCTCATCGGTCATGCCCGTCGCCTGGGACACGAAGGCGAGGTATTCGGCATCGCGCGAGGATGTCTTGCCCTGCGCCGTGATGTAGGCGGCGCGGTCGATGTCGCTTTCGAAATTGAGCTCGAAACCCTTTTTGCCGTAGCTGTAGCGCGGCTTCGCGCCGGCGAGATCCTTTGGCAGAATTGGCGTTTTAGAGGTCGCGTCGGTTGTGACGGGAACCTGCGCGGATACGGGCGCGGTGTTCTGCGGGGCGGAGGTCTGGCGCTTGTTGATCTCGGACTCGACGCGGCGGCGTTCCTCCATCAGCGTCTTGTTCCAGCCGCCGTTGATCTTGGCCTGATCGGCGATGTATTTCAGGCGCGCGCGAAGGGTCGGATCGTCGGCGTTGTTGAGGTCGAACTGAGGGGTGGGCGGCGGTGCGGCCTGCGTGATTGGTGCAATCGGAGCCGACGCAGCAGGAACCTCAACGGGCTCCGTTGGTGCCGGCTGAATTTGCGCGGCTTCAGATTGCGCAGCGCTGGCAGCCGCCGAATCCACCGCATTGGTCAGCGGCGTGCTGGGCTTTACCGGCGTCATGGTGACGCCGTTTTCCCCGACCTTGAATTCGTAGGTGTTGCCGTCCTCTCCGACGATCTGCGTCGTGCCGTCGGCCGCACGTCCGGTAACGGTGCCAGAAACGGTTCCCTCCGGCGCGTCAACGATGACTTTTTCCTGCTCGGTTGCGGCGTTCTCGGTCGCGCGCTCGAGCGGGCCGCGTGCCTGCGACGGCGCGCCGCCTGTCGGCTCAATGGGTGCCGGAATCGGTGCGCCTGCCGGCTGATCGGGTGGCGTTGCCCCCGCGCCTGCGGACGGCTGCGGCGATGCTGGCTGCTGAGATCTCCCGCTGCCAGCAATCGCAGCTATGCCGCCGCCCTGCGCGGCACCAAGCGCCAGCCCGCCGAGCGCTTGGTTAGCAACGTCCTCGGTCAGTGGCTTGTTTGGGTTGGCAGTGCTGCGGACGGCCTCATTCTGCGCGAGCTGCTGAAACGCACTTTGCGGCAATTCCTCGAACAAGCCCTCGCCGGCCACGCCCTTCGCGACGTTGGCACCAAATTGCGCCATGCCTTTGGATGTCATGCGCGAGGTGACGATCTTTGCAATAGCGCGGTCGCCCATGCCGCCAAAAATGCCGGTGGCCACGCCAGCGGTCACAAACGCGCGGCTTGCTCCGTCCTCGGCCAGCGTCTGCTGCGCCTGCTGCGGCGACATTCCGGACGAGATCAACGAGCGATAGGCGTCCGACTGGCTTAACACCTCCGGCTTCAGTTGCATGATCTCGTCGCGAACCGCGCGCGATGCTTGCGCACCACCAAGCAAGCCTTCGGAGATTGAACCTGAAAGTGTGGCCGCGCGTGCTGCGGCCTGGCTCGCCAGTTCTGGAGCCGCGCCAGCCGCAATGCGAGCACCGTACACTGCTTTGGCAATGCGAATTGCCGGAACCATTGTTGCTGCTTGCGCTGGCAGCGATTGCGTGATGCCGCCCGCCCAGCTTCGCCAGTCCGACCACGCTGATCCGAATGTCCCCTTGTCGCTGTCCCACCATTTTCTATCGAGCGCCTCCTGCATCTCCGGCGTGAGGCTCTGCTGCATGTTCTTGCTGTCATCGGCCAGTAGCTTGTCCGATGGCTTGCCAGAGAAATACTCGTCTACCTTGTCTAGCCCCTTGACGATGGGCTGACCGACAAACGGAATCTTGCCGACGAGCTCGCGCGCATCCTGAGCAAGTGCGTTTGCGCCGATCTTCAGGTTGCGACCGACATCCGTGATCGCATTGCCGCTTGCACTGTTTCGGATGTTTTCGGCGTCCTGTCCTGTGACAACCTCGAAGCCTTCATCGGCAAGCTGCATCTGCGACAGGGCGCTTGGATCACTGACCACTTCGAACTGGCCGCCATCGGTAAAATCGACGGTCTGACTGACTTGAGTGACTTTGTTTTTAGCGGCATTTACGCCCGCGAGCTTGTTGTAGCGCTCATAGATTGAGTCTGCGTATTTCTGCGTGGTAATCAGGCCGTCATTGGTGCCAGGAATTTGACCATTGCGCAGTGCAGGATGGTCGTAGCCGGCGTGATACCCGGCCGCCAGCAGGCGAATGTCGCGCGTTCCAAGTCGGTTCTGCCCATAGCGGATATATCGCAGTCCGGCTTCCATGTTGTTCCATGGGTCGTTTTGGCCGGACTCCGTGCCCATCATGGACTTGTAAGTGCCGGGCATGACTTGCATGCCAAGGCGAGCGCCCTTGGGGCTGTCCGGCGAATTCCAGTTGCCGCTCGACTCCTGATGAAAAAATGCGATCGCCAGATTGGGATCAACATCGAGCTCTGCGGCGCGGCGCATGAGGTCGCTTTGCGTAGGTGCTGATCCGCGCTTGGTACTCGGCGTGGAAACGACTTCAAAATCGCTGCTGGCAGGGGTGGCCGTAATACCCTCGGCAACCACTTCAAACGGGGATTCCAGAAAGCTATTTTTGTTGGCCACGGGTCGCCTCTAAAGCCGGAATAATGGAGCGATTCTAACCCACTCGGTATGAAAATCGAACCACGACAGATGATGAAAAACGGCGGCTGAAGCCGCCGTTCATCAATTGCCTGGGACTCGGTAGAACCGCCCCAAGACCTCTTGATCGCGCTTTATCGCGCCCTGCAAGGCGCCGATTTCTGCGCGCAGCTTCTCGACGCTTGCCTGATCGCCCATCGTTGCCGCCTTGCGGAACATCTCGTTCAGCTTGTTGAGTTTGACCATGTTGGTCTGAATGTTCGCGTAGCTCTGGAAATGCGACTGGCGCAAAGTCGGATCTCGTTGCTCTTGGATTTGCGACACAAGCGGATCAATCGCGGTCTGCGGCGCTTGTGTCGGCGCTGGACGGACTGGCATCCCTTGAGCCGCAGCGGCTGCCGGCTTGGCAGGTGCCTGCCCTTGCGGTGCGGCCGGAGCTGCTGCGGGCGCAGCCGGGGCTGACGGCGCCGCAGGAGCGGGCGCTGCCGCCGGCTTGCTGCCGCCGTATGGCACGCGCTGTCCGCCTTTCATGATGAACAGCTCGCCGGTTGATTTGTTGCGCAGAACGGTGCCATCCGGCATTGCTGCCGGAGCTGCCGCAGCGCCAGGCTTTGCGCCGGCTTGTGCTGGCGCCGCGCCACCCTCACCACGGCGAGTCCGCGCTTCCGCGCCGATTTCCTCGTAGGATTTGATTTTGTCGGCGATGAACTGGCGCTTTTGCTCTGGCGTCAATTTCCGGTAAGCCGGATCGTCTTTGTACTGCTTGTCGATAATCGCGGCGCGCTCCTCCGGGCTGGTTGCCTTGCGGTAGCCGTCCGCGCCGTTTTCCCCGAGGTCTTTTTTGAGTTGATTGCGCAGCGTGATCTCTGACAGGCGCTGCTGCCCTTTTTCGGTGTTTTCCTCCTTGCGAAGATCGGACTTGTATTTCTCGATGGCCCGATCATCCTCACGCTTGGCTGCGCGCTCTTGCGCCTTGATGCCCAATTGAAGTTTGAGTTTGGCAGCATCGGCGGCCTGCTGGCGGTCAAACTCGAACATCGCCTGCGGATTGGCCGACGCCGCCATGCGCATGATGGAGTCTTTTGTGAACTCGAGCTCACTGGTCTTCCCATTTGCGCCGGCTCGGATCTGCACAACGGCAACCTGCGTGCCGTCAGCCTTGGTGACGATCTTTGGCTCGCCCACCGCGTCGTAGCCGTCATTGACGTAGCTGTAGAGCTTCATGCCCTCTCTGGCCATGGACTCCAGATCGGGTGCGGTGGTCACGCGAGCGTAAGCCCTCATGATGTCCTGGCCACGCTTGGCCTCAGCCCACTTCTCCCAAGCCTCCGCCTTTTCGGGTTGGCCTTGACGAACGTATTCCTCCGAAATTTTCGGCGTAACATTGCGTCTGAAAATTTCCATCTTGCTTGGAACAAGCGCCTCTGCCGCTTTTCGAGCCTCGTCCATAGTGGCGTAGCCTTGGCCATTCACAACAAAGCGACCCGCGACCTTTGGCGCTTCTGGCGCGGCGCCCGCCATGCCTGTCTTGCCAACTGCTTGCTGCGTCGGGGATGCGGCAGCAGGTGCAGCAGCAGGTGCCGGATCCTGCGCAGGAGCAGCCTGTGGCGCGATGGCGCCGGTCTGTTCCGGTGCGGCAGCAGCAGGTGCTGCTTGGGCAGGTGCAGGCGCAGCGGCAGCCGGCACCGGTGCGGGTGCAGTGGCCTGAGCTGGTGCTGGCGCTGCGGCCTGCGGCGGCACTGCGGCAGCCGGAGCGGGTTCAGCCGGCGCGGCCTGTGCGGGCATGGCCGGCATGCCACTGGCCGGGCCGACTGGCGGCGCTACCGGAGCGGCCTGCTGTACGGCTGCGACTGGCTGCTCTGTTGGTGCAGCAGGCTCCACCGGTTTCTCAGCATTATCTTCCAGTGTGTAGAAAGCCTGCTGGCGCTCATGCAACTGCTTGGCGTATTGGTCTGCCGTTTCTTGAGAATCAAAAACGCCGAGGTGCTCGCCGGTCTTCTTGAAATAGGCAACGGCATCATCGTCGCTGACGCGCTGACCTGCGATGACAGTCGGGATCAGGTAGTACTTGCCATCGACCTCAATGCCGATCGAGCTTTCAGTCGAGATCGAGCCGTCCGGATTCTTCAGGATCTTCCGGCTGTTCAGGTCAATGTTTCCATCGGCCAACAAGCCGGTGCCCTCTTTTTCATTGTCTCGATAGATGGAGAAGGCTTGGGGGGCTTTGGGCTGATTGGGCAGCGTGGCGTCGATCTTGGCGCCGGGCTGCCCGCTGTAAACGACCTTCTCGCCCTCCTCGCTGTAAGCGTTCGGTACGGCAAAAGTCTGCACACCAGAGCTTTGCGCCGGATCACTTGCTGCGGCAGCCGGTGCGCGCGAGCTGGCAGGCTGCGCTGCTGGCATCTTGGAATGCGGCAGCGGCTCGTAGATCGAGGACAGATCGACGCTTTCCTCCTGCGCCGCCGGCTGTCGTGTCTTCCACTGCCGTTCTTCGACCGGAGGCAGCTCGCGCGTCTTCCACTGGCGTTCTTCGACAGGAGCTCCGGACGTAGACGGCTTGACGCTATCGCTTACCGGGGCCTCGGTTTTGTTTTCCGTAATAAGTTTGCTGATCTCGTCTTCGCGACTCTTTGCTGCGTCGGCCAGTCCTTTAGAGCGAATAACTTCGAGTCGCGCCTCGTCCTGTAATTTTTTGACTTTTTCGGAATTAGTGAGCATCCGGTTCAGATCAAACCCTTGAGCAACACCACCGAGAAACGCTCCGAAATTCATGGCTGAACCTCCTGATTAAAAGCGGCGATGTGTTCGCCTACCGCCTCTTTGATGATGTCAAGGCGGCGCTGGTATTCGATAAACTGCGGGTAATGGTAGCGCTTGCGATACGCGCCCTCACCCTTCTCCCACCATGCCGAGCATGTCATGCAGTCCGGCGCGTCTTTCAGCATCTCGTAAAAACGCGGAATGGGTGCGTCTTGCTCGCGCAGGTAGTTCATAACCTTCCGATCGTCCCAATCCTCAATGGGGAACAGGAACTCAATGCCGGCGTCCACATCGCCCGAGCGAAGCGGGCCTTTTTGACGGTCGGCATTTTTTTGGCCACGGATGATTAGCGTGATGCTGTCCTCAATCATGCGCTCCTGCATGGGCAACATATTGGAGCGAAGGCAGCACGAGTAGCGATCCTGCATTAGCACACCCTTTCCGGCGACAGTTACGCCAATCGGCGTGCTGCTGGCCGGCAAGATGTCCGTGGGAATGCCGAACTGCTCGATCACCCGGGGCTGGCGCCCCTCGACGCGCGCAAAACTCGGCACCATATTGCGCACCCGCGCGATCAGAGAGACAGTCTCCGGGTACGCGTCGCCTGTATCGCACCAGTAGACCGTCAGCCGATCCCAATGCGGGCGCATTAGGTACAGGCAGGCGAGCGAATCCTTGCCTCCTGAGAATTGCAGAGCAATGCGTTCGTGACGGTTGATGATGTCTGCGTTCATCACAGGTATAGGCTTGCGCCGACCTCCATGCCTTTGCCAAGGAAATTACCAATGCCGGCCGAGCTCGTCGCATTGGCCTGCTGCTGCGCCGACCATGCGTTGATCTGGTTGCCGTACAGGTTGTTCAGGATGTTGGCGCCCGAGCTGTTTGCTCCAATTGCGCCACCAAAGCCCGAAGTCATGATGCCCTGATTGGCGTAGAAGTTGGCGTTGCCGCTGGCATTGTTGGCCACGGCCGAGTTGCCAGCGTTCAGGCCGATGCCGTAGGCCGATGCGGCGCTTGCCGGCAGTCCTTTGCCGAGGTTGATCGCGTCGGCGCGCAGCGCGATGCCCTTGTCGCGGATCACCTGCCGCGCGTTGTTCTGCATGCCGGCCGCTGCCAGTGCGGTGTTCAGGCTGCTCGCGCGGTCGATGCCGGCGTATCGGCCGGAATCCGGGCGCACGCCCATGCCTTCCATCTGGCGCTGCTGCATCTGGCGCGCCATTTCGGCGTTCTGGTAGACGGCCGATCGCGCCTCAGCGGCGGCTTCTTCCTGCTTGGCCGGCGAAGCGTACTCGTTCGCCGTCTTGATGAACTCGTCCTCGAGCGGCTGGAAAACGCTCTTGTAGCGATTGCGGTCTTCCGCCGCCCACGCGTTCGTCTGATCCTGCGTGGCGAGCTGCTGCTCGATGACGCGGGTGGTCAGCGCATCGGTTGCCGCCTGCCGCTCGTTGCCAACCTCGAATTGCTCGTTGGCGAAGCTGAGCCAGTCGCGGCCGAGCTGGACGTTCTGGAGCGCAGCCTGGCCGATGGCCGGATCCGGTGTCGGTGCGCTGCCGCCTCCTTTGCCGCCGCCAAAGCAGATGTTTCGGCCGACGTGCATGACGTGAAGCCGGTGAACCAGCTTGCGGTCGCCGCGCGTGTGCGCGTGACAGCCGAGGTCTTCCGATAGCCCGCTATCGCCCCAAAAATCGAATGTGTCCTTCATTTCGCATCCCCCTTGGGAATAAACCGGCAGTGTTCTCGCAGCATGCCCAGCGAGATCAGATCATCGTCCGGGCACGCGTGCGGGTGACGGCCTTCCCGCACAAAGCCGAGATGCTCGTCCAATTGCAGCGCCTTTTCGTTTTTGGCCGGCACCATGGCGGTCACGCGCCGCAGGCCGAGCTGCAAGAACGGGTAGGCAAATACGGCCACGACAAATTCCTTCGTGGCAAAGCGGCTCGAACCGTCGCTGGCGATGTGCATCGAGCAGTCGCACTCGGAAAAACTGTCGTAGACGCACACGGCCACAATCTCGTCGTTGCGCTCGAGGCCAATGGCATAGGCGTCCCGGCGGAACTTCACGCCGATGACTTTCTCGGCCCAAGGTACGAGCCGGTCTTCCTCGCCATAGATCAGCTTCGCCGCCATATCCGAAATAGTGGTTCGAAAATAAGACCATTGTAGACGCAGAGCACCATTCCCGCCACCGTCATACCTTCGGTATTTCCGCAGTGCCGAGCACGTTGGAAATCTTCTGAAGCGCCGCAAACACGTTGGCTACGTCGCTCTGAAGCGCGTTGTATTCCGCCTGCGTTGGCGCCGCTGCCGCCTGTTTCGACTTCAGCGTGAGACTGGCCAGAGCGGAAAACTCCGAGCGCCGGATGGCCGTCAGGCTTTTGGCCGCGTCTCCGCGCTCGCCGGTCAGTTTCTCGACCTTCTCGCGGATCCGGTCAAAGTCGCGCTGCATCTGGTTCAGGTTGGGCGTCATGTCAGAGCTCGTTCAGTTCGCGCACGGCGGTGGCCAGTGTCACCTGTTCAATGGCGGCCGATCCGTTGATCTGGACTTCCCATATGCGCGCCTTGCGGCTGCACGGAATGCGGCGCGCCTCGTCAATCGTGCTGACCGTGGCAACCAGCTCGCCGTCGGCGTAGATCGTTGCGCTGACGAATTCCTGAGACTTGACCACGTTCAGGTTGTCGCCGGAAAAGACCATCTCGGCCATGGCCGAGCCGTCAATCTCCGAGCCCATCGAATCCAGCGCGAACAGGGTTGCGTTTTCGGCCAACAGCGCCGCCTTGGCGTCCGCGATGGCCTGGCGTTCCTCGATGGTTTCCGCCGAGCCCTCTATCAGAATGGCGCCAAAGGCAGCCGGAGCCTCGAGTACGACGCGCTTGGATTTCCACGTCATGATCTCGTTCACTTCGCCCAGCGCGTCATACTCAAAGACCGAGTTGCCGATCAGGTAGTAGAGCTGGCCGCTGGCAAGGTCGTAATGGAATGCCTTTGCCTTGAATGGCGCGCGGATCACGAAAGGCTGGCGGCCGGCGAGATCGAGGATCAGCGTGCCGGAAAAAACCGAGCCGTCGATCTCGGTGTATTCGTAACTGGCCATGTAGCGGCCGGCGAACTGGCCGGCGACGATGGTGGATGGCGAAATCTTCTGCCAGTCCGCGCGCGTGAACAGGGTTTCCGTGGCAACGGTTGCGCCGCCGGCGCTCACGATGACGAGCCCATCGTTGGACGGGTAGGCCGCCGAATAGCCGAGGTCGATCATGCCTCGCCCGTTCACGCACGGCAGGTTGAGCTCCATCTTCTGCTCGATCATCGACTCGGGCGAGTTGCCGGCCGCCGCGTAGGGATAGCCCTGCGTGGCCGCGACGATCGTGGTGTCGAAGGCCGCCAGCGCCACGATCGGATAGGCCGTCGTGAGCCGGTATTTCTCCGGCCACGCATGCGGGCGGTACGGCTCGCAGAAACAGATCTGCTTACCAGTGAACCCGGCCATCATGCCGTTGGGCAGTGCAATGAGCCCTTGCAGATCGTCCGGCGGCTGGTTCCAGTCGCGCGACGGCAGGATCTCGCCAAAGCCAGTCGGCGCGACGGTATCAACAAAGTTGGTCGTGAGATCGTCGCGCTCGGCGATGAAAAACAGCTCGGTGCCGGCCTGGCTCGATGACTGCGAGCGGTAGATCCGCTGCTTGGTCACGCCACGGCCGGGCGGCGCGGTCTGGAAGCCCGACAGCGTGATGGTCTTGCCGGACTGCCAGAGCACTTCGTTCGAGATCAGGCTTGGCTCCGATTCCTCGCCGTACTGCGTCACCCATGTGTAGGCATAGAGGCGCGTGGTGGTGTCCCCGGTTCCCGTGCCGCTGGCTGCCGCCGTCAGTGCAATGGTCGGATACGGCACCTTCAGATCGAGCACGGCTGAGCCGACGCGCATCTTGGGCAGGCCGTCGCCCGTGTAGTACAGGCGGTCGGATGCCACCGGGCCGGGCACGGCATGCACGACCGTGCTCCACGCAAGCCACGTTGCCCCAAACTTGTAGATCGTCTGGATGTCGCTCGGGCTTGCAAACGTATGCTCGAGGCGCGACTTTCGCACGGGCGTGAGCGCGCCATCGTCCAGTCGGACGTTCTCGGCGTGCTGCGCGGCCGTATCCGGCAGAAGCCGAGCGATGAGCTTCGGGATCTCGCCGGAGAACTGAGCGAACCTGAGCTTGGCCATGAGCCTTAGCCTTCGTAGATGATGTTGACCGATCCGGCGTCGAAGGTGTCGGTGCCGTTGACCGTGGTGACGCGGATACGGTCGAGGACGCCGCCCAGGCTGACGCCGCCTGCCGTGTGGCTGACGTAGCCCCCGCCGACAATTCCGCCCTCGCCAACCCAAATGTTTCCGCTGACGTTGCAGAGCGTAAGCGATCCGCTTCGCACGGTAGCCGCAGCATCGGCTGCTTGCAGCGACATCAAGAAACCAGCGGTTGAGGTTTGCGCGACCGCGCCAGAGCCTGATGTTACAGCCGCCCCCGACGTGTAGCCTGTGGTGGTGAATGTGGTTGAGCCGAGCTGCACCAGTAGCGCCGATGTTCCGCTTGTCGAAACGCCGTTGAACATCACGATGATCTTTTTCACCCAGCTCGGAATGCTGGTGAAGTCCTTCGTGGTGCCAGAGGTAGTTGCCTGCGCCGTCGCCTGCGTCAGCGGCTGCGACAGCATGGACGGCGTGATCGAAGCCGCTGCCGGCGTGGTGACGCCAGCGGCTAGTTTGGCCGCCGTGATCGTTCCGTCGGTAATCTTGGCCGCCGTGACGGCGCTATCCGCCAGCTTTGCAGTCGTGACGGCAAGACTGGCTATCTTCGCTGACGATACGGCGCTGTCCTCGAGCACGTCGGTGGTAATTTTGGTTAAAGCCATGATCAGCCCTACCTTTCTAAACTGAAGACTGTCGTTAATAGCCGATGGAGATGTAATAGAACGTCCGCGACACTGCGATGCCGTTTGTTACTTGGATCTGCGAATTCGAGATCGGATAGATGTAGTAGTTGTCGCCTTCCGAAATATCAGTCGAGGCAAACGTGCCAACGGCGGCAAAATGCGCGTTCGGGTATGTGAGATCCAGATTGAAAGCGGAAGACGTGTTGCCGGCCTGCGTTCCCGTTCCCCATTGGATGATCAGGCCGCCCGGCAGTTTCTGGTAGCCGTTCGTGGCGATGTTCCGGCCAAACGAGGCAGTGATGTCTTTCAGCAAGACTGCGCCGCTTGCCCCGTCAACGGATGTGACGCCCCCGGCCACTGTGACCACGCCGGAGTTTCCATTCACTGATTTAACGTAGGTGCCGAGGTTTGCCGCCGCAGCGCCTGCCGCCATTTTGGCCGAGGTCACTGCGCCGTCTGCCAGTTTGGCCGTCGATACAGAACCGTCCGTGATCGACTGCGCGCCGGCTGCCAGCTTCTCCGACGTGATTGCTCCGGCCGCGATCTTGCTTGTCGTGACGGCCAGATCCTGAATCTTTGCGGTGCTTACCGTGTTGTCTGCCGGCGAGCTGATGGCGATCGGCTGGGCAAAGACAATCTCGATCGGCACGCCCGTCGCGGGTGCAGGAGTGATCGTCAGTGTCGTGCCAGAGATCGTGTAGTCCGCCTTCTTCTGATAGACGCCACCGACATACAGCAGCGTGTTCTCCTTGATGCCCGGCGAGGATGTCAGCGTGAATGCCGTCTGCGAGCCATTGCCCGTGTAAGTGTTCACCACCACGTTGTTGCCGGCCACCGGCCCCGAGTTGATCGCCGTCCATGTGTTCGTGGCGCGGTCGGACACAAGCCACGCCACCTGATGCTGCACGGCCAGGGTGTACGTGGTCGAGCCGTTGATCACGTCCGAGCCGCTGCGCTGGATCGTGACAATGTTGGTGTCGCCCGTGATCTTCACGACCAGCAGATCGAAGTCCGCGTTCAGCGTGCTGATTTCCGGTAGCGTGATCGTGCGGCTTGCGCCCGAAGTGTCCACGCGGATCAAGCTGTGAAGATCGGCCTCAACAACCGTGTAGTTGGCCGACTTCGTAGCCACGCTGATCAGCGCCAGCTCCTCGATGCGATCCAGCTCACCAATGAAGCCGAGCGTGGTCAGACGGATCTCGATGCGGTCGCCAGCCGAAAACGCATAGGCCGTCTGCTGGGAGTTGATCGGCTCAACGGCGCGCTGGATGGTGAACGTGTCGGTCGAGCGCCCCGTCACCTTGATGATCTCTGCCGTGCCGTCGGTCTTGACCAGCGTGCAATAGAAATAGGCGCTGCCCGTCAGCGTCGGGAACTTCGCGCCGTCGCCCGGAGTGACAGAAAGTGTCGTGGCAGCGGCCGTGATGTTGGCCGCAAGCCGCGACTTCGCGTTGTTGGTGAACTGGACTAATCGAGCCATGGCGCTACGCCCCTTTCAAAGCCTTGCAATGTCGCATTATACGACCGTCGGTTTTGTAATCGAACCACTTCAGGCCGCATTTTCCGGCATCGTCGGCCAAGTCACGTCGAGCGGGAATCCTGGCTGCTCGGTGATGTCGCGCAGCGCTTGACGGTAGCTTGCCCATGCAGCCTGATCGACCGGCGCATCAGCAACCTGCGTCCAATCAGAAGCGGTCAGCCGTGCGTTTCGCTCGGCGCGAACTTCAGCCGCCAGCTTTTCAAGATCCGGCGCAGGTGGCGAGAAATCCTGTCCGTCCCAAAGGTCGCCGATATTGACGCCAACCTGATCCGGCACCAGCGTCCATTGTGGGAACTCTGCTGGATCGCGAACCTCGATGCGATTGGCGACCGCGCCGTTTTCAATCAACAGGTAAGCCGCCATTAGATCACCCCCCAAATACGGCATTCGCCGCGTGCGCCGTCGCCGGCTTTGGTTCCCGTATGGGTCGAGCCACCACCACCGCCCGGCGCAACACCATCCCCACCAGAAGTTGAACCGCTACCCGCCCCACCATTTCCGCCAAAAATAGAAACCCCTCCACTGCCGCCCGATGTTGAGTTATTTCCTCCGCCGCCAGCGCCGCCATAAATAGAATTGCCGCCAGCACCATAGCTGGTGGAGGTACCAGAGCCCCCTCCTGCGGCTCCGCCCCATGCAGAAGGCGACCCCACTGCACCAGTTGCTCCGTTAGAGCCCGATAACCCATCACTGCCGCCAGCAACAGGGGTGCCAGGCCCGCCTCCAGTGGAAGAAGATCCTGCCGATGTCGCACCACCACCGCCTCCGCCGCTTGCCGTTGAACTGCCGGAATAAACCCCCCCAGCGCCTCCATAAGCACTTAGAAGTGAGCCAATTGAGCTAGTTCCGCCAGTGCTGCCAGCCGTGGCTGCCGCAGTTGGACCGACGGTTGTTGCGGCAATGGTGATTATTGTTGAAATTGAAAGCAAATCAGGCGGAAAAGTAAACGGTACGCACGCGCCTCCGCCAGCGCCTGTCGCTCTGTTTGTGCCTGAGCCCTTCCCGCCTGAGCCGCCGCCACCCCAAAGCAAACCGCTGAATGCAGAATATCCCGGCGGCTTGGTAAACGTCGCCGTCGCCGTGAACGTGACGTTGAAAGCGTTGATGACGATGCTGTTGAAGCCCGTGCCGTCGCACTGGATAAGGCGGACTTCCTCCGAATACATTTTGAAAGAGGTCAGGCCGTCGATTGTTTCTGACGCGTTTGGATCGAGTGTAATTTCACCCGTGCCGCTGTTTCTGATGTAGCACCACCATCCGCTGCCCAGCGTGGCCGCTGCGGTGAACGTCTGCGTGAATGTGCCGCTGGTGATGTCAATCAGCGTGGCGCGGTCGGCTGTGCCAAGAATCGTATTTGACGTTCGCGCCGAACGCGTAAGCGAAGATGTGCCGCTGACCGTCAGATCGCCGCTGCCCAGCACCGAAGCGCCGTTGATCGTCTTGATGTTGGTGCCGGAGACTAGCGTAGGCTGCACGCCGGTCAGCGTGTTGCTTGCGTAGGCAATCGTCTTGTTCGTCAGCGTCTGCGTGCCTGTCGGCGTAACAACATTGCCCCAAGATGGCGCTGCCGCATTACCGTTGGACAGCAAGGCTTGGCCGGAGGTGCCGTAGCTTGGAGATGAGCCAACCCCAATCGCACCAGAAGAATCTGCAACCAATATAGGTGTGCCATTAGCGATAAGTCTTACGGCTTTACCAGTGGCGCAGATAAGCTCAACGTCGCCATTCCACGACCGAACCCATGTGCGAGTAGTCTCGCTGTAGACACACCCTTCTTCTGTGCCAGCTTTACCAAGCGAAATTACGCCGCCGTCTGTGCCATTTACTCCAACAAGACCAAAGCCCGGCCAACCGGTCGGAGTGGCGCTGTAGCCGACGAGGAGGCCGTCGTTGTTAACTCGGGCGATGTTTGTGCCATCTACCGCAAACAGTAGTTGGTCTGCTGAGTCTAACTGAATGGGTGGAATCGATCCCAACGAGGTCTGGTTGCTGGCTGTCATTAGCCATGCGGTCTGGGTGCCAGCTACACCAAACGAAACCGCACCGCCGTCTGTGCCGTTGATCCCAACCAGCCCGTAACCCGTCCATCCGGCAGGCGTGGCGCTGTAGCCGACGAGAAGGCCGTCGCTGTTGACTTTCGCTACGGCGATACCGGAATTATTCGGGACTAAATTAACGGTGCCAGTAGTGGATACCAGCTCAAGATCACCGGTCGCTACAATATCGACCCGCGTATTGGCGTAAAACCCTGCCCCTGCGGTTTCCCCGTACAGGTATGCCACTTGCGTGCCCGCAACGCCGAACGAAAGCGCACCGCCAGTAGTACCGTTGACCCCAACAAGCCCGTACCCAGTAAACCCTGCTGGCGCAGCGGAGTAGCCGACAAGCATATTGCCGTCATCATCAACCTTTGCGCCGCTGTTCTGAATCAGCTTGCCGGTCGTGCCGTCGAACCTGGCGATAGCGTTATCGGTTGAGCTGCCCGGCCCAGACACCACACCGGAAAGCGCCACGGGCACGCCGTAGATCACCTCGACCTTGACGCCACTGGCCACTGGATCGCCGAGCGTCAGGCTGGTGCCCGACAGCGTGTAGGTCGCCTTCTCCTGATAGACGCCCGCAATGTAGACGGAGGTGTTGTTCTTGCTGCCAGGATCGCTGGACAGCGTGAACGGGCCGGCCGAACCTGATCCGGTGAAAACATCCACGACGGCGTTGAATGGCACATCGAGCCGGTCGAGCTCGCTGCCGATTGCCCCGGCCGTCAGCCTGGCCTCTATCTTGTCTCCACTCGAAAATGCGTAGGCCGTGGCCGCTGTGCCCGCAATGGCTTCCTGCGCGCGCACGACCGTCAGCACGTCGCCCGAGCGCGCCGTTACCTTCACGACCTCGAGCTGGGTACCGGCTGCGTCAATGAGCGTGGCAAGGAAATACTGCCCGCCCGTTGGCGAGGGGAAGCGCGAACCGGTGCCGGTGGCGACCGTGATCGACGTGGCGACGTTCGTGATGCCGGCAGCGAGCGTCGAAGTCGCGTTGTTTGCAAACTGGATCAGGCGCGTCATATCAGTAGTCCCTCACGCGGATGCGAAACTCGGTTTCCTTGATCCTCCCGAGCGCCGTCGTGGCCGTCACAGTGATCTTGTAGGTCTTCCCGTTCGTGCCGCCTGAGATCCAGAGCTTGATGATCGG
>JACCDS010315210.1_pt1 | contig 59413 bp, 48 predicted proteins | sample 7446441 | NCBI WGS metagenome assembly JACCDS01 (sample SAMN15323445, study PRJNA562643) | freshwater metagenome | isolation source: river surface water | place: USA:Blue River Watershed | collected 2017-08-17
AATCGAAGTTTTTGGAATAATTACTCACATAGTTTGGATGGAAATTCATCACTTAAGTCGAGGGGGTTATTCCCTAAAATTGAATTGCCTGCGTCTATTGACCGAATTTTTGGTGGAAGTGAAATTTCGTTTAAGCCCAATGGGAGTTTATTATTAGACGTGGGATATATGGGGCAATTTGTTGATAATCCAGCCATTCCCGTTCAGTTAAGATATGTCGGTAATTTGTACTTTAATGAGCAAGCTCAAATTAACTTTCAAGGGAAAATAGGTGATAAGCTGAATTTAAATACCAATTTTGATACAAAGGCAAGTTTTAATTTTCAAAATCAATTAAAGTTAAATTGGAAAACTCAAGAGGAGGATATTTTACAAAGCATCGAGGCTGGAAATACTTCTTGGACTTTAAATTCACAATTGATTCCAGGTGTACAAAACTTATTTGGATTAAAAACGCTCTTACGTTTTGGTAATTTAGATGTTACACTTGTGGCAGCTCAACAACGTTCAAAACAAGATTGCATCACCTTGAGAGGGGGAAGCCAGGGCCGAAGTTTTGAAATGAGGGCAGATCAATATGATGAAAATAGACACTTTTTCCTATCTACATTTTTTAGAAATAATTATGAAAAAGCCTTAAAGAATTTGCCAGTAATTACTAGCGGAATTACCATTACTCGTTTGGAAGTTTACGTAACAAACAGGACTCAAAATACGGAAACACTACGAAATCTTGTCGCTTTATCAGATTTGGGTGAGGCTTTACCTGCTCGGACCCAACCCGTTAATAATGATAATAATACGCTTTATAAAAATATTACTAGTGACGTCAATATTAGAAAAGCGAATGAAGCAGCTAATCTTTTAGAGTCAACTTATTCATTGAAAAGAGGTACCGATTATGATATTTTGAAAGGTGCTAAACGCTTAAATGAACGTGAATTTAAGTTCAATGCTCAATTAGGATATATCTCTTTGATTGCTCCTTTGAGAAACGATGAGGTATTAGCAGTTTCCTATGAATATACGTTAAATGGCCGTAAGTATAAGGTGGGAGAAATGACCGAAGATTATCAAGCAAGACAAGATGATGAAATTTTGGTTTTGAAGATGTTGAAATCTTCCACTATTCGTAATCATTTGGATCATCCAATGTGGGATTTGATGATGAAAAATATTTATTCTTTGAATACAACCTCTTTATCTAAACAAAATTTTCAATTTAAAATTGTTTATAAAGATGATGCAACTGGTATAGATAATTCCAATATCATTGAAGGACTTAAAAAGAATATTCCTTACGTAAGTGCACTTGGTTTAGATAAATTGAATTTTGCGGGGGACCCTCAACCAGATGGTAATTTTGATTTCGTAGAAGACATTACTGTTGATGCCAAAAATGGGAAAATCATTTTTCCTGTATTGGAACCCTTTGGGAAAACTTTAAAACAAAATATATTTACCACCCCTGATTTACAGTCTAAATATATTTTTGAGGAACTTTATACAAAAACGCAAACAGATGCAGTTCAATTGGCTAGTAAGAATAAATTCTTTTTAAAAGGATCTTATCAAGCTGGTTCAGGTGGAGATATTTCATTGCCTTTCGGAGTGGATCCTAAATCAGTTACTGTAACTGCAGGTGGACAAAGTTTAAGTCTAGGTACCGATTTTATCATTGAGGGGCAATCTGGGCGTGTTAGAATTGTCAATGAAAGTGTGTTTTCATCCGGTAGAGAATTGAAAGTATGTTATGAAAAACCAGATATTTTTTCCAATCAAGTTAGAACTTTATTGGGAACTCGCTTGGATTATAATTTAAGTCCAGATGTACATTTGGGAGCGACAGTTCAAAGTATGAGTGAAACTCCACCAGCCTTTTTTCGAAGAGTAGCCATTGGAAATGAGCCTGTCAATAATACTTTGATTGGTTTAGATGCTGCATTTACCAAAAAGTCCAATGGTATTACTCGTTTCTTAGATAAATTACCTTTGATTTCTACCAAAGAGTCATCTGCCATTGATTTTCAAGGTGAAGTTGCCAAATTATTTCCGAATGTGAATGATAGAGTACAAGGAAATGCTTTTATTGATGACTTTGAAGCAGCTCGAGTGATTTACAATATGTCTTCTCAAGCTACACTTTGGAAACCGGGTGCAACTCCACATGCTATGTTAAATGGTATTCCTAGTACCAAGCTTGAAAGTAATTATAAAAGAGCTAAGATTTCTGCCTATACTGTGGATGCTAGTATATATGGACAAGGTAATTTTGCATTTAGTGTTCCTGGATTAGATCCTAATGAGGTTAATTCTTTTGCCTATGAAAGAGTAGTTACTCCAAAAGGTCTTTTCCCGAATAAAGATTTTGCTAATAATATTACCAATTTACCCATCGGTGTTTTAGATGTGGCCTATTTTCCCTCAGAAAGAGGATTGTATAATTTCAATCCCAATTTAAATACTTTGGGATTATTTGATAAACCTGAAGAAAATTTTGGTGCCATTACTCGTGCAATAGCCTCCGATACGGATTTTGATAATTCAAATGTGGAGCAATTGGAATTTTGGTTAATGGATCCGTTTATTGATAAGTCTAAAGGTGGAACCATTCGAGATGGTATTATCAACGGAAGCAATAACACGGGAGGAGTTTTAAAATTTCATTTAGGAGATGTTTCTGAAGATTTTATACCGGATGGATTTTCGAATTTTGAAAATGGTATTCCTGCGGGGGAGAAAATTACAGACGGTTCAAAGAAAAATGTGGAATCTACAGTTTGGGGTATTGCACCTAAAAGACAATTTGTTATCAATGCTTTTGATAATCAAGGCGGTAGAAGCGTACAAGATATTGGTTTAGATGGTTTGCCTAACAAAGCTACTGATGGTTCTATTTTGTCTGAAGAAACCTATTTTAAAGATTATTTAAGTTCTGTTAAATCGAAAGTGTCCAATGCAAATGCATTACAAGCTATTCAAAATGACCCAGCTGGTGATGACTTCGTTTATTACCTAAATGATAAATTTAGTAAAACAGGCAGTGTCATTGAGCGATATAAGAATTTTATGGGTTTAGAAAATAATTCCCCTACTACAGATAACCCTACAAATTCGAATTTTACACAAGCAAATAGTATTACACCAGATAGAGAAGATTTAAATAATGATAATACTGTCAATGAAGTTGAATCTTATTTTGAATATGAAATTCCTTTAAAACCTAAAGATTTAGCTATTGGCAAAGGTTTTGTGGTTGATAAAATTAATGAAGGTGGGGTAGATTGGTATTTGATGAGAATTCCGATCAAAGATGCTAAAAATTATAAAGCAGTAAATGGAATCAGTAATTTTAAATCCATTCGTTTTTTTAGAATGGTTTTGAGTGAATTTAAACAACCGGTAGTGTTGCGTTTTGCTCAATTACAATTATCAGGCTACTCTTACCGTAAATTTATAGGCGATTTGGATGTGAAAAATGGGCAAGAAGCTCCACAAAAAAATCTAGATACCAAGTTCACAGTTTCAAGTGTAAATATTGAGGAAAATGGTCCCGCAGGCGGTAAATCAATTCCTTATGTAGTACCACCTGGTTTTGTACGTGATCAGGACATAACTACAATCAATAATGCTCGTCTGAATGAGCAGTCATTGAGTTTATGCGTTGAAAATCTGCAACCAGGAGATTCAAGAGCGGTGTTCAAAAATACCATGGTTGATTTTATTAATTACAAGCGTTTGAGAATGTTCATTTCTATGCAGGGAGAGGAGCAAAATTTAACAGGTAAAGTAAATGCCTTTTTGAGAATAGGTACAGATTTAACAGATAATTACTATGAGGTTCAAGCATTGGATGGCTTAACACAAACATTAAAAGGTTCATCTACAGAAGATTTAATTTGGCCATCTGTCAATGAATTAGACATCGAGCTAGATTTATTGAAGCAAGTAAAAGTGGATCGGGATCGTGCTAATGCGTCCTTATCTACTCGTTTTTTCAAAGATGTAATTAGTTCAACAGGAAAGCGTTATCGAATTTATGTTATGGGACGTCCAGATCAAAGCGCTACCATGACCGTTATGATTGGGGTTAGAAATATTAGTAACGAATTAGGAGGAAAATCATTTTGTGTTTGGGTGAATGAATTACGAGCGAATGGCTTTGATCAAACTTCAGGTGAAGCGGCTATTGGTAAATTAGGCCTGAAATTAGCAGACATTGGTACTGTTACCATGAATGGAAGTTTTAAAAATTATGGTTTTGGTGGGGTGCAATCTAAAATTTCAGAACGTTCAAGAGAAAATTTCTTGGAATATGGAATTACCGCTAATTTGAATTTGGAGAAATTTTTACCAACGAGTTGGGGCTTCAAAATTCCTTTTTATATCACCTACGATCGCAGAAATATTTCCCCGCAATTTGATCCTTTGGATCCAGATATATTAATGGCTAATTCCTTGGGGAAATTCAATTTAGGGAAAGAGCGAGACGCCTATATTAAGTTAGTGGAGGATAATACGGAAAGAAGAGGTTTTAATTTTACCAATGTACGTAAAACGAAAAGTGCGCTAGCGAAACATGCGTATTTATGGGATCTTTCCAATTTTACTTTTTCTTACGCATTCTCTGAAATGCTAAGAACCTCAACTTTGATTGATGAATACAAACAATATAGTCATAGAGGAAGTATTCTTTATGCTTTTACTACTAATTCGGTATTTTGGGAACCGTTTTCTAAAATGACTTCTAATTCAAATTTCGCTCCTTTAGTTAAGGATTTCAATTTGAATTTAATTCCTTCTTCTATTACGGTGAGAATGGAAATGGACAGAAGTTTTGTGAAAACACAATTAAGAGACGGTAATTTGTCAACTAATGGTGTTTTACCTCAGTTTGAAAAATATTGGTTTTTTAATAGACAATATGCTTTGAATTGGAATTTGACAAAAAGTCTCATTCTTAATTATAATTCTATTGTTAATTCTATTATAGACGAACCTTATGGCGATTTAGATACTCAAGCCAAGCGAGATTCAGTCATGTCGAATATTAAATCTTTTGGAAGAGCCAAAAATTTTGATCAACAAGCCGGTTTTGTTTGGCGTTTACCTCTACAAAAAATGCCTTTGACAGATTGGATGAATGCTGAGTATTCTCACAAAATTGGATATAATTTTTATGCCAATTCGTATAATATTACGGATGATGATGGATATTTATTTGGTAATATCATTAAAAACTCAAGAGATAGATCAATTAATGGAAAAGTAGATTTTGTTTCATTATACAATCGAATCAGAGCATTACGTTGGGCTAATTCGCCTAATTTAACAGGCAAAAATGTCGCACGAAATCCTGGAGATGATGAAGATATTATTATTCCTCAAAAATCGGCAGCTAAATCATTGACTCGACTTTTATTAACCTTAAGAGGTGTTCAAGTGAATTATTCCATCAATGAGGCAACTACCTTACCAGGATTTTTACCCAATCCTGGTTTGTTAGGAATGAATGGTAATTTCGGCGCCCCTGGTTTGGATTTTGTTTCAGGTAGTCAGGATGATAACATTCGTTTCATTGCGGCGAAAAATAATTGGTTGACAAAAAGTATCATCCAAAATATACCTTTCACACAAACCCGTCAGCAAAAATTTTCCTACGTTTTAAATTTAGAACCTAATAAAAATTTACGAATTTTTGTGGATGGAAATTACAACAAAGGCGATAATTACCAAGAATTTTTTAGACCTGATTCATTGAGAAGAGATTTTGTAAGTCAAAGTCCTGTAAGATCGGGTAATTATTCAATGTCGTTTCTATCTTTTATGACTGCATTTAATGATGCAACTGAGGTTTTTGATGAATTCAAAGCCAATAGAAGTATCTTACTTGAAAGATTAAATACTACCTACCAACAAAATAATAAGGAAAGGGGTGCTTATAATATTAATTCTCAAGATGTATTAATTCCTGCTTTCTTTGCGGCATATTCAGGTTTGTCGGCCAAGAATGTCAAGTATTCTCCCTTCTATAATATTCCTTTGCCTAATTGGAAGGTTGATTTTAATGCCTTGAATTTAATGCCTGCGATTACAAAGAAATTTAGTTCATTTAGTATTACACACATGTATTCCAGTACGTATAGCGTAGGGAATTTTGTATCCTCTTTAGAGTACGGTCAATTTTACAATGATTATTTGAATTTAACTTTGAATAGTTTACTCTATCCACTTTCCTCACGTTTTGAGACCAAGAAAATGGCTGATGGTACAGAAATCAATTCGTTGATTCCTGTCTATGTCATGAGTACTATTTCATTCACCGAGCGTTTTTCCCCTTTGATCGGTATCAATGCCATAACAAAATCTAGAATTTCCTTGCGGGCAGAATATAACCAAGACAGAAATGTTGGATTAAACTTGGCCAATTCTCAAGTAGCTGAATTATCCAACAAAGATGTTACTTTCTCTATTGGTTTTACTAAAGCCAATATGGTCATTCCAATTAAAGTGAATGGACAGAGATTACGTTTACCTAATGACTTTAGATTCAACTGTAATTTAACGATTCGTGATACGAGAACTTTACAAAGAAAATTAGATGCGGAAACGATTTATACCCAAGGATTTATCAATTTTCAATTTAGGCCTCAAATATCTTATGCTGTAAGCAATAAATTGACCGTTACGGCTTATTTTGATAAAATGTTTAACAATCCTCTGGTTTCCAATTCATTTTACCGTGCAACGGTGGCAGGTGGATTCCAAATTAGGTACAGTTTAAGTGAATAATTAAATTAATAATTTAAAAGCGTTTGCAAAAAATCATAACTTTAGTGACCTTTGCATCAAAATAGAATATTATGAACTTTCCAAGTGAATTAAAGTATACACAAGAGCATGAGTGGATCAAGGTAGAAGGAGACGTAGCGATAGTAGGAATTACTGATTTTGCTCAAAGTGAATTAGGAGATATCGTTTACATTGAAGTAGAAAGTGTAGGCCAAAATATCGATAAAGATGGAATTTTTGGAACAGTTGAAGCTGTTAAAACGGTATCTGATTTATTTTTACCCGTAGCTGCTCAGGTTTTAGAGTTTAACACTTCTTTGAACAACAGTCCAGAATTAGTTAATTCAGATCCTTATGGTGAGGGTTGGATTGTTAAAATAAAGGTTCAAAACATTGCTGATCTAGATCAGTTGATGGGCGTTGAAACTTATAAATCATTTATTGGTCATTGATTTTAAGCCCTGATAATCAGGGCTTTTTTTTAGCTCATATAATTACATGCGGATCTTACTTAAGTCTGTTTTAATTCTAGATAGCCAATCTAGTTTTTTTAATCAAAAGGCTGATCTACTTATTCAAGATGGTCAATTAATAGATTTGGCCGAAAATTTATCTTCAGTTCAAGTTGATCAGACTTTAGAAGGTAATCATTTTCAATATTATCCAAGTGTATTAGATTGCCGCGTTCACCATACTTTACCCGGTGGAGAATTTTTAGAGGATTGGGATAGTTTGTTTAAGTCTGCACAAAAGGGTGGGATATCGGATGTTTTATTATTGCCTACTAGTCCTGTATTGCCTCAAACAGCTGAAGCTATTCAACAAATAAAAGATAAGTCTAAGGCGAATCGATTGAAATATTATCCATGCGCTCCTTTAACTTTGGATAATCAAGGAGAAAATTTTTCCGAATTATTGGACTTAGCCAAAGCCGGTGCGAAATGGTTTAGTCATGGTAGTTCAACTTTAAATAATACCGATTTAATGTTGAAGTCGCTTCAATATTTATTACCATTAGATGTTTGCATCATTTCACAACCAGATACTAAAGCTTTGTCTTTATATGGGCAAATTCATGAAGGTTTACAGAGTACATTATTAGGTTTAAAAGGTATTCCGACTTTAGCTGAAACCCTTTCCATTAAAAGGGATTTGGATTTACTTCGCTATGTTTTAAATAATTCTTTTGGGCAAGCTAACAAGGATTTTGCTTTGCATTTTTCATGCATATCTTCTGCTGATGCAGTTGAATTAATTGAAGAGGCCAAAAAAGAAGGTTTACCAGTTAGTTGTGATGTTTCTGTTCATCATTTAATTTTCAATGAGGACGCAGTCGCTGATTTTTCTACTTATAAAAAGGTATATCCTCCTTTTAGAACAGAAGCTGATCGTTTGGCACTTTGGAAGGGTTTAAAGAATAAAACCATTGATTTTGTGGTGTCAGATCACCATCCAGTTGAAACAGAATTAAAAGAAGTGGAATTTGATCATGCAAATTTTGGAACAATAGGTTTAGAAACCTTGCTAATTGCATTTGTTCAGGAAGCTCAAAACCAAGGATTCGAAGCTGTTTCTGATGTTTTAAGCTATCATCCAGCTAAATTTTTGCATGTAGATAAAAAGCCTTTGGAATTAAATACCATGGTACAAGGTGTTATTTTAGAAGAGGTGAATTCTTATAAATATCAGCAAAGTATGATTGTTGGGAAGTCTAAAAACTCTACTTTTATCAATCACGATTTTAAATATAGGCTCGCGGCTTTGATTCAAGACACTGAAATTACCCTTTATTAAATTGTAATTATGAAACATTGGAATTTCAGACTTTTGACTATTTTGTTGGTATTGGTTTTAGCGAGTTTTGTCGTATATAATTATCTTCTTTATCAATTGGGAATTGTACCTTTGGGAGGCAAAAAGGCTCCAAGTTATGTTTTGCTTTTAATTGCCCAGTGGTATTTGGTATTGCATTTAAGTAAGAATTCAAAATTGGCCTCTTTGCATTTTTTGAACCTTTTTGCCTACCAGTATTTTTTTGTTACCTTAGTTGGCCTGTTTAGTGCGACCATCTTGTACTTTTTTTATCAAGGGGAGCTGGGTTTGCAGGTGTTGAATGAATTTATTGGATTAAGTTTACAAGAGTTGAATCAGTATAAAAATCAAATTGTTTTACAAGAAGATCAACGTTTTTTTGAGCAATTGGTGGAAGGAGTCAAAAGTATCAACGCTTATAGTATTGCTAAAGATGACTTTTTTCAAAAAATTGCTCTTGCCTTTTTACCTAATTTATTAATATCTCTCTACTATAAAAAGAATTAAATCATGGAAATCTCAGAAAATCAACAACCGTCTTCTTCTCTTATTTGTCTTAAATGGGGAATTATTGGTGCAGTTTTAAATTTTATTTTAACGGTAATAATGAAGTTGTCAGGACTGGTTGATCAGTTTGATGAGACCTTAGGTTGGCTTTCTACCATCTTAAGTATGCTATTTGTTGTTAGTGTTCTTGTTTTTGGAATGCGTGAATTTAGATCTGCTAACGGTAATTCTATGTCTTATGGAAAGGGGATAGGGTTAGCTGCTTTGATTGGGGCAATTACTGGATTAGTGTCTGGGGCATTTAATTATCTGTATTTAGAATTTATTGATAATGGAAGTATTGCGCAGCAATTAGAAAAAGCAAGGGAGAAAATGGAAGAAAGCGGCCTTTCTGAGAGTCAAATACAAGATGCTGAGAAAATCACTAAAATGATGCTAGGTCCTGGTGTACAATTTGTTATGATCGTATTGATGAGTATCCTCATTTCGGTATTTTTAGGACTTATCGTTTCATTAGTGATCAAAAAGGAAAAGTCTATATTTGAATAAAACCTATGTGGACTTTAATAAAAAAAGAATATTTCTCATTTTTCAGTTCTCTGATTGGCCTTGGATTACTTGCTATATTCTTTTTGACTATTGGGCTTTATTCTTGGTTTTTTGAAGGAAATATTTTTGATTATGGATTTGCCGAGTTAAGTATCTTTTTTGAAGTATCGCCTTGGTTTTTTATGTTTTTTATTCCTGCTTTGGGAATGAAACTTTATGCTGAAGAATTTGAGCAACATACATTTGGCTTGTTACAATCTTTGCCACTTTCATTGAATCAAATTATTTGGGGGAAGTCTTTAGGTGCTTTTTTTGTTGTTATCACCTGCCTATTTCCTACATTACTGTATGTGTATTCCATAGGTCAATTAGGTAATCCCAAAAACAATTTTGATGTATCACTTTTGATAGGTGCCTATCTATCCATCCTTTGCATTTCTATTGTTTTTATTTTACTTTCTTCTCTTGCTTCAGCCTTATCGAATAAACAACCGCTGGCTTTTATTTTAGGCGTATTTTTCAATTTCTTCTTTTTTCAAATCCCGGATGAAATTAAAAATTTTTCAAATCTCAATATCGAATTATTAAGTATGAAATATCATTTCTTGAATTTGAGTAAAGGATTGATTGATTTTTCAGATTTGTTCTTTTTTGTTGGTTTTGCTTTGATCATCTTTGCCTTAATTCTTCAAAGATTAAGATTAAAAGTTTAACTTTTAAAATCCGATACATTGATAGAATGTTGACATAAATCTATCTCAAAGTTTTCATTAGAAGCTATAATAATCGTTTTATTGTTTAAATTACTTAACTTCTCACTGAACCATTTTTTAGCTTGAATATCTAAGTTCGTTGTTGGTTCGTCTAAAAATAACAAAGGTCTATTGCTTAATAAAGCTGAGCCTAATTTAATTTTTTGACGCATTCCAGAACTATAATTTTTAATGAATTTATCTTTGGCAGGGGAGAGCTGAATAAATTCTTCTAAAAATGAGAGGCTAATTTCCTTTGGTATATAATTCAATGAGATGAAAAATTGCAATAATTCAGTTAAAGTGAATTCTTCAATAAGTTCTATATATGGGGCTACAAAACTCACTTTAGAAAACGTTTGATCTTCTGAAATTAGTTGATTCTGATGATCAACATATTGTACTTGACCTTTTGTTGGTAGTGAATATTGTCCTAAAATCTTCAATAATGTAGATTTTCCAGAACCATTTTGTCCAATCAAAGCATAATTTGAATGGGCATTAAATTCGTAGTTGAAATTACGAATGACATATTCTTGTCGAAATTTTTTATTGATTTGATTCGCAAGAATTTTCATTGTTAGCCTTTCATTATACCGCGTTCTGAGGAACGGATAAATTCTAATATTTCATCTCTCTCTGGAGATGCAGACATATTTGCTTCAATTTGCACCAAGGCATCATTGATATTTAACCCTTTTTGGTAGATATAACGATAAATTTCTTGTACTTCTGCTATTCTCTCATCTGAAAAATTTCTTCTTCTCAATCCTACTGAATTGATTCCTGCATAGGTCAAAGGTTCTCTACCTGATTTTGTATAAGGAGGAACATCTTTTCTGACCAAAGAACCTCCAGAAATCATCACATGTTGACCTATTTTGGCAAATTGATGTATTGCAGTTGATCCACCTATAATGGCATAGTTTCCTACTGTAACATGTCCTGCCATTTGAACAGAATTGGCAATGATACAGTTGTCACCCACCACACAATCATGTGCGATATGCACATAAGCCATTATTAGACAATTTTTACCAATAACTGTTTTATTTTTATCGATGGTACCTCGGTTAAGCGTAGCACATTCTCTAATGGTTGTATTATCGCCAATTTCCAAAGTTGTTTTTTCTCCCCCAAATTTTAAATCCTGAGGAATCGCAGAAATAACAGCTCCAGGAAAAATTCGAACATTTTTTCCGATTCTAGCCCCAGGGAAAATGGTAACATTGGAAGCTATCCAAGATCCCTCACCAATTTCAACATCTTCATGTATCACTGTAAACGGATCCACTTTTACGTTATCCGCAATTTTAGCTAGGGGAGAAATGAATGTTAATGGATGGGTCATATTTATAAATTATGATTTTCTAACTAAACTTGCTGTCATTTCTGCTTCACAAACGACTTGTCCTGCTACATAAGCCTTACCAATCATTTTAGCAATTCCTCTACGTATGGGTGCCGTTAATTCACATCTAAAAATAACAGTGTCGCCAGGGATAACACTTTTTCTGAATCTACAGTTCTCTATTCCTACCAAATATGGCCAATAATTTTCAGGATCGGGTACTGAACTTAACACTAAAATACCTCCAGTTTGCGCCATGGCTTCTACTTGCATAACACCTGGCATTACTGGATTATTAGGAAAATGTCCCATGAAATAATTCTCATTCATTGTGACATTCTTAACACCTACCACTGAATTATCATCCAAATAAATGATTTTATCAATCATTTGAAATGGATATCTGTGAGGTAATAATTCGTAAATTCTTTCGTGGCTACAAATAGGTGGTTGTTTAGGGTCATAAACAGGTACCTTGTTTTTTTCAGCCTCCAACATCAATTTTTTAATTTTTCTAGCTAATTCAACGTTAGAAGCATGACCTGGCCTCGATGCTAAAATTTGGGCTTTGATAGGTCTGCCTACTAAGGCTAAATCCCCCATTAAATCCAATAACTTGTGACGTGCCATTTCGTTATTGAAGTGTAAATGAGTATTATTTAAAATCCCCACTTCTTTGGATACACTTACTTTGGGTTTACCTAAAACTTCCGATAAATGAGCCAATTCAGCTTCAGAATAATCTTTATCTGCAATAACAATGGCATTGTTCAAATCACCGCCTTTAATTAGTCCTGCTTTATAAAGAAGTTCTAATTCATGTACAAAACAGAACGTTCGGCACATTGAAAAATTCTTTTCAAATTGTGAAATATGACTTAGATTGGCGTGTTGACTCGACAAGAATTTCGAATTGTAATCCACCATTACAGCCAAGCGATAATCATTTAATGGAAGAGCAGCTAATTCAATGTCTTTTTCTAAATCTTTAAAACGAACTTCCGTGGGTAATTCGAAAAATTTACGATGAGCTTCTTGCTCCAATGGAATAGCATCTTTGATAGCTTCCACGAACTTAATCGAACTTCCATCCATGATGGGTGGTTCAGGACCATCCAATTGAATTAGAATATTATCTATCTCTAATCCTACTAATGCTGCTAAAACATGTTCAACTGTATTAATTCGTGCACCATTTTGTTCGATCGTCGTACCTCGAGAGGTATCTACCACATTGTCAACATCTGCATCTGCAATAGGTTGACCTGGTAAATCCACTCTTTGGAATTTTATTCCGTGGTTGGCAGGAGCAGGTAAAAACGTCATATTAGCTGTAACGCCTGTATGTAAGCCTACACCACTTAATGTTACTGATTTTGTAATTGTATGTTGCTTATTATTCATAAGAGTATTTTTCCACCTAAATCTATTTCTCGATTTGATTTAATTTATCGAAAATCTCAGGCAGTTTTCTAATTAATGCATTTCTTTTTAAATAATCTGAATTATCTGAAGCAGGAGTTCCTCCCAAAATTAATCCACTTTTCTTGATTGATTTAGTAACGCCAGATTGAGCGGTAACTACCGTATTAGGCGCTATGGTGATATGACCCGCTACGCCTACTTGACCACCTAACATACAGTTTTCACCAATTTTGGTGGACCCTGAAATACCCGATTGTGCTGCAATAACTGTATTGGCGCCTATTTCAACATTATGTGCTATTTGAACTAAATTATCTATTTTAACTCCTTTCCCAATTTTGGTAGAACCCATTGTTGCCCGATCAATAGACGTATTGGCACCAATGCTCACAGAATCTTCTAAAATAACATTCCCTAATTGAGGAATTGCTGAATAAGTTCCATCCGATTTAGGCGCAAAGCCGAATCCGTCGGAACCAATCACCGCATTGGAATGAATGATACAGTCATTTCCAACGATTGTATCTGGATAGATAACAACTCCAGAATGAATGGTGCAATTATTGCCTATTGTTACATTTTTACCAATACTTACCTTTGTATGAATTTTGGTATTGTTGCCAATTCGACAATTTCTTTCAACCGTCGTGAATGCACCAATGTATAATTGATCGCCCAATTGAACAGATTCATCAATAATTGACTGTTGATGAATCCCCACTTCATTGGAAGAAATGATCTCTTGATATTTTTGTAATAAAATTGTAAATGCTAAATAAGGCTCATCTACGCGAATCAGAGATGCTTTTGGTTGACTTTTTAGTACTAAATCTTTTGAAACGATAACGGCTGTTGCGTCAGAATCATACAAAAAGGATTCGTATTTCGGATTAGCTAAGAATGAAATACTTTCTGGACTGCCTTCCTCTATTTTATTGAACTTGGAAATTATTGCGGTTTTATTACCTTCAACAGTACCATTAATAATTTGCGCTATTTGTTCAACGGTAAATTTCATGCAATGATGAATAAGGTAATAAAATAATTAAAGTTCAATTTGCGTAATTGTATTGCCTTGCAAATATACGCTCTTTGGACAACAAAAATAGTATTTTTTTACAATCTTACTTAATGCTTGGATGGTCGGTAAATCAGATGCTTCAACTAACTCGACCATTTGCCCATGTTTATCGACGATCTTGATAGTATTGTCTCCTTGTACATAAGCGGCATTACTTGTGGACCCTTCAATGAAAAAATACTTTAATTCTTCGTTTGAAATTCCTAATTGTTTTTGAATCAGGTTTTCAATTTCGTTTTTCTTAGCTTTTGAAATAGGTTGGGAGCCTAATTTGCAAGTATATAATTTTCTTTGAAGAAAATGTTGGCAAAGGGTTTTTAAAATGGCATCCTCATTATTTTTCCAAGATTTGATGGCTGCCCAAATATCATGATCATCCAAATCGGTAAAATTATTCAATAAATTAGAATCTGAACTGAATTCCTCCCAAGTGAAAGTCTTGGATAAAAACAGGAGTAGAGGCTCAGAAGCATGGAGTTGAACTCCTTTTTGAATTAAATCCTTTGCTCTATTTAAAATTTGTATCAGCATACTTTCCGCAGCAATAGCGGTTTTATGCAAGTAAACTTGCCAATACATCAAACGCCTAGCCATTAAAAAGTTTTCTATGGAATAGATGCCTTTTTCTTCTAAAACCAAATGCTCATTAACTAAATCGAGCATGCTTAAAAGCCTTTCAGACCCAATAAATCCTTCTCTAACTCCGGTGTAAAAAGAATCTCGACTTAAATAATCCAAGCGATCAACATCTAATTGAGAAGAAATTAATTGATGAAAAAATTTTCTAGGGTATTGATCAGAAAACATTTGAATGGCTAAATCCAATTTCCCATTAAAGTGTTCATTTAATTTTTGCATAATTAAATTAGACACTTGTTCATGGTGCACTTCATTCAATAAAGTATATTCTAGCACATGAGAAAAGGGTCCATGACCTATATCATGTAATAAAATAGCTATTTCGGCAGCTTCCCTTTCTGTATCAGAAATTTGATAACCTTTGGCCTGTAAATTATTTAATGCTTCATCCATTAAATGCATGGCTCCCAAGGCATGATGAAATCGGGTATGATGTGCGCCAGGATAAACAAATTCAGCTAATCCTAACTGCTTGATTCGTTTAAGCCTTTGGAAATAGGGATGATCAATTAATTTCAACAAAAAAGGATTGTTGATTTTAATAAAACCATAAATAGGATCATTAATAATTTTGGTTGGGTACATCCAGTATTTTTAATGAACAAAAATACCATAATTGAATGAAATATTATCCATTTTTTGCCTTTCAATTTGTTTATAATAGCAAAATTGGGACAAATTGATTCTCTAATTTAAGTCAATTATGTTTTTTTAGAGTAAAATAAGGATGTAAATGAATAAATCAATTAAAATAAAAAAGCACTTACTTTAAAAGTAAGTGCCTGATATTCAATAAGTGGACCAGCATGGGCTCGAACCATGGACCCCCTGATTATGAGTCAGGTGCTCTAACCAGCTGAGCTACAAGTCCTCATTAGATAAACACTAATGTGGTGCAAAAGTAATGAAAATGAATCTTTTTGGAAACATTTTCTTGAAAATAATTATTGAAGACTATTATATAAAATAACTATCCTTATTGTTAGAATAATAGTTGAAAATTTTTGTTTTTATATTTTTGCTGAAATTCAATTATAAATAAGTAATTTTTACCTTCCTTAAACTTTTAAAACAAAATCACTTAGACATTATTTCAATGGGAGCTATTTTAGGATTACTATTTCACAGTTTAGGTGGTTTTGCCTCCGGAAGTTTTTATATTCCTTATCGTAAAATTCAAGTTTGGTCTTGGGAAAGTGCATGGATAGTCGGGGGGGTGTTTTCTTGGATACTAGTACCCTTTTTGGCCGCTTATCTAACCATTCCTGATTTTATGAGTATCATTCAACAAACGGAATCGGATATTTTATTTTGGACCTATGCTTTTGGCGTTTTGTGGGGTATTGGTGGATTAACCTTTGGTCTGGCCATGAGGTATTTGGGGATGTCATTAGGCATGTCCATCGCTTTAAGTCTCTGTAGTATTTTTGGTGCACTTGTGCCACCCATTTATCGGGAAATAACTGGGGTAGCTGGCGATACCATTTCCGCTATTGCAGGCTCTACGGGTGGAAGATGGGTATTGTTTGGAATACTAGTTTGTTTGTTGGGAATTTATTTGTGTGGTAAGGCTGGTATGATGAAAGAAAATGAATTATCCGATGAACAAAAGAAATTAAGTATTAAGGAATTTAGTTTGACTAAAGGATTGATTGTTGCGACTATTTCAGGTTTATTAAGTGCTTGTTTTAATTTCGGATTAGAGGCCGGGAAATTGATGGCAGACCATGCCATCTTGAATGGTTGTGATCCCTTGTTTCAAAATAATGTTATTTTCATCGTTGTCCTTTGGGGAGGTTTTACTACCAATTTTATTTGGTGCATGTATCTAAATTTTTCCAATAAAACCTTTGGCGATTATTTAAATCAAAAATCTCCGCTTAAAATGAATTATTTATTTGCTGCTGTTGCTGGAACAACCTGGTTTTTGCAGTTTTTCTTTTACGGAATGGGAGAAAGTAAATTAGGTAATGGAGCTAGTTCATGGATTTTACACATGGCAACTATTATTTTAACTTCCAATGTTTGGGGTATTTATTTCAAAGAATGGCAAGGTGTTTCCAAAAATACTATGCGTACCATCATCTCAGGAATTGTTGTAATTTTATTATCTGTCATAATTGTTGGCATTGGTAATTCTCTAAATTAAAATGAGCGATATAAATCTCTTTAACCTTTTACAAATTGATGCATTTTCATCAACACCTAAGTATCTGCAAATAGCTAATTCAGTTATAGAAGGAATTCGCACCAAAAAAATTAAAAAAGGAGATATTTTACCATCAATCAATGAATTAAGTTTTGAAAATTATATTTCAAGAATTACGGTTGAAAAATCCTATAATTATTTAAAAAATAAAGGTATTATCGCCTCTGTGAGAGGTAAAGGATTTTATATCAATGTAGATAATTTAACCTTCGATTTACGAGTATTTCTTTTGTTCAATAAATTAAGTGAACATAAAAAAATTATATATGATTCGTTTGTAGAGGAGTTAGGTGAAAATGCAAGTGTCGACTTTTTTATCTACAACAATGACTTTAATTTGTTCAAAAAGATTATTCAATCACGTGATCGGGACTATTCTCATATTGTTATTATTCCTCATTTTCTAGAAGGAGAGGAAAATGCTAGGGAATTGATTAATCATTTGCCCAAAGAAAAATTGTATTTGGTTGATAAATTATTACCTGGAATTCAAGGTAATTTTGGAGCTGTTTATGAAAATTTTGAGAAAGATATATATGATGCTCTAAGTCAAATTTCAGAATCCTTAAAAAAATATAACATCCTAAAGATTATTTTTCCTAATACCAGTTATTACCCTTTGGAAATTGTCAATGGTTTTATGCGTTTTTGTCAAAATCATGGTTTTGAAAGAGAAATTTTATCCTCGGCAAAGGACATTTCCCCAAAGGAGGGAGAGCTGTATATTTGTGTAATGGAAAATGATTTGATTTTGCTGTTAGATAAAATTCTTGAGTCAAAATTGGAACTAGGAAAAGATCTCGGTATCATTTCTTATAATGAAACACCGCTTAAACGTTTGTTATTTAGAGGAATTACCACCATGTCTACTGATTTTGTTAATTTAGGTTCTACGGTGGCCAATTTGATTAAATCTAATTCAAAGGATCAAATAGAAAATCCTTTCAAAGTTATTCCTCGTGATTCCATTTGATTTTTTAATCAAACTTGTTCAATTGCCTAATTAAATTTGGTGTTTTACGGATTTGATGTTGTTAAAATTTTGTTTTAATCGCAAAAAAATAGCATTTTTGTTGTTTAATTCTTTAGTATAGTGCTTAATTAATAATAAAATTATAATAATGAGTAACTCTCCAAAAACCTTATTCGATAAAGTGTGGGACTCACATGTAGTTCGTAAAATTGAAGATGGTCCAGATGTTTTTTTTATAGATCGTCATTTTATTCATGAAGTAACTAGTCCAGTGGCCTTTTTGGGTTTAGAACAAAGAGGAATTGGTGTGATGTTTCCTGAATTTACCTTCGCTACAGCAGATCATAATACTCCCACAATTAATCAACATTTACCTGTAGAAGATCCATTGTCCGCCAATCAGTTGAAGCAATTAGAAACCAATACTGCCAAGTATGGTATTTCTCATTGGGGTTTAGGCAATCCTAAAAATGGTATTGTACACGTGGTCGGGCCTGAGAATGGAATCACATTACCTGGTATGACGATTGTTTGTGGAGATTCACATACTTCTACACATGGTGCTTTTGGGGCAATTGCGTTTGGAATCGGTACATCCGAAGTAGAGATGGTTTTGTCATCTCAATGTATCATGCAACCTAAGCCAAAGAAAATGCGTATCAATGTCAATGGTCAATTAGGAAAAGGGGTTACTCCCAAAGATGTTGCGCTATACATTATATCTAAATTAACTACTTCTGGTGCAACTGGTTATTTTGTTGAATATGCTGGAGATGTATTTGAAAAGATGTCAATGGAAGGTCGAATGACTGTTTGTAACTTGAGTATAGAGATGGGTGCTCGTGGGGGAATGATAGCTCCAGACCAAACAACTTTTGATTATATTAATGGACGTGAATTAGCTCCTAAAGGTGCTGATTGGGATAAACAATTAGCTTATTGGAAAACCTTGAAGACAGATGATGGTGCACATTTTGATTCTGAAATCAATTTCAATGCTTCTGATATTGAACCAATGATTACTTATGGTACCAATCCTGGAATGGGAATTGGTATTTCTAAACATATTCCTAAATCAGGGGATGTTGAAGGCGGCGCAGCTACCTATGAAAAGTCATTGCAGTATATGGGATTTTCTGAAGATGATTCAATGATTGGCAAAAAAGTGGATTATGTATTCATTGGTTCATGTACCAATGGTCGTATTGAAGACTTTAGAGCTTTTGCTTCTATTGTAAAAGGACGTAAGAAAGCGGATCATGTAACTGCTTGGGTAGTTCCTGGCTCTCATATTGTTGAGAAGCAAATCAAAGATGAAGGTATTTACGATATTTTAATGGACGCAGGTTTTGAATTACGTCAACCGGGATGTTCAGCATGCTTAGCTATGAATGATGATAAAATTCCTGCAGGTAAATACGCAGTAAGTACTTCTAATAGAAACTTTGAAGGTCGTCAAGGTCCTGGATCTAGAACCTTATTGGCTAGTCCATTGGTAGCTGCTGCGGCTGCAATTAATGGTGTTGTTACAGACCCAAGAGAATTTTTATAAAATTAATTAAATACGCTAGACATGGCTTACGATAAATTTACAATTTTAAAAAGTACAGCAGTTCCTTTGCCAATTGAGAATGTTGATACAGATCAAATTATTCCAGCTAGATTTTTAAAAGCAACGGAGAGAAAAGGTTTTGGAGATAATTTATTTCGTGATTGGAGATATGATTCGAATGATCAACCAAAAGCTGATTTTGTATTAAATAACCCTATTTATGCTGGAAAGATTCTGGTAGGAGGAAAGAATTTCGGGAGTGGATCAAGTAGAGAGCATGCTGCATGGGCAGTTTATGATTATGGTTTCCGTTGCGTCGTTTCAAGCTTCTTTGCAGATATTTTCAGAAATAATTGTATCAACGTAGGTATCTTACCTGTTCAAGTTAGTCCAGAATTTTTAGATCAAATTTTTACTCAAATTGAGAAAGATCCTAAATCAGAAATGGAAGTTAATTTAGAAGAACAATCCATTACAATTGTGGCAACTGGTGCAAGGGAGTCATTTGCTATCAATGGTTACAAAAAGCATAATTTATTAAATGGTTTTGATGACATCGATTATCTTCAAGCAATGAAGGATGAAATCAAAACATTTGCTTCCAATAGATAATCCCTTGAAAAGACATATTGAAATAATGGATACGACACTCCGCGATGGTGAACAAACCAGCGGGGTGTCTTTTTCTGCCTCAGAAAAATTAACCATTGCGCAATTATTGTTAACTGAACTAAAAGTTGATCGAATTGAAATTGCTTCAGCTAGGGTATCAGAAGGAGAGTTTCTTGCAGTCAAAAAAATTACCGAATGGGCTTCTGCAAATGGGTATTTAGACAAAGTAGAAGTTTTAACTTTTGTTGATGGTGGTACTTCTGTGCAGTGGATGTTAGATGCCGGTGCAAAAGTAATGAATCTTTTAACCAAAGGTTCTTTGAACCATTTGAAGCATCAATTAAAGAAATCCCCTGAACAACATTTTAAAGAAATTCAAGAAACCATTGAACTAGCTAAATCGAATGATTTGGAAGTTAATGTGTATTTAGAAGATTGGTCCAATGGAATGAGGAATAGTAAAGAGTATGTGATAGCTTACCTTAATTTTCTTCAGCATCAACCGATCAAAAGAGTTTTACTTCCTGATACCTTGGGAATTTTAATTCCTTCAGAAGTCCGTGCATTTGTCACTGAATTAGTGAACTTATATCCGGATTTACATTTCGATTTTCATGCACACAATGATTATGATCTAGGAACGGCTAATGCTATTGAGGCTGTGTCGAGTGGATGTCATGGACTTCATTTAACCATTAATGGCATGGGTGAAAGAGCAGGAAATGCTCCTTTAGCCAGTGTGATAGCTGTGTTGAATGATTATATGAAAGAAGTGAAAACCAATGTGGTTGAAAAATCCCTCTATACCGTAAGTAAATTAGTTGAGACTTTCTCTGGATTTAGAATTCCTGTTAATAAACCAGTCGTAGGCGAAAATGTATTTACACAAACTGCTGGAATACATGCAGACGGAGATAAAAAGAATAATTTGTACCACAATGATCTAATGCCTGAGCGTTTTGGAAGAGAGCGCAAATATGCATTAGGTAAAACAAGTGGAAAGGCGAATATAGAAAATAATTTATTGCAATTAGGAATTCAATTGTCTGATGAAGATCTTAAAAAGGTTACTCAAAGAATTATTGAATTAGGGGATAAAAAGGAAGTTGTTACTCAAAATGATCTGCCTTACATTATTTCGGATGTCCTAGATAGCAATACAATCAATGAACGAGTGCAAGTAATAAATTATGTACTAACTCATTCAAAAGAATTACGCCCATCTGTTACGTTAAAGTTATCGATTGATGGTGAAACCTTTGAAGAACACGCGCAAGGGGATGGTCAATATGACGCATTTATGAAAGCCTTACAAATCGTTTTTCAAAAAAATGGCCAAGTACTTCCTCAATTAAAAGACTATGCGGTTCGTATTCCGCCTGGTGGTGAGTCAGATGCGCTTTGTGAAACCATTATTACTTGGCATACCGGAACAAAGGAATTGATTACCAGAGGTTTGGATTGTGATCAAACCGTATCAGCCATTAAGGCTACTCAGAAAATGTTGAATTTGATTTAGTAAATACATATAATATAATGGCAAAAAAGCATATTTTAATCGTCCCAGGTGACGGAATTGGACAAGAAGTTACCGCAGTAGGAAAAAAAGTATTAGACAAAATCGCAGCTAGATTTAAGCACGATTTTACTTATGATGAAGCCTTAATTGGTCATGTGGCAATTGAAGCAACTGGTGATCCACTTCCTGCAGAATCGTTAGAAAAAATGAAAAATTCTGATGCAGTATTATTTGGTGCAGTGGGGCATCCAAAGTATGACAATGATCCATCTGCGAAAGTTAGACCAGAGCAAGGATTGTTGAAAATGCGTAAAGAATTAGGACTTTATGCCAATTTGAGACCCATAAAATTATTCGATGAATTACTAAGTGCTTCAAGTATCAAGCCTGAAATTTTACGAGGTGCGGATATTTTATTCTTTCGTGAATTGACAGGTGATATTTATTTTGGAGAAAAAGGTAGAAAAAATAATGGCGATACTGCTTATGATGTTGCTGAATATAGTCGTTATGAAGTAGAAAGAATTGGTCGTAAAGCATTTGAAGCAGCAAGAACTCGTAACAAGAAATTAGTTTCAGTTGACAAAGCCAATGTATTGGAATCTTCACGTTTATGGAGAGAAGAGATTCAAAAATTAGCTTTAGAATATCCAGACGTAGAAGTTGAATATCAATTTGTAGATGCAACTGCGATGTTATTAATCAAAGATCCTAAACGTTTTGATGTAGTAGTTACAGCCAATTTGTTTGGTGATATTCTAACGGATGAGGCTTCACAAATCGCTGGTTCAATGGGCATGTTGGCTTCTGCGTCAATTGGAGACGGAACAGGTGTTTATGAACCTATTCATGGCTCAGCGCATGATATAACAGGAAAAGGTTTAGCAAATCCTATGGCTTCTGTGCTTTCTGCAGCGCTTTTATTGGATATTTCTTTTGGTTTAAAAGAAGAATCAGAGGTTGTGATTAATGCAGTAGATCAGGTTTTAAAGAAAGGTTTTAGAACAAGGGATATTGCTGATTCAACAACTGATCCATCAATGATATTAGGTACTGACGCAATTGGCGAAGAAATTTTAAAATTGATTTAACATTTTTCTTACTATTAAAGTCCTATTCTTACAAAAAGAATAGGACTTTTTTATTTATCAGGAAAAATATCTCCAATCCTCGTTTCCTTTGATCTTAAGTAAACATTCGTAAATCAAATCAATCACAGCTTCCATATCTGTTTTGGCAATTGTCTCTACTGTAGTATGCATGTACTTTAGTGGAAGTGAAATCAAAGCTGATGCAACACCCTCTGTTGCATAGGCAAAGGAATCCGTATCAGTGCCTGTCGATCTAGAAACCGCTTGTCTTTGAAAGGCAATACTTTTTTCTTTAGCTACATCGATGATAAAGTCACGAACATTGTTTTGTACAGCAGGACCGTAGCAGATAACTGGCCCTTTGCCACATGACATATCACCTTGGGTCTTTTTGTTGTACATCGGAGATTGCGTATCATGGGTGACATCAGTGATGAAAGCTAAATCTGGTTTTAATCTTTTTACAATCATTTCTGCTCCTCTTAATCCAATTTCTTCTTGAACAGCATTAACGATATACAGCGTGTAAGGAAGTTGTATATTGTTTTCTTTTAACCTTCTTGCCACTTCTGCAATCATATATCCACCGATTCGATTATCAAGTGCTCGACCAACCAAATATTTGTTGTTCAATTCCATTAAACCATCTTCGAAAGTAACCACTGTGCCTACATGAATACCCATTTCCTCCACTTCTTGTTTGTTTGCAGCACCGCAATCGATAAATATGTCTGAAATTCCAGGAGCTTTATCTTTACTTACGTCTCTAACATGGATAGCAGGCCAACCAAATACTCCTTTGATTACTTTTTCTTTGGTATGAATATTTGCTCGCATAGAAGGGGCTATCAATGCATCTGATCCGCCATTTCGTCGCAAAAATAAATATCCATTTTCATCAATGTAATTAACAAACCAAGAAATTTCATCGGCATGCGCTTCAATGACTACTTTATATGCTTGCCCAGGGTTGATAACTCCAACAGCAGTACCATATACGTCGATAATTTTTTCATCCAGAAAAGGATTTAAATAATCCAACCAAATTTGTTGACCTGAAGCTTCAAAACCTGTTGGCGAAGCATTATTTAAGTATTTATATAAAAATTCATTTGCTTTGTCAGCCATATTCGTTCTTTTTAATTTACTCGCAAGTTAATAAGCGGTTTTTAAATTATCTTTTTATTAGGAAAAAAATAAATTAATCTTTTTTACTTCAATTTTAAACCCAATTTTGTGGTTTTATTCAATTTAGGTCGTATTTTTGAAGGCTTTTAAAGCAATTGATTACTAAAATTATATTTGATGAAGAAAATAGCTGTATTTACATCAGGTGGTGATGCTCCAGGAATGAATTCGTGTATTCGTTCTATCGTAAGAGGAGCTACCTATCATGGAGTGGAAGTGTTTGGAATAGTAAGAGGTTATAATGGTATGATAAAAGGGGATATTATTCCTCTTAATTCTCAATCAGTAAGTAACATTATTCAAAGAGGTGGAACAATTCTAAAGTCAGCAAGATCCAAAGAATTTACAACTACAGAAGGAAGAGCAAAAGCTTATAAACAATTACAGGAAAGAGGAATAGAAGGATTGATTGCTATTGGTGGTAACGGAACTTTTACTGGCGCTGAAATCTTTTATAATGAATATAAAATTCCGACTGTCGGTGCTCCTGGAACAATCGACAATGATTTATATGGAACAGATTATACAATAGGATTTGATACAGCTGTAAATACAGCTTTAGACGCAATCGATAAAATTAGAGATACGGCAGATTCTCATGATCGTGTATTTTTTATCGAGGTAATGGGTCGAGATTCAGGATATATAGCTATTCAATGTGGAATAGCCGGTGGAGCTGAAGCTGTGATGATTCCAGAGAATTTAACTCCAGTTAGTGAAATTGTCGAAATTCTTGAAAAGGGGATTGCCAAAGCCAAATCCTCTTCGATTGTAGTGGTAGCAGAGGGTGATGAAGAAGGGAATGCTCAAAAAGTGGCTCAGAAAATCAAAGGTTTAATGTCCACAGAAATGGATATTCGAGTTACGACTTTGGGACATATTCAAAGAGGTGGTGTTCCAACGGCTTATGATAGAATTTTAGCAAGTAGGCTTGGTTTGGGTGCCTTAGAAGGTTTATTGAGAGGTGAGAAGAATGTTATGGCTGGAGTGGTGAATAATCAGTTGGTTTACACACCTTTCCATGATACAATTACCAAGAAAAAACCTGTATCCGAAGATTTAATACGAATGGTAGAGATATTATCTAGTTAGGTTAACAGTATCCCATTATTTTATAAATTAAAAAACCTGTCATCTCTCTAATTAATTTAGAGCACAGATACAGGTTTTTTTCTTCAGGTACTATCTGTTGAAGTAAGCCAGTATTACCTTTTTTATGTAATGGGTCAACAGGGTAAATGATGAATTGAAATCCTTGTTTTTCAAAACATGCCCGACTTCTCCTACTGTGATAAGCCGATGTTATAACAATCATAGAATCAGTTTTGATGTATTTTTGAAGAATTTTTTTGCTATTTACTGCGTTTTCAAATGTATTTCTTGCAAATTCTTCGATAAAAATATCTTTAGCTGGAACTCCCATTTTCAATAAGAATTGTTTCGATTGATAGCTTTCTTTGGCATAATCTTTCAAAAGAATTCCAATTCCTGTATTTCCTCCAGTTATTAAGATTTTTTTTATATAACCATTTTTATACAAAAGTAAGGTTTGTAATAATCGATCTGATGATTCAGCAAAAGTATAATCCTTCGTAAATTCTCCAGTGTTTCGAATAATTCCACCTCCTAAAATAATTCCCCAAACATATTTATTCTTTTCAAGTTTTGGTTTTTCTAATTCCCAATTCGAATACAATAGATTGGTGAAATATCCGTTGCTAAAAAGTATTAATAAAAAAAGTGAAAGGGCAACTGACTTTTTGATATTTTCAGCCTTCTTTTGAAAGATGGCCAAAATAAGCGGAATGAAAATCCAACAAATTGGTAAAAGTAGAAAATCAATTATTTTAGATAGCGGAAAAAACATTGTATTTTTATTTAATTTTAACAAAAATATGCCTTTAATATGAAAGTAGTTTTAATTCAAATTGTATTTTTATTTTCTTTTTTTACTTTTTGGGGTCAAAGTCCAACTATTAAGCCAAGCAAATTAGAGGGGTATCAAATTGCTGGAACCATCAAAGGAATTGGTAAAACAGAAGTGTTTTTAGCTCATTATTTTGGTGCTACTCAACAGGTAATCAAGGATACAGTAATTTCTGATGAATCTGGCCATTTTGTATTTAAAGGAACTGAAGACCTACCTGAAGGCTTATATTTGATTTCATTTTTGAAAAATAAATATTTGGATTTTATCATTGGGGAAAAGCAATTCTCATTTGAGACGGATACCTTAGATTTAATTGGTAAAATGAAAGTGGTTAACTCTATTAATAACAGTCAGTTTTATCTTTTTCAGAAAGAAATGTCAGAAAGAATTTCTAAGATTAAATCTTCTGATCCTTCAAAACTTTCTCCGATTGAATTGAATGAGCTAAGAAATTCGATTAAATCCTATCAGAATTCCTGGTTAGACAAGAATAAAAATTTGTTAACTGCCCAGTTTATTAAGGCAACCTTAGAGCCTGAAATTCCACCTTTTAATAAAGCCTTAAAAACATCAAAGGATAGTTTAGAATTCAATAAATATCAATTCAATTATTATAAATCTCATTATTTCGACAATTTTAACTTAAATGATGATCGGTTTTTAAGATCTCCATTTTTACAAAAAAAGATTGAGAAATACTTTGAGGATTTAGTTGTTCAAGAGTCAGATTCTATTGTTAAAGATGCTGATCGTATTTTGTCCAAAATTCAATCGACAGATATGAGAAGGTATGTAGTTTATAAAATTGCTTCAACCTATGAAAATAGTAATATCATTGGGACTGATGGTGCTTTTGTGTATTTAGCAGAGAAATATTACATCGGAGAACCAGCTCTTTGGGACACATCTACTGTTAGAAGGATGAAAGAAAGAATTCAAATTATTAAGCCTTTAGTCAATGGGAAACGAATTCCAGAAATGTATTTAACCAATCCAGAAGGGAAGGAGATTACCACTGCTAGTCTAACAGGAAATTATTCGGTTATTTTTATTTATGATCCTGAGTGTAATCATTGTAAGGAGGAAGCGCCTAAACTTTTGGCATTGAATGATTTTTTCAAAAAGAAAAATGTAAGTGTCCTGGCGGTTTCGATGGAAAGAGACAAAGCCAAATGGTTGAAATTTATTTCAGAATTTAAAATTTCATCTTTTGTGAATGGTATAGATATTCATAAAAATCCTAGCAATGGGAAAGAAGAGTATTATACAGATTTTAGAAATAGTTTTGATGTTTATTCAACGCCGACTATTTACATATTGGATAAAATGAAACGGATTATTGGTAAGAGAATTCCTGTAGATAAAATAAAAGAATTCTTAGAGTTTCATGAAAAAAAGATTGCACCCAATTCTAATGTACTTATTAAAAAATAGTTCTAATATTTTCTAAAAGTGAATCATTAGTTAATAAATGATTCACTTTAATACCTCTTTCCAATAGGGGATGAATGATTTTGTTTTTTTTGAATTCATTTAATTGCTTTAAATAAAGTGTCCACTGTTGGCTATTTATTTGATATGTTTGTTTATTCTCCCAATCAATTAATTCTTTTCTATCAAATAATTCCTTATTGTCAATTTCACTTTGCTCTTGAAGATGAAAAATGGTGATTTCATTTTGCATGGATTTCAATTCAGATAATTGATGAATAAATTTTTCAGAATCTTGTTCTGAAAAAAGTAAGTCGCTAAGAAAAATTAATTTACTTTTTCGTTTGATAGTTGGAATGATTTGTTCAATGAATGAAATGTACTTCGTTTCAATCGGATGATCGGTGTGATGATAAAATAGATCTAATTGTGCAAATATGGATTTTAAATGAGCTAAAGAAGACAGTAACGGGCTTTCTATGGCTAATTTATCTGAAATTACTATGACAGAAAATAGGTCATTCTGGTGTTGAAGAATTTTACATAAAACAGCAATGATTTCTAAAGCCCTTTTTAGTTTAGAATGTTCATTACTTGGATAAAACATGGAAGAAGATGCATCTAAAACGAAATAAACCCTCATGGAGGCATCATTGTAAAAATGCTTGGAATACAATTTATTTGTTTTTCCGTAAACCTTCCAATCGATATTTCTAGGATTTTCTCCATTTTGGAAAAATCTATACTCTTTAAATTCTGATGAAAACCCCTTGGATGCTCCTTTGTGTTTACCATGAATTAGAGTGTCAACAATGAAATTGGCATTTAATTCGAAAAGATTATTTTCTACGTTTTGAATTTTTTCTTTTAACATTTTTCTTCTTTCGAGTAGCTTTCTTCTTTCCTTTTTTTAAGTACTTCTTATTTTTTATTTTCTTTTTTAATCGATACTTCTTCTTGTATTTTAAACGAGTTTTTTGATAAAATTTTTTACTAAACTTAGGAGTTGTCTCCATTTCCAAATGTTGGTAGGGAATCAACATTTGTTCATTTTCAAAGCCAATGATTTTTAATTTTACTTTGCTTAGCCCAACTTTTCTAATATTTAATTTCTTCGCGCCTATTTCAGTTAAATCGATGATTCGACCTGCTTTATAAGGCCCTCTGTCGTTGATTCGAACAATGATTGATCTTTTATTATAAATATTAGTAACTTCTACCAAGGTATTGAAAGGCAGAACTCTATGTGCGGCTGTTAACTCCTTTTTTTTCAAGAATTCTTGGTTGGCCGTCTTTTTGTTGTAAAATGAATTGGAATAAAATGATGCAATCCCATAACTTTCATCACCTAAATCTTGTCCGAAGCCAATTTGGCTACTGAAAACCAAGAAAAATGAAATTATTTTAAAGATGTTATGCATTCAGCAAAATTACTAGAAGATTTTAAAGTTTAATCAATATGGATAGAATTAAATATTTTAATAAGATAATCCAATAAATTGGTAAAAAGTTTATGTAAAAAGTAGTTATTTTTTTTGAGTGATTAAGATTAAATAGTAGCTTTACGAAATTAATAACTTAAAATTTTATTAAAAGTGGAAGATAGAGAAAGAGAAGAATTATTTTCAAAAAGAATTAGAGCAGGTAAAAGAACTTATTTTTTCGATGTTAAATCAACGCGCTCACAAGATTATTACATCACAATTACTGAAAGTCGTCGTCATCAAAAAGAAGATGGTTTTGTTTATGAAAAGCACAAAATGTTTTTATACAAAGAAGATTTTGATAAATTCATGGAGGGTTTGAAAGAAGCTGTGGATCATGTTAAAACTGAATTGATGCCAGATGTGGATTTCACACAATTTAATCGTGATGAGGAAGAGTTTGGTGGAAATTCTGATTTAAAGTGGGAATAATTCATTAAAAAAATACTGAAAAGCCTCTGTGGATACAGAGGCTTTTTCATTTTATACGTACTTTTGCGTTTTAATAAAAATCAGATAAAATTATAATGGGATTAACTTGTGGAATTGTAGGTTTACCAAATGTTGGAAAATCGACTTTATTTAGTGCTATTTCTTCTAACAAAGCAGAAGCTGCTAATTACCCTTTTTGTACAATTGAACCAAATGTAGGAATCGTTACTGTGCCCGATGAGCGTTTGAATATTTTGGCTGAATTTGTAAAGCCTCAAAGAATTTTACCTACTGTTATAGAATTTACCGATATTGCCGGATTAGTCAAAGGTGCTTCCCAAGGGGCAGGTTTAGGAAATAAATTTTTGGCTAATATCCGGGAAGTAGATGCTATTATTCATGTAGTACGTTGTTTTGAAGATGAAAACATTATACATGTGGAAGGTCGGGTAAATCCAATCGGTGACAAGGAAATCATTGATATGGAATTACAATTAAAAGATTTGGAGTCAGTTGATAAAAAGATTTCTAAATTGGAGCGTGCGGCCAAAGCAGGGGATGCAAAAGCGAAACAAGAATTAGCTGCATTATTGCAATTTAAATCCACGCTTGAAGCAGGTAAGTCGGCAAGAACTGTAGAAATGGATGCTGATCTGAGGGAAGCTGCTATTGGTGAATTGTGTTTACTGACGGATAAACCTGTTATCTATGTAGCTAATGTTGATGAATCTTCTTTAACTGCTGGAGGGAATACATTCGTTGATCAATTGAAAGAAAATGTAAAAGCTGAAAATGCTGAAGTGATTGTTGTTTGTGCAGCTCTTGAAGCTCAAATTGCAGAAATCGAAGACGAAGAAGAGCGAACGATGTTTTTAGAAGAATATGGCTTAAAAGAATCCGGTTTAAGTAAATTAATTAGAAGCTCTTATTATCTGTTAAATCTTATTACTTATTTTACAGCAGGAGTTCAAGAAGTTAGGGCCTGGACTATACAAAAAGGATGGAAAGCTCCACAAGCTGCGGGGGTCATTCATACCGACTTTGAAAGAGGTTTTATTCGTGCTGAGGTGATCAAATTTGCTGACTATCAAACTTATAAAAGTGAATTAGCTTGTAAAGAAGCAGGTAAAATGAATGTGGAAGGCAAGGACTATATCGTTCATGATGGAGATATCATGCATTTCCGTTTCAATGTTTAAGGATAGGAAATTCGCTGGTAACCTAACAAAGAATCATATCGTTGTCCTGGTTTTCTAAAGTAAACAAGAATCTCATATAGATTCTCAGTTTGTGAATAATTTCCTTCTAAACTTGTATTAGATGAATTGTTGCTTAAATAATGGTAGTTATATATACCTTGTTTAAGCAATATTTTTTTGCTGTAAATCTCATTGGATTCATCATACTCTAATTGATATGTTTTATCCAATTTAAATGAATTGGGCAGGATTCCTAAATAAATATCCTCATTCTCCCATTTTCTGCTTTTAAATATGAAATTACACCATACATAATCGGCTTGTAGATTATTTTCAGGATTTTCATAATTTTCAATCACAACTGCTCCATTCATATCCATTTTTTGTGTGTATGAATAATTTCCTTGGGGTGTCTCTGGGTAGGTAGTAATTAATGAGTAATTTTCGAGCGCTTGTATAGATGAAACAAAATTTAATTTTTGTTGAGTACTTCTTACATCAATCATTCGATATTCATTACTTCCAGGTATGTTATTCTCATTGTCAAAAAACAAATAAGAAATTTTCCGTTCATAAGCATTAATATTGGCTTGAGGTAATCGTTCAAGTAAATTAGTCGAGTTAGCGTTTCTTCTAACAATAATTTTCAAATTTTCATCTCCTGAAATCAATAAATTGGGGGAGTAGCTGAGGCTTAATTCAACTGCTTGATGACTTAATCTAAATTCATTTCTTTTGGCAAATGTAATTTTGCCAGCCACAAGTATGTCATTTTCAAAAACGGAAAAACGTTTCGTTAAAACCGTATCTTTTTTATTGCGATTCCCATAAACTTGTACAATATAATTTCCTGATATTCGAACTTTAGGCAAGGGAGCTATGTAATGAATGTATGGTATTTTAGTGCCCATTGAATTAAAGCTCTCTCGAATAGGGATATCATTAAAATCACTTAAATATTCAATTTCACTTAGATTAGAAGGTTTCCAATCTGACTGACAATGAATAATTCTTAACTGATAGTTAGTGTATTTTAATGATAAATCATCAAAAGATAAATAATATTCACCTTGATTGTTGATATCAAAAACAGGATTATCTTGAATGATTTCTTTGGGTCTATTTTTGCTTAAATAGGCACTATGAATGTATTCCTTATGGATACGATTTTCAATTTGTGCTTGTACATTAGTCACTGCTATTGAAAAAAGTATCCAATATAATCCGATTCTTGCCCTCATTTTATTCGATCAATGATTCCCATTCTTGAGTAATGATTTCCAAATCTGATTGAATCCTTTTCAAGACTATTTCTAGGTCCTTTAACTCTTCAAATTGACTATTTTGAGCTTTTTCAGCCATATCATTTTCGATTTTCGATTTTTTATTTTCTAAATCAAAAATTTGTTGTTCAATTTTTTCAATTTGCTTTTGGTTGCTCGTCGGGTTACTTGCATTCTTGGGTGCTGAAACTTTGGTTTCAGCTTTGGCTTTCTCAGGAATATTCAATTTTTGAGAATTAGGAGGGGTGGTATTACTTTTTCTACTTTCTTGCCAAACCTCGTATTCATCAAATGTGCCGTGGTACTCTTTTATTTCGTAATCCTCGATGTACCAAATTTTATTAGCAATATTTGATACAAAGTATCTGTCGTGAGAAACTACTACATATGTTCCTTCATATTGCTGTAAGGCTTGAATTAAAATATTAACCGATTGCATATCCAAGTGGTTGGTCGGTTCGTCCAATAATAAAAAGTTGGCTTGAGAAATTAATACTTTTGCCAAAGCCACTCTTGATTTTTCACCTCCAGAAAGAACTTTGATCTTTTTGAATACTTCTTCACCGGAAAATAAAAAGCAACCAAGAATGCTTCTTAGTTCCATTTCCGTTTTAGCAGTACCAGTTGCTTTTAATTCTTCTAACAAAGTGTTTTCAACTTGCAAGCTTTCCAATTGATGTTGCGCAAAAAAGGATTCGATAACATTATGTCCCGTTCTTCTTTCGCCTTCAATATTTTCTGTACCTGAAATAATTCTTAATAAAGTTGATTTTCCTTTTCCATTGGCACCAATCAAGGCAATTTTATCTCCTCGATTAATAGTAGCTGAGGTGTTTTTTAAAATGATTTTTTCACCGAATGATTTTGAAATATGCTCTAAAAATAAAATGAATCGACCAGGTTGTGTACCAAAATTAAACTTGAAATTCACTTTAGCTTTTTCATCAATTACTTCATCCACCACATCCAAACGATCCAATGCTTTTACTCTTGATTGAACTTGTCTTGCTTTGGAAGCTTTGGCTTTGAAACGTTCAATAAAACGTTCAGTTTGTCTGATTTGAGCTTGTTGATTTTCGTATGCACCTTTTTGGATTTCATTCCTTAATGCTTTTTCTTCCACATAAAAAGAATAATTACCGGGATATAAGGTGATTTTTTGATTCGATACTTCCGCTATATTATTGATCGTTCGATCTAAAAAATAGCGATCATGTGAAACGACAACAATAGATCCTTCGTAATCATGTATGTACTTTTCAACCCATTCAATAGATGGAAGGTCCAAGTGATTGGTTGGCTCATCCAAAAGCAACAAAGCAGGCTTTTGTAATAAAAGCTTTGCTAACATAACTCTCATTCTCCAACCTCCCGAAAATAAACGCAGGGGTTTATCTAAATCATCAGTTGTGAAACCTAATCCTTCTAAAATTTCTTCAGTCCTGGATTGAATTGTATAACCATCAAGTCGTTCAAATTCTTCCTGGTATTTAGATAATTCATCTACATCTTTGTCTTCATAATTGGTTTCCATTTTATGAAGGACTACATCTATCTTCTTTTGAAGCTCTAATTGACGCTCAAAAGCTTGCATCGCAACGTGTAAGATACTTTCATCGGTTTGATAAGAAAGTAAATCTTGGTTCAAAAATCCAATGGTACATTCTCCTGATTTGGAGATAGTTCCACCATCTGGACTGTACTCTCCTGAGATTAATCTTAATAAGGTAGATTTTCCTGTTCCATTTGCACCGACTAATCCAATTTTAGTCTTTGGTTTAATATGTAAATTGGCGTTTTCGTAAAGTGCACGACTTCCGAAGTAAAAATTTAAATTTGATATAGAAAGCATTTTACAAAGATAATCGATAATTCAAAAAATCTCAATTTAAATTCTTTATAAACGATTTCTAGCACCTTTACCTCCTAAATAAGGACAATTTGTGAGTTCTTCAAAGGATTTAAAATTTATCGGCGTTTTGTGATACCCCAACGATTTGGTCATAGAGATGGTTCTGTTATTGTCACCCATAGAAAACTCAATATCCTCCATGGTTAGTTGACAAGGATGCTCATAGCCAACTGCATGTGTGATTTCAGCTATTTCTTTAACAAGTGTATAATGGTATTTATAATAACGTTCACTTTTTAAGGTAACATCTATACCAGATTGAAGCCATTTATTGGAAGTTGCAATTCCTGTTGGACAGTGATTCGTGTGACATTTTTGTGCTTGAATACAACCAATGGACATCATTGCTTCTCTCGCAATATTAATGCTGTCGGCACCCATTGCAAAAGCCATTAAAGCTTTTTCAGGGAATCCCAATTTACCTGAAGCAATGAAGAAAATTTTATCACTTAAGTCGTACCGTTGAAAGATTTGGTATACTTTGGCAAATGCAAAGGTAAATGGCATTGAGACATGGTCTGCAAAGGCATGTGGTGCCGCCCCAGTTCCACCTTCTCCACCATCTATGGTAATAAAATCTGGACCTTTTCCTGTTTTCGCCATTTGTGATGCCAATTCCTCCCATTGTTCTAATTTTCCAATCGCTGATTTTATTCCGACAGGTAAACCTGTAGAGTTGGCAATTTTTTCAATAAATTCGATTAATTGTGGAATAGAATTAAATTCAGAATGGAATGCAGGTGATATGGCATCTTTGCCGAGCGGTATATTTCTAATTTCAGCAATTTCTTTATTTATTTTAGAGGCTGGTAACATTCCTCCTTTTCCAGGCTTTGCCCCTTGCGATAATTTAACCTCGATGGCTCTTAATGTAGGATTTTGTTCTACTTTAGTCAATAATTTTTCCATAGAAAAATTACCTTCTAAATCTCGAACTCCAAAATATGCTGTACCAATATTCAAAACTATGTCAGATCCAAATTGATGATAAGGTGAAAGAGAACCTTCTCCAGTATTATGGTAACAACCTGCCAATAAGGCACCTTTATTCAAAGATTCAATGGCAGCTGCAGAAAGTGATCCAAAACTCATCCCTGAAATATTGACAATTGAATAAGGTCTGAAAGGTCTTTTTCTATTATGATAAAGTCCGATCACTTTAGCGGCAGGCAATGCACCAGGATTTTTTTTAAATACATGGTCGCTTGGAGGATTAAAACCCATCATAGCGTTTTTGATAAAAATATATCCCGGTGAATTAAAGTCTTGGTCTGAACCAAATCCTTGTAAATTATTTTCATTTTTGGAAGAAGCATAAATCCAAGAACGTTCTTGTCTGTTAAACGGAAGTTCCTCTCGATTATTCGCTACAATGTATTGCCTTAATTCAGGACCAATTTGTTCTAACCAGTACCTGAAATGTCCTACGATGGGGAAATTATGTGTTATTGTATGGCGCCTTTGTAAAAAAATGTCTCTAATGATAACAATGGTGGCTACGAACGCGATCCAAAACCAAATGGAATGTAATAGGGTGTTTAAGATTGAATTCATTTTTGCTTTTATTTTTTATTAAAACTAAGAACGCTTAATTAAGTTATAAATTTTATTCCTAATTCTAATGTTTATCTTTGTAGCTTGAAAATTAATATATGGTTGACTATTTAAAACTTCAATCTTTTGTTTGTTCGGTTTTCGAATCAATGGGTTGTAATAAAAATGATGCAGAATTGGCAACTGATGTTTTGCTTTCTGCAGATGCCAGAGGGATTGATTCGCATGGAGTTGCTAGATTAGCAGGGTATGTGCGTTTATATGATCATGGTCGTTTAAATCCGAATCCCAACATTAAGATTTTGCATGAATCGCCTTCCACTGCTTTAATTGATGGCGATAAAGGTCTTGGTTTGGTGGTAGCACCTTTTGCGATGAAAATTGCTAAGGAAAAAGCAGCTGTGGCAGGAACGGGTTGGGTTGCAGTCCAAAATTCCAATCATTTTGGTATAGCTGGTTACCATGCAATGAAAGCCTTGGATCAAAACATGATAGGCTGGGCGATGACACATGCTGCCCCTTTAGTGACACCCACTTTTTCGAAAGAAAAATTATTAGGAACTAATCCTATTGCATTAGCGATACCAGCTTTGAATGAACCTGCATTTGTAGCTGATTTCGCTTCAACAGCGGTTGCTTATGGTAAATTAGAAATTTTACAAAGAAAAGGTTTAGATACACCAAATGGTTGGGTACAAGATAAAAATGGCGATCCTTGCAACGATGCATTTGCAATAAAGAATGGCGGAGCTTTGTTACCACTTGGGGGTGATAGAGAGCATGGATCTCATAAAGGATATGCATTAGGTGCCATTGTAGATATTTTATCCGGTGTGCTTTCAGGGGCAAATTTTGGACCCTGGGTTCCACCTTTCGCAACGGCTGGTTTTATGAGTGCAACTGAATCCGTTGGCGTTGGAACAGGTCATTTTTTAGGAGCTATGAGAATAGATGCATTTAGGCCTGCGGAGGATTTTCAAAAAGATATGGACAAATGGATTCAACGGTTTAGATCTGCAGAAGCAGTAGATGGAAAAAGTGTGGTTATTCCAGGTGATCCAGAAAGGGAATTAGAAATTATTCGTAAAAAAGAAGGGATTCCTTTGCTTGAACCTGTTTTGAAAGATTTAAAAGTATTGGCAGATCGTTTTAATTTATCCTTTGATATTATTTAGTTATGGTTCAGAATAAGCGTTTTAAAATATTTATATTAGTTTTTTCCTTGGTAACTGCCATGTTTTCATATTATGCATGGCAAGTAGTTAAGACACCTAATTTTAATGTAAAAGAAGGTAAGTCGTTCGAGCTCTTGATCCCTCCGAATGCGCAGTTTTCAACTGTTTTGGATACCTTGAAAAAATACGATTTAGTAAGAGATCAATTGAGTTTTCGCTTTTTAGCAAAAGCCTTAAAATACACAGAAAAGGTAAAGCCTGGTCGTTATTTAATTTACAGCACCTCTGGGAATTGGGAAATTTTACGTAAACTAAGAAATGGTCGACAAGATGCATTGAAAGTAGTTGTTAATAATTGGCGGTTGAAAGAGGATATTGCTGGTAAATTGAGTAAAACACTGCCTTTTGATTCCATCTATATTTATAAAATGTTAGATTCTAACGGCTTTGTTGAACGATATGCTTTCAATAAAGAGACGATTGCTGCTATTTTTCTGCCCAATACATATGAAGTGTTTTGGACAGCTTCTTTTGACGATTTTATGGCTAAAATGAACAAGCAATATACCAAGTTTTGGAATGAAGATCGGAAAGCAAAAGCAACAAAATTGAATTTGTCGCCAATTGAAGTAAGTATTCTGGCTTCAATAGTAGAAGGGGAAAGTAAAAAGGCAGACGAACAATCAAGAATTGCTGGTGTTTATTGGAATCGTCTTCAACAAAAGATGCCTTTACAAGCCGATCCAACCATTGTATTTGCTTGGAAAGATTTCACTATTAAGAGAATAACGGGTAAATATACTTCCATTAATTCTCCCTATAACACTTATCGGGTGACTGGTCTTCCTCCAGGTCCTATATCTATTCCTTCTTCAAGTGTCATTGATAAAGTATTAAATCTGGAAAAACATCAGTATTTGTATTTTTGTGCTAAAGAGGATTTTTCAGGGTATCACTCCTTTGCAGAAACGTATCCTGCACATTTAATTAATGCCGCTAATTATCAAAAAGCCTTAGATCAATTGAATATTAAATAAGATGTATACTCATTCTGTTACTTATCGAGTTTGCTATGCTGATACAGATCAAATGGGGTATATGTATTATGGTAACTATGCTCGTTTGTATGAAATAGCAAGGGTTGAAATGCTGAGAAGTTTAGGTATTAGTTATAAAAGTTTAGAGGATAAGGGAATAGGACTGCCTGTCTATGATAATTATTCTAAATTTTACGCTCCTGCACTTTATGATGATGTTTTGACAATAAAATGTATCATTGATCAGTTACCCTCTGTCCGAATTATTTTTAATTATCATATTGTCAATCAAGATAATAAACTCATTAATGAAGGTAAAACCACTTTGGTTTTTATGAATTTGAATGATAAAAAAATCATTAGAGTTCCTGAAGAAATATTGAAAGCTTTAACAATTGTTTTTAAATGAAAAGAAAAAGAATTTTAAAGGAAATTCAACTTTTTTGGGAGCAACTCGAAGAACATTATATTCTTGCCAAAATTTTAAGAATTTTATATAAAAAAATATTTTTATTTGATATTGATGTACGCGCAGCGGCAGTTGCATATAATTTTACCTTAGCAGTTTTTCCTACCATCATTTTTCTTTTTTCCTTGTTGGCATACATGCCCATAGAAAATTTTGACATGAAAATGATTAGTTTTTTGAAAGTAAACGTGCCCAAAAATCTGCAAAAAGATTTAACGGAATTATTACTTGAAATTATACATAAAAAAAGGGGAGGACTTTTATCTTTTGGTTTCATTTTTGCTTTGTACGCTTCCACAAGCGGAATCATGGCGCTTATTCGATCATTTAATTTGACTTATAAAACCAACGAAAATAGAGGTTATTTCAAAGAAAGGCTAATTGCTATAGCATTGAATTTTTTGTTAACATTCGTTTTAATTATCGCTTTTAGTGTTTTTATCATTGGGAATTTAATCGTTCATTATCTACAAAATAAAGGTTTGTTGAATTACGATTTTACCTTTTATCTCGTAAAAACACTCACTTATTTTAGTACATTTTCAGTTTTCTTTTTTACTATTTCCATCATTTATTATTATGCACCAGCCATCCATAAAAGATGGAAATTTGTAAATATAGGGTCTATTACAGCTTCCGTTTTAACAATTTTGGTGTCTAATTTATTTTCTTATTATTTAGTGAATTTTGCCACTTATAATAAAGTTTACGGTTCCATAGGTTCATTGATTGCATTAATGGCATGGCTTTATTTTATAGCTTTGATTTTATTGGTTGGTTTTGAAATTAACGCAACTATTGATCAAGTTAAAACAGAAGAAGAGTTAGAAGAGGTAGAAGAAGATTTTTTTCAAATCAAAACTTTGCAGAAATAATGGATGCGCAGGTACTTAAATTATACGATAAAAATAATTCATTTAGCACCATTGAGCAGGTAGTTAATGTTTTGAAGAAAAATGGAGTGATTATATATCCTACAGATACCATGTATGCTTTAGGTTGTTCTATCAACTCTGTTCAAGCAATTAACAAGATTTGTGAAATTAAAAATATACAATCGAATAAAAATCGTTTTTCATTTATTTGCAATGATTTAAGTTCAATTTCAAATTATGCTAAGGTTAGTGATTTCGCTTTCAAAACCTTAAAAAAATATCTTCCAGGACCCTATACATTTATTTTACCTGCTAGTTCTAAGGTTCCTTCTATTTTGGTTCAAGGGAAAAAAACGGTTGGAGTAAGAATTCCAGATTATTCACCAAATTTGGAAATTGTTAAAGAATTAGGTGTCCCGCTTTTAACTACTTCATTACCCACTTTGCACTTGGAAATAGAAGAATATACAGATCCAAGTCTCATATTTGATCGATATAAAAATCAAGTAGATTTAGTTTTGGATGGTGGTTATGGAGCTATTTTTCCTTCAAGCGTTATACAAATTGATGAAAATGATCAATTTGAAATTTTAAGAGAAGGTGCAGGCGACTGTTCCGATTTCTATTAATTCCATTTTATAGACAATAATTCAGGTTTTTTGTGTTTCCACCTTCTATGAGACCATAAATATTGTTCAGGGTACTTTTGAATGGCTTTTTCCAAATGAATAGCAAATTGTCTAATTATTTCTCCTTTTTCTAGTGTCTCAAAGGGTGCTTCAGCAATCGTTTGATAGGTCATTTGGTAATACCCCCTTTTAGTTCGTATCAATTCACAAAAAACAACTGGGTAATTGTATTCTCTTGCAAATCTTTCCATGCCAGTGAAGAAGGCTGTTTCTTGATTTAAAAAAGGTGTCCAATACGCTGATTCGGGTTTTTGCGGTGCTTGGTCAGCAGCTAAACAAATGGTCCTGGTTACATCTTTTCTTTCCTTAGTTAACAAAATCGATTCTCTTTTTTCCATTAAAACGATATTCCCAAAACGGGAACGGACATTTTTTGAGAATTCGTTAAAGGTTTTATTGTTTAATTTTTGATATACGACATCGTTGATGTTGTTTGTTAATGCCAAACGATGAATGGCCCATTCCCAATTTCCTTGATGACCAGCCACTATGACAACCGGAATGTTTTTATCAATATAATTTTGAACTACTTCTGGATTGACAATTTTAACTCGCTTCAAAACTTCTTCTTTTGAAATGGCAGAACCTTTGAAAAATTCGACCATTAAATCGGTCATATATCCATAAAATTCAAAAACCAATTGTTCAATTGCTTTGTTATTTAAGTCTGGGAAAGCATTTTTTAAATTGTTCAGGATTACTTTTTTACGGTAGGAAACCACATAATAAAGAAGATATTGAAACAAAGATGAAACCCCATATAAGATAAAAAAGGGTAATCTGCCGATTAACTGATAAAATATCATTATAAAATTCTAGTTTATTTTTCTTGTAATCCTTTAGTTTTGCAAATATCCTATTTATTTTTGGGAATGCACATTGAATTACATTATTTACCAAGCCTTGAATACATGTCTTTACTTTATTCCTCGGAAAAGGTTGTGTTTGAATTGGAGGAAAATTACGTAAAGCAATCTTACCGGAATAGAACTCTATTATTAGGTGCTAATGGCGTGGAATGTCTTACTGTTCCAGTTGTACACTTGAGTGGTCAAAAACAAAAGATGAAGGATGTTCAAATTGATTATTCTCAAGATTGGATAAAACGACACAAGGGGGGAATTAATGCTGCTTACGGGAAAGCTCCATTTTTCGAGCATTTTGAACCTTTAATTTCCCAGATTTTTGCGAAAAAAAATAAATTTTTAGTAGATTTAAATATTGATTTTTTGAAATTGATTGATAAAATTTCTGGAAGAAAGATGAACTATTCTTTTACCAACGAATTTATGGAATCAAAGGAAGATTCTTATTATAATCAAATTGGTCCCAAAATGTCATGGGCAGAAAGAGATATTTATACGGATATTCCATACAGGCAAGTTTTTGGCACGGAATTTGTTCCTAATTTGTCAGTATTAGATCTATTTATGAATCATGGTCGTGAAATGAATACCATTTTAGAGCAAAGTTTTCGTAAATTGAACAATTAGTTGATTAAGCTTGTTTTGTGATAAAAAATATTAAGATATGGAGGCGAAGTTTTCAAACAAAGTAAAAGATGTTATATCGTTGGCAAGAGAGGAAGCGCTAAGATTGGGGCACGATTATATCGGTACGGAGCATTTGATGTTAGGTATGATTAGAGATGGAGAGGGGCCAGGTATTAATTTATTAGTTCGTTCAGGGGTTTCATTGGATCAATTGCGTCAAAGTATTGAACATTCTACATCATCTACCAGCAAATCAAGTTTTGATCGTGAAAGTTTATTGAATATTCCTTTAACGAAACAAGCTGAAAAAGTATTAAGATTAACTTATTTAGAGGCTAAATATTTTAAAACTAATTTAGTCGAAACCGATCATTTATTGATGGCCATTTTGAGAGATGAAGATAATGTTGCCACTCAGATTTTAGAGAAGTATCAGGTTTATTATGATTTGATTAAAGAAATGGTTGAGTTTCAATCTGGAAACGGACAAGACGTGAATCCCAAAGCTTCATCCGATACAGATGATTCTGATGATGATAATCGATTGTATTCTAGTGGGTCTTCGTCAAGTGGTTCAACAGGTTCGAGTTCAAATGTCAAAAGTGCAGATAAAAGTAAAACGCCTGTCTTAGATAATTTTGGAAGAGACTTGACAAAAATTGCAGAGAATGGAAAGTTAGACCCTATTGTTGGTAGAGAAAAAGAAATTGAACGTGTTGCTCAAATTTTATCGAGAAGAAAGAAAAATAACCCTATCTTAATTGGTGAGCCAGGTGTTGGTAAAACGGCTATAGCAGAAGGATTGGCTTTAAGAATTGTTCAGAAAAAGGTTTCTAGGGTTTTATTTGGTAAGCGTGTTGTTACTTTAGATATAGCTTCTTTAGTAGCAGGTACTAAATACCGAGGGCAGTTTGAAGAAAGGATGAAAGCCGTTATGAATGAATTGGAGAAATCTACTGATGTCATTCTTTTTATAGACGAATTACATACGATTGTTGGTGCAGGTGGTGCTTCAGGATCATTAGATGCTTCCAATATGTTTAAACCAGCTTTGGCACGTGGTGATATTCAAGTGATTGGAGCTACTACTTTAGATGAATATAGACAATATATAGAAAAGGACGGTGCATTGGCTAGACGCTTTCAAACTGTTATGGTTGACGCTACGACAGTGGAAGAAACGATAGAAATATTAAATAATATCAAAGATAAATACGAGGAGCATCACCATGTCAATTATACTGACGAATCCATTATTGCAGCTGTAAAATTGTCTGATAGGTATATTTCTGACCGATTTTTACCCGATAAGGCTATTGATGTAATGGATGAAGTAGGTGCACGCGTACATATTTCCAATATCAATGTTCCTGAAGATATTGTGGCTCTTGAAGGTCAAATTGAATTAGTGAAGAAGGAAAAAAATCAAGTAGTAAAATCTCAAAAATATGAGGAAGCTGCTCAATTGAGAGATCGTGAAAAACGTTTAATTGATGAATTAGAGCGTGCAAAAGTACTTTGGGAGGAAGAATCTAAAAAACAGAAATTCACAGTTAATGAAGAAAATGTTGCAGAAGTAATTGCTCAAATGACAGGAATTCCTGTGAATCGAGTAGCAACCAAAGAAGGGGAGAAATTGCTTTTAATGGAGCAGGAGCTACAAAAAAGTGTCATTGGGCAAAATGATGCAATTAAAAAACTAGTAAAGGCAATCCAAAGAACTCGTGTAGGATTAAAAGATCCCAAGAAACCAATCGGATCCTTTATATTTTTAGGTCCAACGGGTGTAGGTAAAACCGAAATGGCTAAGGTGCTTGCAACCTATTTGTTTGACAAGGAAGATTCTTTAGTTCGGATTGATATGAGTGAGTATATGGAGAAATTTAGCGTTTCTAGATTAGTAGGGGCGCCTCCAGGTTATGTTGGATATGAAGAGGGAGGACAATTAACGGAGAAAGTCCGTAGAAAACCCTATTCGGTTGTTCTATTAGATGAAATTGAAAAAGCACATCCAGATGTATTTAACTTATTATTGCAAGTTTTAGATGATGGTATTTTAACAGATGGTTTGGGAAGGCGTGTTGATTTTAGGAATACCATCATTATTATGACATCTAATATTGGTGCTCGTGATTTGAAAGATTTTGGATCTGGTATCGGTTTTTCAACTAAGTCGAAAGTGGATAATTTAGATGAGCAAGCCAAAGCAACCATACAGAATGCGTTAAAAAAAGCGTTTGCACCCGAATTTATTAATCGTTTGGATGACATCATCGTCTTTAATAGTTTAGAGAGAAAAGACTTGCATCAAATCATTGATTTAATGTTAGTGAAGTTGAAAAATAGATTAACTGCATTGGGTTATGAAGTACAATTAACCGAAAAGGCCAAAGACTTTATTGCCGATAAAGGATATGATCCTCAATATGGAGCTAGACCATTGAACAGAGCTATTCAAAAATATTTGGAAGATCCTTTGGCAGAAGAGATATTAAAAGGAACCTTAAAAGAAAATGAAATCATTGAGGCTGATTTTGCGGATGGTGCAGATGAAATTTCAATTACTCGTAAAAAAATAAAATAATTAATTAATAAAGCATGGAATTAGTTCAAGATCAAGTTGTATTAGTAACTGGTGCCTCAAGAGGTATTGGAAGAGCTATTGCAACTTCTTTTGCAAAGGCGGGGGCAAATGTTGCCTTCACTTATTTGTCATCTGTTGAAAAGGGGCAAGCGTTGGAAAAAGAATTGTCAACTTATGGCATTGTCGCAAAAGGATATCGTTCCGATGCTTCCAAATTTGTGGAATCAGAAGAGTTAGTAAATTCTGTTTTAGCTGATTTCGGTAAAATTGATGTTTTAATCAATAATGCTGGAATTACTCGAGATGGATTATTAATGAGAATGAGTGAGGAACAATGGGATGAAGTGATTCAAATTAATTTGAAATCGGTTTTTAATTTAACAAAAGCTTGTTTAAAGCCAATGATGAAGGCGAAATCAGGTTCGATTATTAATTTAACTTCTATAGTCGGTATCAAAGGAAATGCAGGTCAAGCTAACTATTCCGCATCCAAGGCTGGAATAATTGGATTTACTAAATCAGTTGCTTTAGAATTAGGCTCTAGAAATATTCGTTGTAATGCCATTGCACCTGGATTTATTGAAACGGAAATGACAGGTGAATTAAATGAAGCAACCGTAGAGGAATGGAAAAAATCAATTCCTTTGAAGAGGGGTGGAGAAGCGGAAGAAGTGGCTAATGTTTGCTTGTTCCTAGGTTCTCAACTTTCCTCCTACGTTACTGGTCAAGTAATTCAAGTAGATGGTGGTTTGTTAACTTAATGGGTCATTTTATTATTGATTTTTTTGAACAAACCTCAATGTTAGTTTTACTTTCATTGGGGTTTGTTTTTATTTTAAGTTTTGTTCTATTTATTTATCTGAATAATGCCTTTCAAAAGTCCAAAAGAAAATACCTGTTGGTCTTGGTTTCTTTGATAAGAGCTACATTTATAACCTTATTATGTTGCGCATTTTTAGGTATTTCTTTAAAAGATTTTTCAACTAGCGAAAAAGATACTGTATTATTGCTTGTTGACAATTCAGCCTCCATGAGACAATTGGGCGAAGAGGTGGTACAGAAAAGTTTACAAAACGTTATTCAAACAATACGTTCTAAACATCAAGGACAAAAAATTCTACTCTATTCTTTATCAGGAAATTTGTTGACTGAAAGTGATGTAGCTTTCAAGGAGCTTAATTCCAGTGTTATAAAGGTTCCGAAGACCATCTATCATCTTTCTAAAACCTATTCAATCTCTTCTATTTATCTTTTCTCAGACGCTCAATTCGATGATTTAGAAGGTATTATTAACACACATTACAATGTCAATTTCATTCCATTTGGACGAATAATTCCGAATAATACCATTGAACTTGATGTACCACGGAAAACCATTATCTCTGTACCAAATGAAGAAATTTCGATTCCTATTTCTTTAAGTATTGGATCTTCGAAGATTCCGCGCGATATACATTTGGAGGTTTTCCTTGATAATCAATTTTATTCTAAAAAACGCATCAATATAAATCCAACAGAACCTTATCAAACTTATCATTTCCCGCTTAAAAGTAATAAAATAGGTATGCATTCGTTGCTTATCAAAGCATACGATTCATATAATTTGAACCATCAAACTATTTCTTGGCAAGTAGTTAAAGAAAAGGCTGTCGTTCAGGCATTTGCTTTAGCACCCAACCCAGATCTAGGAGTTTTGAACAGAATAGCTAGAAATATGCATATTTCGCTTAATTGGACTTTTGGAAATCCAACTAATAAAAAATTGTCAAATGTCCTTATTTATGGAGATTTTAAAAATAAGTATAGTTATGATAAAGATGAAACTGTTTTAGAAATTAATTCTTCTCAAAAGGAGAGTTATGTGAAAAATCAGCATAATAATTATCATCTGTGGGATATGCAAATGAAGGAAAATCTTGCTTTAGGTAATTCAAAATCGCTTGATTCAATGGTCAAAGCATGGTTTACTCAAGCTTTTTTGAAAAATAAGAATCAAAACAATTACTATCAATTTGAAAAAAGTGAAATCAATGAAAGAGAAGATTTGATTTTTCAGGTAGAAAGCGATCTTTCGGATGATTCGAAGACAATTCAATTGAAATTAATCGAAAAATCTAATTCAAACCATAATAAAACTTTCAATTTTGATTTAGGCAATTATTTCAATCAGTTTACTCTTACTGGTTTGAATAATGGTCATTATCAAGCATTTGTCAACTCTGACAAAGGTAGAAAGTTAATCAATTTGGGGAGTATTAGAGTCAATAAAACACCAGATGAATCCATTCTTGGTAGAAATGCTACGCTTATAAATAAAATGACCTTGTCTTCGAATATTTCTATTATTGAAATGGATCAATTATCAACTTATCCTGTCAAAGAGGCATTTTTTAGCGTATACACTTCCATTAAAAAGAAAAGAAAAGTACTAAGTGAATTTCCTGTTTATTGGTTCACATTATTAGTTTTATTGTTTTTGGAATGGTTATTAAGAAAGAAATTATCATTATTATGAAATATATCTATTGGATTTGCTTCATTACTTTAGGCTTATCTTCCTGCAAAAAATTGGAGACGACTTCTGCTATTGTGGGTAGTTTTCGACAGTCTGTTTCACATCAAAGCACGGGAGTGACAGCTATACAATTTTCGATCAGTTATGATACATTATTTAAATGGATAGGAGCAAAAAAAGGTAAAGAATTGTATCATTCAAAAAATGATAAAAATGCTCCCTTTCCTTTAAAAATGATTCAAGATGGCCCCTTTGAAATTTTTGTTTCTTCTGGTAATTCAATTCAATTAAAGGTACCAATTGCTTGGGAGGCTGAACCTAGTTTATCTGGATTTTCTGCAGGAATAGTAAGAGGTAAAATGCAGATAGAAATAAATTCTAAAATAGATTTGTCTGATTATCAGAATATTAAAGTTAGTCAAAGTGAATTAAACTACCATTGGATTGAAAAACCTAGTATAAAGGTGTTGGGATTCGGTGTCAATGTAACAGGAGTAATTGATCAAATGATTCAATCAAAAAAAGCATCTATTTTGGAAAATCTAAATCATTATACCACTAAAAGTTTACAGTTTAATCAATGGGAAAAGTCGATCAATGATCTTTTAAAACCGATGGTATTTCAAGATTTTATTTTTCATAATTACCACACTTCTATTGATTTTGCTAATTTATCCTTGAATAAAAATGGGTTAAATGGGATCATTCGCATTAAGTCTCATGTTGAATTAGCTGACAAAATGAATGTGTTGGCTTATAATTTACCTCTTTTGGTTCGCTTTGAGAAAATTAAACAAGATTCCTTGTCTTCTATCGACTTCAATTTAAATGTAAGTTATTCATATTTGAAAAAGCTAGTTATTGAAAATTTAAAAAACTCATATCCGAATTCAGAAGTTATTTTTGAAGTGAATCAAATAGATTCATCAGGTATTTTATGTAAAATGAAAGGTTTAAAAGGCAAGAATTCAATGCTTTCATTTCAGTTGATTCCTGTAATCAAGTCAATGAATAAATTGTGCGTTTCCACAAGAGAAATACAGCTGAGTCAATTGTCTTTTCCATCCTCTCTTTTGAAAAAATATATCAAAAGAAGAATTAACCAGCAATTGAATGTTTATGAGTTAGACATTGACCATAAGATTCAAGAGTTATTAAGTAACAATAATTTGATAGAGCCTCAAGGGTATCAATTGAAATTAAACGAAATATCTTTTAATAATCAGTCTGTTAATTTGACGGGAAAGGTATTTGGACAATATACTCTGAAAAAATAATTGTAAATTTGCGAAGAGAAAATAAATCGTCTTATCGCTTTTTTAAAGAGGAAAGTCCGAACAACATAGAGCATCGTGCTTCCTAACAGGAAGGAAGATAGAAATATCTGACAGATAGTGCCACAGAAAATTACCGCCTTCGGGTAAGGGTGAAAAGGTGGGGTAAGGGCCCACCGCGAATTTGGTGACAAATTTGGCATAGGTAAACCTCACGAGTTGCAAGATCAAATAGGCTGACTGTCGTAAGACAAAAGGGTTGCTCGTCCGATGTCAGTGGGTAGATTGCTAGAGGTTTGTAGTGATGCAAACCCAAGATAAATGATAAGAAAGTGTTTACACTTACAGAATTCGGCTTATAGATTTATTTTCTCTTTTTCAAATGTTTGTTATTTTGTACAAATTCATGTATTTTTGCAAACATTTTTATTAACCCGAAGGACGTGATCCTTCATAAACCCATTTCAAATGGCTGTTAAAATCAGACTAGCGCGTCGTGGACGCAAGAAATTAGCAATTTTCGATGTAGTAGTATCAGACGCACGTGCACCACGTGATGGTCGTTTTATTGAGAAAATTGGAACTTATAATCCCAATACAAACCCTGCTTCAATTACTTTAAATGAGGCGAATGCGTTAAAATGGGTTATGAATGGTGCACTACCAACTGATACTGCAAAGGCTATATTGTCTTATAAAGGTATTTTGTACAAAAAACACCTTCAAGTTGGTGTAATTAAAGGTGCTATTACTCAAGAACAAGCAGATGCAAAGTTTGAAGCTTGGAAAGCAGAAAAAGAAGTGAAGATTCAGACTAAGTCAACAGGCTTACAAAAATCTAAAGATGCTTCTAGAGCTGCCGTATTAGCTGCTGAAGCTAAGGTTTCTGCTGCAAGAGCGGAAGCGATTGCTGCTAAAAACAAAGTTGAAGACGAAGCAATTGTTGCTAGTGTTGTAGATGCTATCAATGAAGCGGAAGAAGAAGCTACTGGTGTAGAAGTTGAAGAGGCTGCTGAAGTTTCAACGGAAGTTGCTGAGGCACCTGCAGTTGAGGAAGCTGCTCCAGAAGCTACAGCTGAAGAAGCTACTCCTGAGGCTCCAGCTGAAGAAGCTGCTGCTGAATAATTTTTATTTATTTTGAAGAATCATACAGATTTGTTTATCAAATTTGTATGATTTTTTTTTGTATTTATGGCAAAGCAAGAATATTTTGAACTAGGAACACTCTCTAAACCTCATGGTATCAAAGGAGCATTACACGTCTATTTAGATGTAGATGATCCATTTGAATACGAAGGTTTAAAATCAGTATTTGTTCAGATAGGTAATGAATTAGTACCTTATTTTGTGGACGACTTACAGGTAAAAACTAATTTAAATTTAATTAGCTTGGAAGGAATTGATTCAATTGATGCTGCCAAAGATTTAGTAGGCTGCAAATTGTTTTTACCCTTAAGCTTTTTACCTAAATTAAAAGAGGATCAATTTTATTACCATGAGGTAGTGGGTTATCGGGTTGTTGATCAAAAATTTGGTGAATTGGGAGAGGTGAAAGAAATATATTCTACAGGCGCACAAGATGTGATTGTAATGAATTATAAATTCAAAGAAGTCTTAATTCCGCTTACGGATGAAATCATCCCAAAAGTTGATAAAAAGAATAAAATTGTACAAAGTTGTTTACCTGATGGTTTATTAGAAGTTTATTTAGATGATGAGAATTGATATCATTTCAGTAGTTCCTGCATTAATGAATAGTTTTTTTGAACATTCGATTTGCAAGCGCGCATCTAATGCAGGATTGGTTGAAATTCATCTACATGATCTTCATGATTTTTCTAATAAAAAGTTTAGGCAAGTAGATGATTATCCATTTGGAGGAGGAGCAGGAATGGTCATTGCTGTAGAGCCTTTGGATAATTGTATTAAAGCTTTGACAAAGGATAGGAACTATGATGAAATCATCTATTTTAGCCCGGATGGCAAAGTATTGAACCAAGGTTTATCCAATCAATTAAGTCTAAAAAATAATTTATTGTTTATCTGTGGACATTATAAAGGAATAGATGAGAGAATCAGGGAGAAATATGTAACGTTAGAGATTTCTATTGGCGATTACGTTCTATCTGGCGGTGAATTGGCTGCAGCAGTTTGTGCAGATTCTATTATTCGATTAATACCAGGAGCAATTGGTGATGAAAGTTCTGCATTAACAGATTCTTTTCAAGATGGATTGTTAGCGGCACCCGTTTACACTCGCCCTGCATCCTATGATGGGATGGATGTACCTGAAGTATTGTTATCTGGTCACGAGAAAAAAATTGATGCTTGGCGTCATGAGCAATCGATACAGCGTACCCAAAAAAGAAGACCTGATTTATTAAAATAAATATAATGAACGGGAAAAATGCAGTTTCTTTAAAAGTATTTATCGCTTTAGGGGCATTGTATTTAATATGGAGCTCCACTTTTTTAAGCGTAAGAATCCTTTTAAGTTACCTTCCTCCTCTTTTTATTACTTTCGCAAGAAATTTTGTTGCGGGCTCTCTTTTATTGACTTGGTCTGTATTAGGTAAGCATTGGATAAAAATGTCCATTCGCGATATTAAAGTGCATTTATTAGCAGGTATTTTATTGATCTTTTTTGGTAATGGATTTATGTCATTAGCCGGTTCAATTGTTCCAAGTGGGTTTTCATCTGTATTTATGGCTTTAGGACCTCTACTTTTGGTCATCTTTTTTTGGATGGTTGGAAAGAAGCCAAGCAAGCGAAAGCTTTTTGGAACGGTTATGGGATTAATAGGTATCATTATTTTAGCATCTCAAAAAAGCTTGGCTATTCCAGGAAAAGAATTAGAATTTTGGAAGGGGATAGCTTTTTTAAGTGTAGCTGTATTATTTTGGAACTTAGGAGTATTTACGGTTCAACATACCGGTGCGAATAAATATCATTTTACTCAGGTATGTTCTATACAAATGTTAACAGGTTCTATTTTAGCGTTTATTGTTAGTTATTATTTAGAAGATCACCAATCCATTCAACTGCATTTATTACCTTTAAAGGCCTACGGAGTGTTTATTTATTTGGCCTTAATTGGTAGTATGTTGGGTTTTTCGATTTTCGGTTATTTATCTAAGGTCTGTGATGCAACGTTAGTCGCGACTTATACTTACGTTAATCCAGTATTGGCATTGATCTTAGGAAATATAATTTTGAATGAAACCTTGCATTCTATTTTACTTTTAGCAAGTTTTTTTATACTATTGGCAGTTGTTTTAATTACAACTGATAAATCGAAAGTCTAAACCTATGAAATTTTATTCTACCATTGTAACAATTTTTGTATTGTTTACCTCCACACAAGCCATGTCTCAACAGTTTACTCCTTTGTATGAGAATACAATTCCGAATTACATAGATGCTCCCGACGAACAAAATAGTCAAGTTACGAATGGGATTCTGAGGATTGCGAAGGTGAGTAAACCTACTTATCGCTTTTATCCTGCTCAAGCAAGTAATTCAAATTCTTCAAAACGACCAATTGTTGTTATTTGTCCTGGTGGAGGTTATGGGATTTTAGCAGCTTCTCATGAAGGTTCAGATGTTGCTGAAAAATTAAATGCGATAGGAATACATGCTTTGGTTTTGTATTATCGTATTCCAAATTCAGCTAATCAAACGGATAAAAAAATAGCACCTTTACAGGATGCTCAACAAGCGATTCGACTTGCAAGGAAAAATGCTCAAAATTGGGGTGTTGATACAACCAAAGTAGGCATAATGGGTTTTTCTGCCGGTGGTCATTTAGCTTCTAGTGCTGCGACGCATTTTGATAAGGATTATACGGGCTTAAATGATCATATTAATTTGAGACCTGATTTTCAAATTTTATTATATCCGGTAATTTCATTTCGTTCGTTTACACATTCAGGAAGTAGAAATAATTTAGTTGGAAAAGATGCTTCCGAAGAACTATTGCATTTATTTTCTAATGAAGAGCAAATTAATTCTAAAACACCTCAGGCTTTTATTGTACATGCCTCTGATGATAAAGCAGTACCTCTAAAAAACTCCCTAAGTTATGCTGAAAACTTAGTTAATAACAATGTTAAAGTAGATTTACACGTATTTGCCAACGGTGGTCATGGTTTTGGTTTAAATAATAAAACAACCAAAGACGATTGGTTCAAAAGTTTAACAGAATGGTTTAGAAGTCAATCTATTCTTTAATTCTATTTTGAGACTTCATGATGAAATAGAATGGTATTCCTAATAAAACGATGAATAAACCTATCAAAGAGGAGGTAGGTTTAACTATTAATAAATTTATTGATATAAGTGACAGTAGGATTAAATAAATCACAAAAAGCGTTTGCTCTTTCCATTTTATTTCCTCGTTGCTTATTTTCTTTTTAAATAGAGCTAAAACTGTTAAAAAGTAGAATAAAAGAATCGCAAATACCGTAAAGTCCAAAAGGACACTATAGGAACCCGAAAAACAAAGTAGTGTGGCCCAAACTCCTTGAATGATTAATGAGTTAGCTGGAACTCCTGCATTATTTAGATTGGCTGCTTTAGAGAAAAAAAGTTGATCTTTAGCCATCGCTTCAAATAGTCTTCCACCAGCTAGAATGATGCCATTGTTGCAGCCAAAGGTGGAAATCATTATTAATATTGCCATGATAATTGCTCCGATTCCTCCAAATACTGTTTCTAAAGCTGCAGAACCCAATCGGTCTTGTGAGGCAAACATAATCCCTCTTTCATAGGCATTATTTCCGTGGATATTTCCTTCTAAAGGCAATATACCTAAATAAGATATGTTGGTTAAAACATACAATAAACAAACCAAAGCAGAACCATAAACCAATCCTTTGGCAATCGTTTTCTGTGGATCTTGAAAGTCAGAGGATGCAAAAGTTACATTATTCCAAGCTGAAGAAGAAAATAATGGACCAATAAGGGAGGCTCCAAAAATACTAGCAAAGCCAATGATGCTTACCTTATTAAATTGATTGGTTTCCGGATTGTATTCGGTAGGACTTTTGAAAAAATCACTAAAGTGTACCCAATCTAATTTAAAGCCTACATATAAACCAATTAAAATTAAGATGATGATGGCAGCAATTTTAGTAAATGTGAAAATATTCTGAACCAAAGAAGCAAATTGAATACCCTTTAAGTTAATCCAAGTTAAAGAAATAATTAAAACAGCAGCCAACAGTTGTTGTGAATTAATAAAGTTGGCTAAAATAGGATTTTCGTTGATCCATAGTGGAAACAAAAGACCAGCATATTTAGCAAAGGCCACAGCAACGGCTGCGATTGTACCTGTTTGAATGACTAAAAATGTTGACCATCCGAAAAGAAATCCTGTCATTGGAGAATAAGCTTCTTTTAAATAGACATATTGACCACCTGTTTTAGGAAAAATGCTTGCTAATTTTCCGTATGCATATGCCCCAGTAATTGTTAAGAAACTTGTTAGTAACCAGGTGGATAGCCACCAAAATCCAGAATTAATTGAACGCCCCACTTCACTGCTTACTAAAAATATTCCTGATCCTATCATTGACCCCATAACCAGCATGGTAGCGTCAAGTGTATTTAACTTTTTATTCATTTTTTGTTGAAATCTTGAAATTAGTCAATTTTTAAATTTGTTGATTTTTTCTATTATTTTTTAAAGATGTCGCTATTTTTTGAAGTTTTATATGATGTGTGGAAAAAAATAAAAAATGTAAACGTTTCCGTAAACGTTTACGGAAATAAATTAAAGATTTTCTTTGAATTTTAATATTATACATCTTTATATTTAGTCAAATAAATGACTAATAAAAATATTTGAGTTTATCAATTGATTAAATAATACAATTTCAATAGTTGAATAAATATGAAAAAGAATTTTAATGAAATTTTAGCATGGGAGAAATTTAGAGGAGGGGACGAAAGTGCCTTTTCTGAAATTTATCAAAATTTTGTTCAACCTCTTTATTCTTATTCGATGGGAATTACCAGTGATAAGGAATTAATTAAAGATTGTCTGCATGATTTGTTTGTTGAGTTGTGGAAAAATCATTCTAATCTTGGACCTACCACTAGCGTTAAATATTATTTGATGGCATCTATTAAACGAAAATTGATTCGTCAGATGGATGGGCAATTGAGATCATTGAATCATTATACGAATTACAGTATTGAAAATGTTGAAAACTACCATAGCCAAGAATTTAATATGATTAAATCGGAAGATGATTTTTGTACCAACCGTTTATTAAACAAAAGTTTATCTAAATTAAGTAAGAGACAAAGAGAAGCGATAACATTAAAGTATTTCCAAAATATGGATACAGATCAAATAAGCGATTTTATGAAAATTAATCATCAATCGGTTTATAATTTGATTTTTGGAGCGTTAAGAATATTGAAATCGAATTTACCGAAGGAATCTATCGTTTTTTAATAGTATTATTTACAGTTATTTTTTGAGTATAAATAGAATCTGTGCTGCTTTATAGGTTAATTATGTAAAGTTGAGTTAACAGAAATGCTTGAAAAATCAAAAATAGTAGTGGATAAACCCTTCAATAAGGAATTTTTCAAGCTTTTTGAAAAGTTTTCTTTCAAGTACTGGTGTAGAAAGAAGACTGAAAATCACCAGTTGTCCCATTTAGAAAGCGAAGAATTATGGGAAAAAATAAAAAACTCTTTGCAATCATTTAACTAATTTATTAACACCCTATGAAAAAACAATTACTTTCAAAGGTTCTATCAAGTATGTTTTTCATGCTGATAGGCTTTCAAATTTTTGCTCAGGACCGTATGGTTACGGGTAGAGTAACAGCATCTGATGATGGATCAGGTATTCCAGGTGCTACTATTTCAGTGAAAGGTACTTCTAAAGGTACTTCTTCGGATGTCAACGGTAATTACAAAATTTCTGTTGGCCAATCGGCTGTTTTAGTATTTTCTTCTGTAGGATTTAATTCTCAAGAAGTTTCAGTAGGTTCTAAGTCTCAGATTAATGTTTCATTAGCTTCAGATACTAAAGATTTAACTGAAGTTGTAGTTGTTGGTTACGGTACTCAAAAGAAAAGCCAAACAACAGGTGCAATTTCATCTGTAACTTCCAAACAAATTACGGAGATGCCTATTACTAACTTGGGACAAGCAATGCAAGGTAGAGTAGCAGGGGTTGACGTTGCACAATCTGGAAGTAAGCCAGGAACTGTTCCAAAAGTATTAATTCGTGGTCGTCGTTCATTCAATGCAGGTAATGATCCTTTATATGTGGTGGATGGTATTCCATTGTCAGGAGGTTATGAGGATATGAATCCAAATGATGTGGCTTCAATGGAGATCTTAAAAGACGCAACTGCTACAGCTATTTATGGTGCTCGTGGAGCGAATGGTGTGGTTTTGATCACTACAAAGCGTGGTGCAAAAGATGGTAAAACTGTTATTTCATATGATACTTATGTAGGTTCGACTCAGACTTTAGATAAAATCAATTTATTTACTGGAGCTGAATATGCTGAAATGAAGCGTGAATCACGCCGTACAATTGGTACATATAAGGATACAAATGGTAACCTAGTGCCTACAGGTGTTATTGATGCGTTTGCTGATTCTAAATTATTTACTGCTGTTGAATTAGAAGGTATTAAATTAAACAGAACTACAGACTATCAAGATATGATGGTGAAAAAAGGGTTTCAACAAAATCATGCCTTGGGAATTCAAGGTGGTAATGACAAAACTCAATTCTCGATCAATGCTGGTTATTTTCAAGATAAAGGAATTATTGAAGGTTTAGATTTTACTCGTTATTCTTTACGTGCAAGTATTGATCATCAAGTGAATAAAAATCTAAAAATTGGTGCTTCTACTTATTTCATGAATGCTATTACCAATGGTGCTAATTTGAATCCTTACGGATATTTATTATCTCAAAATCCATTAGCTAGAGCCTATGATGATAGTGGTAATTTGATTTTCCAACAAACGGATGATGCTTTATTAACGAATCCATTAAACGAAATCGTTCCTGGTGCTAAAGTAGATGAGACTATAAAATACCGTATTTTCAACAGTATTTATGCTGAATATCAAATTGCAGATGGTTTAAAATATAGAGTAAATTTTGGTCCAGATTTTACTATTTCTAGAAATGGTCGTTTTAATGGAGCCTTAACGAATGATATTAAAGGTGGTAATCCAACAGCATCAACAGATAATCGTTTTGGATTCAACTATACGTTAGAAAATATTTTAACCTACAATAAGCAGTTTAAAAATCATACGTTAGGTGTTACTTTATTGCAATCAATGCAACGCGATAACTTTGAACAATATACTCAAAGTGTGTTAGGTGTTCCTGTAGAAACTCAACAGTTCTATAATTTAGCGAATGCTTCTTCTATTCAAGGAGTGGGTTCTAACTTAATTCAATGGACAATTGCTTCTTACATGGCTCGTGTTAATTATGATTACAAAGGTAAATACCTATTAACTGCTACGATGCGTCGTGATGGTTCTTCTCGTTTTGGTGAAAATTCAAAATGGGGTAATTTCCCTGGTGTTGCTTTAGGATGGAATTTACATCAAGAAGATTTCATGAAAGACTTAACTTGGTTAGATGAATTAAAAATTCGTGCATCAATGGCTCAAGTTGGTAACCAAGGTTTGTCACCGTATCAAACACAAGGATTAGAAGGAAGAACTTCCTATGCTTGGAATACCAATGCTGCATACGGTTATCGTCCAAATACAATCGGTAATGCAGATTTGAAGTGGGAAACTTCAACTTCTAAAAATATTGGATTTGATTTCTCAATTTTAAGAGGAAGAGTAGCTGGATCCGTTGAATATTATCAAACGAATACAACAGATTTGTTGTTATCTGATCAATTACCTACTTCAACAGGTTTTGCTGCTGTAACACGTAACGTAGGAGAAACTCAAAACAAAGGTATTGAGGTTTCATTGTCGACAGTTAATGTAGATTCTGAAAGTGGATTTAAGTGGTCGACTGATTTCACTTTTTATAAAAACACTGAAGCAATTTTATCATTGTATAATGGAGCTAAAGACGACGTAGGTAATCGTTGGTTTATTGGACAGCCTTTGAATTCATATTATGATTACAAATATGCTGGGATTTGGCAAGCTTCTGAAGCGGCACAAGCGAAAGCAATGGGCTTTACAGTTGGACAAATTAAAGTTGCAGACACAAATGTAGATGGAAAAATCACTGCTGATGATCGTGTTTTATTAGGATCTGACGTTCCATCTTGGTCCGGAGGTATCACGAATCGCTTCTCTTACAAAGGATTTGATTTGTCATTCTTCATTTTCACTCGTCAAGGACAACAAATTGTTTCTAAGTTCCACCAAAATTCGAATTATTTACAAGGACGTTATAACCAAATTAAAGTGGATTATTACACGCCAAATAATCCAAATGCATATTATCCACGTCCAAACTTTAATCAAGAGTTCCCAGCTTATAATACTGCCATTATGTATTTTGATGGTTCATTTATTAAGGTTCGTAATATCAATGTTGGATATACATTCCCTGCAAAAACAGCAGCTAAATTAGGATTGTCTTCATTGCGTGTTTATGCTAGTATTCAACAACCATTTATTTTCTCTGACTATCGTTCAAAGCAAAATGGTGTGGATCCTGAGACGTCTAACGGTAACGTAGAAAATAATGTAACTCCAGCAACAAGTGTTAGCACTTTTGGTTTAAATATTAAATTTTAATCCCTAGAATAATGAAAAGTTTATATATCAAAAATTCATTCAAAACATTAGGCCTTGCCTCAGCAATATTGTTGGGTACAGCTTCTTGCAGCGATTTGCTAAAAGAAACGGTGGTATCTAATATTAGTAATGATTACATCGCTACAACTCCAGGATTTGTAGCAGCAACAAATGCAGCATACACTCCTCTACGTTCATTTTATGCAACAGAAAGAGGATTGACAATGTCTGAATATGGTACGGATATTTACAGTGCTGGAGCGGATGGATCGTACAAAGGATTTCATTTTTATGATTCGCAATTAACTTCTTCTGTTGATATTTTAGCTGAATTGTGGGATCAAACTTACAAAGGTATTAATACCATAAATGCAGTAATTGATCGCGCACCGGGAGTTACTGGTATTGCTGATGCTGTTAAAGCTCAACGTGTAGGTGAAATGAAATATTTACGTGCGCATTACTATTTCGTTTTAGTTCAACAGTTTGGACCTTTGGATTTACGTTTAAAAGAAACAACTGGTCCTACTAAAACAGCTGTTCGTACTCCTGAAAAGGAAGTTTATGCTCAAATTGTAAAAGATTTATTAGATGCAATTCCGGTTTTAGAAAACAAAAAAGCATCTTCTGATTATGGTAGAGCAACTAAAGCCGCAGCTGAAAACTTATTAGCTAAGGTTTATTTAACTCGTGCTTCTTCAAAATTTGCAGAATCTACTGATTATGCAAATGCAGCAACTTTGTGCAATAACGTAATTAATAATTATGGTTTTAAATTATTACCAGATTTTGCATCCGTATTTGATCAAGGAAATCAAATCAATGACGAAGTGATATTCGCGGTACAATATACCAATGACCCTTTGACCAATGGTGTAGTAGATAATCAAGGTAATAAATTACACTTGTATTTTGGAATGCAATATGATGTTCAACCAGGTATGCAACGTGATGTGAACAATGGTCGTCCATTTAAGCGTCTTAAACCTACTCCGTATTTATTAAATACTGTTTTTGCTGATCGTGTAAATGATACTCGTTACAAAAAGACGTTTAAGGATACATGGTATTCAAATAAGCCGGGTACTTACAATACAACTTTTGATGGCTCTAAAAATACAGTAACTTACAAAGCTGGTGATACAACCATTTATATTCCTGGTTATGAGATGCCATTAGCTGAAAGAGCCGCTAAGAAATACCAAGTTTTGGTTCCAAGTTTATATAACTACGCTTTGTTCCCAACATTGCAAAAATTCTTTGATCCACTTCGTCCTGACATGACTTACGAAAATGGTTCTCGTGACTATTTTGTACATCGTTTAGCAGATACCTATTTAATGTTAGCTGAAGCTCAATTAAAATTAGGTAAACAAGCAGAAGCAGTTGCTGCAATCAATATGGTTCGTGTTCGTGCTGCTGCCAAGGGAAAAGAAGAAGCCATGAAAGTTTCAGAGGTAGATATGAATTTAATCATGGAAGAGCGTGCTCGTGAATTAGCTGGTGAGCAAACTCGTTGGATGGATTTAAAGCGTTGGGGTAATTTAGTAGAAAGAGTGAAGCAATATAATTCTGACGCAGCTGCAACAGTTGGTGATAGACATTATGTTCGTCCAATACCTCAAAAACAAGTAGATTTATCTGAGAATGGTGGATTCCCACAAAACTCAGGATACTAATATTAAATTGATTTCTGTAATTTGTGAAATTCCGAGGGAGCTTTTCTTCGGAATTTTACTTTAAACTTATTGTTATGAAAAAGATTTTATTATTACTTATTTTGGTGCGCTTTGCTACTTTTGCTCAAGATCAAAAAGTGAGTTTTGTAAAAGTAGATGGTGAAAAGAAAATTGATGTGATGATAGGGGGTAAGTATTTTACATCCTATTTTGCTCCAGGTGAATCAATCTTAAAGAAAGCCTCGCTTTTTCCAATTTTATCTGCTCAGGGAACTACCATTACTCGTGGTTATCCTATTAGTCCACGTGCAGGTGAACGTGTAGATCATCCACATCATGTAGGAATGTGGTTAAATTATGAGGATGTGAATGGTTTCGATTATTGGAATAATTCTACGAATATTGTTTCTTCTCTACAGAACCATAAAATGGGAACCATTTTGCATGAAAAGGTAATCGCTATGAAAAGTGGTAATAAATCTGGAGAATTAATTGTAAGTGCAAATTGGATTGATAATGATGGAAAAGGTTCAAAAGTTTTACAAGAGAAAACCACGTATGTTTTTTCAGGAAC
>JACCDS010658694.1_pt1 | contig 59030 bp, 82 predicted proteins | sample 7446441 | NCBI WGS metagenome assembly JACCDS01 (sample SAMN15323445, study PRJNA562643) | freshwater metagenome | isolation source: river surface water | place: USA:Blue River Watershed | collected 2017-08-17
AAGAAAGAGAAGACACATGAAGCCTGCGGTTAGACACGCCCCATGGTGTTTAATGGGCAACACCCGATGCCTGGAGGAAAGAGAAGGGCGGGGCTGTGCCGCCCCGCCTTCCCGTGTATGCCTACTTGTGGACGCACCATGCGTGCACTTCTTTCGGCGCAGTCCATCCATGCACCCTGCTGCCGCTCCTTGCGGCGTGCTCACTCAGGGGCAACGCGTTTGCCTTGCTTTTGCAAGGTGCATGGATGGACGCACCCTTGCGGGTGCATCGCAGTGCCCGGCGCTCAAAACATGGCCAGTTCCAGCTTGGCGGAAACCGGCTCGGCGTCCACCGTGCGGGCCTTGCGCAGCGCATCGAGCGTCGTCATCAGGGCGGCGGCTTCTTCCGGGGTCAGCTTGACGGCTGTGCCGGACGGCAGAACCAGGGCGCACGTCACCGACTGGGGCTGCTCGACGGGCTCGGCGTCCTTGTTGGCCTCGCGCTCGGCCCGCTTGGCGGCGGCGTCGGCTTTGGCCTCCTCGCGGGTCCGCATACCCTTGGCCACGGCCTCCAGCACGGCGGCCTCCACGTCGCACGTCGGGTCAGCCTTGCCCAGCTTGACGCCCGAGAACGCCAGGGCAATGCCACGCGAGACGCCGCGCACGGTGTCGCCCTTCTTGCCAAAGAGGCCATGCGAGTCGATGCCGCCGTCGATGGCCAGGCGCATCTCCATGTAGGGCGTCTTGTTGCCGTGCTTGTGCCACTGCTCCAGCACATGGGCGGCGATGTTGGACACGGCCTCACCCACGGCGGCGTCGGTCTTGCGGATGAAGGCGAGGGACTTGTGGAATGCTTTGGACATAATGAATCTCCGAGAGTTAAAGGGCTTGATATGTGCTCACTCGGCGTGAATGGGCACATGAAAGCCCCCTAGTTACATTGCGCGGGTTGCCCTGTTACGGTTAGTGTCCGCGCTGCTCTCGTGAACCGGCCGCATAGGGTGCGCCGGACACGGTAGTAAGGTTGGACGTGCGCGTTGCCGCTGCTACGTTTTCCCCGTTCCCGCCTATCCACAAGCCCTGGGCATGCCGTGCGCGGTGTCTCCGTGAGTCCGCCGTTGACGGCGTCCGCGTGTTGCTTGTGTTGTCAGCGCTCCCGATCATGGCCGCTGCCTGCTTTTCAGTTACCCTGTTAGCCCTGCTAATCAGTCCGACATATCCCGCCGTGGCGGTTCCGGTAAAAACTTGTAGGGGTTTGCTGCCCTACATCTAGGGTTTCGCCGTGTTTTCCGTGTCGGACGGGGCTTGCCCAGGGCACCCGTGGGGTGGGGACCAAGCGCACACCCCGGCCCCCCACCGCTTATCACCCGCTCACAGTGCAAACCCAGTTTTGAACTTCCTGTTAAGTAATTAACACGTTAGACAATTAGCCCCCAAGGCCTCAAAATCCACCTCGGGTTGGGGGTTCCTGGCCGTCCTGTCCGCTGACCAGGCGTAACGAGGTGACCGCCGGGAAAGACCGGCACCTATACACATCGCCCTCAACGTGTATAGAAAACGCCAAAAACTATGCAGATCGGCCTTCTCTTTCCTCCACGCGGCTTCTCTTTCCTCGCTTGGCACCTTGCAAGCTAACGTGTTAGAGTGAAAAACATGGCCGAGATCAACCACCGGGAACTGCTTGTAGACATCGTGCGCGAAGGCACGATCACCGTGGCGCGGGACTACTACCTGCGCCTGGCCGACAGCGAGCAGACCGACGTGGACGACCTGCGCAAGGCCTTGGAGATCGGAGCCAGGGTGATGGGAGCGCTCCAGCCCGAGAAGACGGACAACCTGCTGCAGGTGTCCTGGACGATCAACGGCGGCACGGTGACCTTTGACGCCAAGCAGGCCGCCACCCCTGAGCTGGAGCTGGTGGAGGACGTGACGCCCAAGCAGCCCGAGGCTCAATCCCCGACGCTGGCCGAGGCGGCAACGCTGGCAGCCCCGGACCCCACTGCGACGTTCCAGGTCGTGGACAACCTGCTCGACAGCCTGTGATCAACTACGTTGCCAGCCCCACGGGGGCCAAGTTCCTGGCCAGCCGCAAGTACATCAAGTTGGCGATGGGCCCGGTCGGCGGTGGCAAGTCCACCATGGCGTTCATTGACCTACTCAACCGCAGCTTCGACCAGGCTCCGTTCAACGGGGTGCGCCGCACCAAGCACGCCATCCTGCGAAACACTGCCGCGCAGCTCAAGGCCACCGTCAAGCCCCTGATCGACCAGTGGATGGTCACCCTGCCGCCCACGCCCATGGGGCAGTGGCGTCTGACCGAGAACACCTTTGAGATCCGGGTGCGCATCCCCGACGGCACCATCGTCCACACCGAGTTCGTCATGGTCCACGCGGACACGCCCGATGATGTGCGCCGCCTGCTGTCAGCCGAGTACAGCTCGGCCTGGGTGGAAGAAGCCCGCGAGGTGGACCCTGAGGTGTTCGCCGGCCTGCAAGGTCGTGTGGGTCGCTTTCCTTCCAAGGTCGCTGGTGGCGTGACTTACCCGGGCGTCATCTGCTCGACTAACCCGCCCCCCATGGGTGGCTTTTGGCACGAGTTCATCACCGACCCGCCGCAAAACGCCGAGATATTCATCCAGCCCAGTGCCATCCTCGACGACGGCTCGATCAACCCCGAAGCCGAGAACCTGCAATTCCTGGACGACGCGTACTACGACAACCTGATCGCAGCCAACACGGACGCCTGGGTGGACGTGTACCTGCGCAACAACTTCGGCCCTGGCGACATGGGCCAGCCGGTGTTCAAGGCTAGTTTCAAAAAGTCGTTCCACGTCGCGGACAAGCCCCTGAGCGCCGTCCTGCAATCGGTCAACCCCCTGATCATCGGCATGGACAACGGCTTGCAGTCAGCCGCCGCCGTGATGCAGCAGGACATGAAGGGCAGGGTCAACGTCCTGGCCGAAGCCTACGTGCCCCACGACCAGACCATGGGCGTCGAGTCGTTCCTGGACAGGCTGCTCATTCCCAAGCTGACGGCCAAGTTCCCTCAGTTTCGCAAGGACAACATCGTCTTCGTGATGGACCCGGCGTGCTGGCAGCGCTCCCAGGTGGACGAGAAAACCATCGCCATGGCGGTGCAGCAGCGAGGCTACCGGGCGGTTAAGGCGTCCACCAACGACCCCGAGCGGCGCGTGCAGGCTGTGGAGGGCCTGTTCACCCGGCAGATCGACGGAGAGGCCGGGCTGCTGATTGACCCCGAGTGCCTGCACCTGATCCAGGCGCTGGACTGGGGCTACCGCTACAAGAAAGCCGGGCACGGCCTGGTGTCTACCCAGTTCGACAAGACCCACCACAGCCACATGGCCGAGGGCTTCCAGTACGGGTGCCTGCACTACAACCTGCAAGTGCCCGGCAGCCGGGGGTTCGACTTGCGACCGCGTACCAAGCCGGTAGTCAAAAAAGGCTATGTCTACGTCTGAGGTTGCCCTTGACAAGTTCGACCCATACAATGTTAGCCTGTTAGCCTAAAGAGGTCGTGATGATTGCAACTGGACTGGCGGTGCCGGGTCAGCCCAAAGCCGCGCTGATTAACGGCGTGGTTTCGGCCAAGCCCCTGTCGGCCCTCCTTATCGAGGAGGCTAGCGCAGCCGCCGCTGTGCGTCGTGCGCAGCAGGCATCCAGCCGCCCAGTCATCAGCTCCCTGGTCGATACGCTCAAGAAACACTGGCAGCTTGCCAAGGAAGCCAAGGAGCCCATTGAGCGAGAGATGCTGTCGGCCGTGCGCTCGCGCCGTGGGGAGTACGACGCTGACAAGCTGGAGAAAATCCGCGCCCAAGGCGGCAGCGAGATTTACATGATGATCTTCGCCACCAAGGCTCGCCAGATGAAGGCGCTGCTGGCGGACATCCTGGTAGGCACCGGCACCGAGAAACCCTGGACCCTGGACCCCACGCCCAAGCCCGAGATTCCGCCCCAGGTGAAGAACCAGATCATGCAGGCGGTGTACGAGCGCACGCTGCAAGCTGAGATGGCCGGGATGCCGCCTAGTCTGGAGCAGGTACGCCAAGCCATGCTGGACATGAAGGCGGAGGTGGAAAACCGGGTGCGCGAGCATGCCCGTGAGGAAGCCGAGCGTGCCGAGGTCGAGATCGAGGACGTGTTGGTCGAGGGTAGCTTCCTGGAGGCGCTGGACCAGGTCCTGGATGACCTGTCGGTGTTCAAGACCGTGTTCCTCAAGGGCCCCGTGGTGCGCATGGCCAACGAGCTGCGCTGGATGCCCGGTCCGGACGGCGCGGCCACTGCCAAGGTCGAGCAGGTCAAGAAGACCCACTACGAGCGCGTGGACCCCTTCATGATCTACCCGGCCGGTTGGAGCCGCAACGTCCACGACGCGTTCCTGTTTGAGCGCCACCAGCTCGCCCGTGGAACGCTGGCTTCCATGATCGGCGTGGAAGGCTACAGCGAGGACGCCATCCGGGCAGTCCTGAGCGAGCACGGCACGGGCGGCCTGCACCAGTGGCTGTGGGTGGACAACGAGAAGGCCAGCGCCGAGGGCCGCGACACCATGGCGTCCGACGCCCGCCAGTCCGACCTGATCGACGCCTTGCAGTACTGGGGCAGCGTCAGCGGCAAGATGCTGCGTGAGTGGGGCATGAGCGAGGACGAGGTCACTGACGAGGCCAAGGAGTACGAGGTCGAGCTGTGGCTGATCGGCAACTACGTCATCAAGGCCGTGCTCAACCCCGAGCCGCTGGGCCGTCGCCCGTACTACGCGGATGGCTTCTCGCGCATTCCCGGCGCGTTTTGGCACAACAGCCTGTTTGACGTGCTGCGCGACTGCCAGGACATGTGCAACAGCGCCGCCCGCGCCCTGGCCAACAACCTGGGTATCGCCTCGGGCCCGCAGGTAGTGGTCAACTCCGACCGCGTGGGCGATGAGATTACCGAGATGTTCCCCTGGAAAATCTGGCAGGCCAGCTCGGACCCGATGGGCTCCTCGGCCGCCCCGGTGAGCTTTTTCCAGCCCAGCAGCAACGCCAACGAGCTGATGGGGGTGTTTGAGCGGTTCTCCGCGATGGCCGATGAGTACTCGGGCATCCCCAAATACATGGCCGGCATGGCAGGCGGCGAGGGCGGGGCAGGGCGCACCGCCAGCGGCATGTCCATGATGATTACCAACGCGTCCAAGCAGATCAAGCAGACGATCTCCAGCCTGGACCAGCACGTCATCGCCCCGGTTGTCGAGCGCAGCTACCAGCACCTGCTGATGTATCGCCCCGACCTGGCGCTCCAAGGCGACCTCAAGGTTCGCGCTCGCGGCGCGACCAGCCTGGTGGCCAAGGAGGCCGCGCAAGTGCGGCTCAACGAGTTCCTGGTCGCCACGGGCAACCCGGTCGATATGCAGATCGTCGGCATGGACGGCCGCGCCGAGCTGCTGCGCCACGCTGTCAAGCGGCTGGACATTCCCAGCCCCGACAAGGTTGTGCCCAGCGCCACCGTAGCTCGCCAACGCCAGCAGCAAGCCCAAGCCCAGCAGATGCAACAAATGCAGCAGCAGGCGTTACTTTCGCAACAAGGCGGGGCCCCGGGCAACGGCCAGCAGCTCATGGACGGCGCACCCGTGACCGACGCATTCCAACCCGCCCAGTAAGGAGCCGCATGCTACGTATCAACAGCCCCCGCACCGACGACAGCGCCATCGAGCAGGAAATCAAGGCCAAAGGCCTCACCGCCCCGCGCATCACGCCCGCCGACGTCGAGGCGAACATCGCCAGCGAGCATTACTTCACGGCCAGAGATGGCCGCCGTGGCGCGCTGCATGAAGAAACGTATGTGGGCCGCGAACAGCCGCAGGAGGGTAACGCCGACCTGCTGCCGCTCGAATTACTGACCTTCTGCGTGCTGGTGCTGCGCAACGGCTTCACCGTCACAGGCGAATCAGCCTGCGCCAGCCCTGAAAACTTTGATGCAGAAATCGGCCGCAAGATCGCCCGCCAGAACGCGGTCAACAAAATTTGGCCCCTTATGGGCTATGAGCTGAAGTCCAAACTAACCGGAGCTTAAAACCATGGCTACCAAACCGATGTTCCTGACTAAGAAGGGCGCTGCCCCGTTCAAGCCGTGCAATGGCTGCAAGGCTCCCGCCAAGTGCAAGGCCGCCGGCGCTTGCATGGCCAAGAAAGGCAAGTAATGGCTACCAAGGACTCCCGCCTGACCCGCGCCGGGGTCTCCGGCTACAACAAGCCCAAGGCCACGCCCAACCACCCCACCAAGAGCCACGTCGTTGTCGCCAAGAGCGGCGACCAGGTCAAGACGATCCGCTTCGGCCAGCAAGGCGTCTCGGGCAGCCCCAAGAAAGCGGGCGAGTCTGAGGCGTACCAGAACCGGCGCGAGTCGTTCAAGGCTCGCCACGCGGACAACATCGCCAAGGGCAAGATGAGCGCAGCCTACTGGGCTGACAAGGTCAAGTGGTAGCCGCAAAGGACTACGGCTTCGGGCGATGCAAGGGCTGCGACAAGCAGCTCAAGCGCCCCACCACGACGGGCTACTGCTCGCCGTGCTTTCACACTGTGCCGGGCGTGAAGACAAACTACGAGCGGGCCCGCTGGGACTCCGGCGCCAGCCGCGCCGCCAAGTGGCGCAGCAAGGGGATCGTCTTCGACGAAAACGACGTGGCGGCCTACGACAAGGCCACGCACTGCGGCCTGTGCGGCAAGCGCTTCCACGGCGACAAGGCTCTGGACCACGACCACAAGACCGGCCACGTGCGCGGGGCGCTGTGCCGCTCGTGCAACACGGCGCTAGGCAAGCTAGGCGACGACCTGGCCGCCGTCATTGAGCGCGTCTGTGATTACTGGAGCCGGTACATGGCCCGCATTGCAAGGAAAGCCGGTGGAACGCACTAAAGAGGTCGAGCTGTTCGACCACCTGTGCCGCATGCCCCGGCTCAAGGAGTGGCTCGTGGAGCAGCTCGCCGCACAGTACAAGATTTTGGTCGTCAACCCCGACGTGGAGATGCTGCGCAGGGCGCAAGGACACGCGCAATGCCTGCAAGCCATGCTGGACAAGTTGGCCACCGCCGAATCTGCCGCCAAGCGGCAGTAAGTCAGTTAACGCAGGGTGTTGCAAAAAAGCAACTAACGCGTTAGCATATTTTCAACCTGAGAAACGGCAGCAGCCGTACAGGAGTTTTTTATGGCAACTCTGCCCCGAGCCGTTCAGCGGCAAGTCGAACAAGCGGAGGCCCTGCTGGCCCAGGCAAACAGCCCGGAGCCCGAGCAGCAAGCCCCAACCGAGCCGACTGCGCCGACTGAAACCGCCGAGCAAGTCGAGCCGACCGCACAGGCCCCGGCCCCGGTCCCCGCCCCCGCAGCCGCCCCCGCAGATGATGTGTGGGAGCGCAAGTACAAGACCCTCCAGGGCTTGTTCAACGCGGAAGTGCCCAAGTTGCAAAGCCAGAACAAGGAACTGGCGGCCAAGCTCCACGACGCCATCGAGCGCATGGAAAAGCTGGCACAGCAACCGGCCAAGGTGGAGCCGCCGCCCGCGCCGAGTGTGGACCCCAAGGACGTTGATGACTTTGGTCAAGACCTTGTGGAGATGGTGCAGCGCCAGGTCCGCTCTGTGTTGGGCGGCGTGGCGCAAAAGATGGACGCCGTGGTGGGCGACTTTGAAAAACGCATTGCTCTGCTGGAGCAGGCGGTCAAGGGCGCAACACAGACGGCGGCAGTGACCGCAGAGGAAGTGTTCTTCAGCAAGCTGGCTTCGGTCGTACCCGACTGGGAGCAGATTAACGCTGATGAGCGATTCCTGGCGTGGCTGGCTGAAGTGGACCCGGTGTACGGACAACCCCGACAGGCCGCCCTGAGTGCTGCACAGCAGTCGCTCGACGCCAACCGCGTAGCCGCCGTTTTCAACGCGTTCAAGGCACTCACCCCCGCAAAGCCCAAAGCCGACCCCTTGGCCAAACAGGTCAGCCCGCGAGCGGCTGCACCGGCCCCCACGACCCCGGTTGAAAAGCCGGTCTTCACCCAGGCTCAGATCCAAAAGTTCTACCTGGATGTTGCCCAGCGCAAGTACCTGGGGCGTGAGGACGAGATGCAGCAGATCGAGGCGGCCATCAACCAAGCCATCGCTGAGGGGCGCGTTCGCTAACTTGTTAGTTTGAAGCGTCGGGCTCCTCGGCAACGAAATTTGTTGTCTTAAGGAGCCCGAAATGCCCGCAGTTTTTCCCGTTGCCGCGCCGTTCAATACGAACCCGTCGTATTCCGGCACCTTCATCCCCGCCGTCTGGTCGGCCAAGCTGAACGCCAAGTTCTACGCGGCGTCCGTCTACGGTGAGATCGCCAACACCGACTGGCAAGGCGAGGTGTCGTCCATGGGCGACAAGGTGTACATCAACACCGCCCCGACCATCCAGATCGCCAACTACACCGCTGGCGGCGGTCTGAACTACCAGGCCCCCACGCCTGACATGCAGGAGCTGCTGATCGACAAGGGCAAGTACTTTGCCTTCCAGATCAACGACGTGCTGGAGTTCCAGGCCAAGCCGAATCTGATGGACATGTTCGCCGCTGACGCGGCCGAGCAGATGCGCATCGCCATCGACTCCAACGTGGTCTACAACACCTTCTCCGGTGGCGCTGCCGCTAACAAAGGCGCTGCCGCTGGTGCCAAGTCCGGCTCGTATAACCTGGGCACCGACGCCGCCCCCGTCGTCCTGACCGCCGACAACGTCGTGCAGAAGGTGCTGGAGCTGGCCTCTGTCCTGGACGAGCAGAACGTGCCCGAAGAAGGTCGCTACCTGGTGATCGACCCAGCCACCCGCGCCCTGCTGTTCCAGTCCGAGCTGGCCAAGGCCTACTCCACTGGCGACTCCACCTCCCCGGTGCGCAACGGCAAGATCGGCTCCATCGACCGCTTCACGGTCTACGTGTCCAACCAGCTGCCCAAGGGCGCTGCTGGCACCGCCACCGCCTGGATGTCGGGCGACGGCACCGAGAACTCGGTGACCTCCGCTGGCACCGTGGGCAAGCGCAAGGCCATCATCGCCGGTCACAAGTCGGCCATGACCTTCGCCAGCCAGATCACCAAGATGGAGACGGTGCGCAACACCAACGACTTCGGTGACTACATCCGTTCGCTGAACGTGTACGGCTTCAAGGTGGTCAAGCCCGAGAGCCTGGCCCTCCTGGTCGCCGCTGGTTGAAGCTAACGCGTTAGCCAGATAGAATAGGCCCGGCCCTTGTCGCCGGGCCTGTTTTTTTGGAGCGTCTGTGAAACCGATTTCGGACTTCTATTCGCGCATCCAGCCGTTCGTGATTGGCTGCCCCGAGCCCGCCATTGCCCAGGCACTGGTGGACGCGGCTATCGCCTTTTGCGAGGACACTGAGGTGCTGCGCGTGCGTCTGGATTCGTTCCAGACAGCCAAGGGCGAAAGCCAATACCGGCTCGATCCGCCGGATGCTCAGCACCGCGTTAACTGGCTGCACGCTGTGCGCATTGCTGGCGAGCGCCACGTGATCGACATTGTCTCCCGCGAGGAGACTCCAGCCGACGACGCCCTGGCTGGCAAGCCCATGCAGGCGTACTCCAGCTACGACGGCGCTCAGTTCGTCGTCAATCTATTTCCGGCCCCCGACAGCACGTACGACCTGGTACCCGAGGTGTCGCTGCGACCCAAGCGCGGCGCAACGATGCTGGCCGACGAGCTGTTTGAGAAGTGGGTCGATGCCGTCGTGGCGGGCACGTTGTCGCGGCTGCTGGCGATCCCCAACCAACCGTACACCGACCCGGCCCGTGCGCTGGAAGCTGGCACTGTGTTTGTGGCCCTGGCGCAAAAGGCCCGCCGCGAGGCGCGTACTGGCCCCGGCAAGTCCTCCATGCGCGTGCGCCAGCGCCCGCTGGCGTGAGGTAGCCCATGACGACCGCCGCTCAAAACATCATCCAACGCGCACAGACAGCGCTGTTTGACCCGCAGGGTATCCGCTGGTCGGCCAAGGAGTTGGTCAATCACCTCAACGACGGCCAGGTGGCGGTCGTCATTGCCCGCCCCGACGCCAACGCGCAGACGGTGTCCGTCACCTTGCAAGAAGGGGTGCAGCAGGTCATCCCCGACAACGCGATGGCGCTGATTGACATTCCGGCCAACGCCACTGGTGCTCGTAAACGCATCACCAAGATCACGATGGAGCTGCTGGATGCCGTTGCGCCGAGCTGGCGCACGGAGTCTCCCGCCGAGGAGATCAAGCATTTCATGTTCGACATGCGCTTTCCGCGCCTGTACCGGGTGTACCCGCCGGCCACGGGCACGGCCCAGGTCGAGATGACGCACTCGGTCTATCCGGCCAAGGTGGCCGATCCTAGCGGCGATGCCTGGACCGCCGTGACCGGGAACATCGCACTAGTCGATTACTGGGCGGATGCGTTGTTCAACTTTGTCATGTTCAAGGCGTACTCCAAGGATGCCGAGTTCGGTGGCAACTCCCAGTTGGCGGCCAGCTACTTCGGCATGTTCAACGCGGCTTTGGGTCAGCAGGCCCAGTCCAGCGCTTCCGTCGCGCCGCAGCAGTGACATAGGGATTACCAATGACCGCCGCCACCCGAGACTTCACCATTGAGCAGGGCGCTACGTTTACGCAGCGCCTGATCTGGAAGGACTCCAACCGCAACCCCGTCAACCTGGCGGGCTATAGCGCCCGTATGCAAGCCCGCCGCAGTGCGACGGCTACTGAGGCTTTGCTGAACCTGACTGTCGGCAACGGCATCACGCTAGGACTGATGGACGGCACTATCACGCTGAGCATTCCGGCGGCCACGACCGACACGTTCACCTGGACACGTGCCGTGTACGACCTGGAGCTGGTCAAGCCCAACGGCGACGTGGTCCGCCTGCTTCAGGGCGAGCTGAGTGTCTCTGTGGGGGTGACCCGGTGAGCGATTTCATCCTGATCGAAGGCCAGAGCGGCTACCTCATCATCGAGGAGGTCGAGCAGTCCGTCGTTGAGGTCGTGGCGGAGGGCCCGCAAGGCCCTGCTGGTCCCACTGGCCCCACCGGCCCGCGCTCGGTTGTTCCCGGCCCCACCGGACCTATCGGTCAATCGCTGCGCGTGCTGGGCCAGCTCGCAAGCCCCTCTTTGCTACCAGGCACGGCGAGCAACGGCGATGCCTACCTGATTGCCGGTCACATGTGGGTGTACGGCTTGACCGGCTGGGTGGACGGCGGGGATATCCAAGGCCCTGCGGGCGCAACAGGCCCCACCGGAGCAATGGGCCCTACGGGCTCGACCGGCGCACAAGGCGTGGCTGGTATCCAAGGTGCTACTGGGCCGACTGGCACTATGGGCGGCGTTGGTCCGACCGGCCCCACAGGTTCGCAGGGACTTCGCGGCGCAACTGGCCCCCAGGGCGAGCAGGGCATCCAAGGCATCCAAGGCATCCAAGGCATCCAAGGCGATCAGGGGCTGACCGGCCCTACCGGCGCGCAAGGCATTCAGGGAAACACCGGGCCCACGGGTACGCAGGGTGCCCAAGGTGTCGTGGGTCCGACAGGCCCTACGGGCGCGCAAGGCCCTCAAGGCACCTCGATTGCCCTGCGCGGCGAAGTGCCCACCGCTAACGACTTGCCCATGACGGGCAACCAGTTCAACGACGCCTACATCGTCTCGGGCGACGGCAACCTATGGGTGTGGACGGGCAGCTTCTGGTTCGACTCGGGCCAGATCGTCGGCCCGCAAGGCCCCACGGGTGCGCAAGGCATCCAAGGTGTGGCGGGCCCCACCGGCCCCACGGGCGCTGACTCAACCGTCGCTGGCCCCACGGGTCCGCAAGGTGTCCAGGGCGTCGTCGGCCCGACCGGCCCGCAAGGCGTCCAAGGCGTCCAAGGCATTCGCGGCGAGACGGGCCTGACTGGCGCTACCGGCCCCACGGGTGCGCAAGGCATCCAAGGCGTCGTTGGCCCCACAGGTCCGACAGGCGCTCAAGGCATCCAAGGCGTCCAAGGTGAGGTTGGCTTGACGGGTGCGCAGGGCATCCAAGGCATCCAGGGCGAGGTTGGTCCCACAGGCCCCACGGGCGCTCAGGGCATCCAAGGCGTCGTCGGCCCCACGGGTGCGCAGGGCATCCAAGGTGTTCAGGGTATCCAAGGCGTCCAAGGCGTCGTCGGCCCCACAGGTCCGACAGGCGCTCAAGGCATCCAAGGCGTCCAAGGTGAGATCGGCCCCGTGGGCCCCACGGGCGCTCAAGGCATTCAGGGCGTCGTTGGCCCCACTGGAGCGCAAGGTATCCAAGGTGCCACCGGCCCGACTGGCACGGCGGGTGCGGGTACGTTCACGTTCAGCCAGACAGCGCCGCTCAACCCTTCGGTGGGCGACCGCTGGATCAATGCGCTGACGGGCGTTGAGGCGCTGTACATCGTGGACGTTGACGGCGGGCAGTGGGTCGAGCCGTCCGCTCCGGGTTACGTGGGCCCCACAGGTCCGACCGGTGCGGCAGGCGCTGCCGGTGCCGCTGGAGCTGCTGGAGCTGCTGGCCCGACTGGCCCCACGGGCGCGCAGGGTGTAGCAGGCACGGCCGGTCCTGCCGGTGCAAACGGTGCGGACGGCGCAGTAGGCCCCTTGGGGCCTACTGGTGCGCAGGGGCCCACTGGGCCTACGGGGCCGCAAGGCGCTACCGGCCCTACTGGTTTTGGTGAAACTGGACCCACCGGTCCCGCTGGCACCGTGCCGTCTCTCAAAACCGTCAACGGGCAAAGTCTATACGGTACCGGCGACATAGTGGTTTCGGGCGGCTCTGGTGGCGGGGTGTCTGCCGGTCAGGCCGTTGCCATTGCAATTGTTTTTGGAGGCTGATAATGGCGAACCCCAACATTGTCTCTACCGCGTCGATATACGGCAAAACCGTCGCGTCGGAGCTGCCGACAACAGCAGCAGTGGTATTGCTGAGCAACCCGGCTAGCTCGGGCAGGTTGTTCAAAGTTAATACCATCAACGTCGCAAACCTAAGCTCCTCGCAGGCGACGATCACGATCAAGTGGCACAACGCCGCTGATGGCGCTGGCACTGGTTACGCCATTGTGAGTTCTGTTTACGTGCCAGGAAACTCAACACTGAACGTGGTTGATAAGTCAACCCAATATTACGTTGAGGAAGGCCGAAGTATCAGTGCGCAGGCTGGCTCGGCAAACGCCCTGGCGGTCACCGCAAGCTACGAGGATCTCGGCTAATGGCCAAGAGATTTTTTGGCGGTGTCAAATCGGCCAGCGCTGTCACCACGAGCCAATCGTTTGCGTCTGGGGTGTTTGGGCTTGCAGAGCAGATCCAGGCAACCGCAGCCTCTGCATGGCCTGCCGCTTTCATACCCGTTGAGTACTTGATTGTCGCGGGCGGCGGCGGCGGAGGTGCAGGTAACGGCGGCGGCGGAGGAGGTGGGGGCTTTAGGACTGGCTCAGGCATGCAATTGCCCATAGGTATTGCAACCAGTGTGGTTGTAGGTGGAGGCGGCGCGTCTGGCGGCACTACAACGACTGGCAGTAGCGGAAGCAACTCCAGCATCGGGGCTGTCTATGCGACCGGAGGTGGCGGAGCAGGTGCAAATGCCGGCCCCGGAAAAAGCGGAGGCTCCGGTGGTGGCTCAGGGGGCACTAACCTCACGGCAGGTTCTGGTAACGCTGGTGGATTCAATCCGCCCGAAGGAAACGCAGGCGGCAACGATACTGCGTGGCAAGGCGGTGGCGGCGGTGGCGCTGGAGCTGCTGGCAACGGAAAAACCGGCGGTATTGGCGCTGCCAGCTCGATTACGGGCACCGACACCTACTACGCCGGTGGTGGCGCTGGACGGCTCGGCTCGACTCAGGGGTCGGGCGTACTAGGCGGCGGCGGAGGCCCCAATACTGCCGGTACGGCGAACACTGGTGGCGGTGGCGGTGGCTACACCGGAACAGGCTCGGCAGGGGCTGGCGGCTCTGGGATTGTAATCATCCGCTACCCGGACATTTTTCCGGCGGCCTCAGCAACAACAGGCTCCCCTACTGTTAGCGTGTCTGGTGGATACAGAACCTACACGTTCCGATCCACCGGCAGCATCACCGTGTGAAACAAGATGGCCCACTTTGCCGAATTAGACGAAAACAATCGCGTACTTCGGGTGATTGTCGTCAACAACAGCAATTTGCTTGACGCCAATGGCGTCGAACGAGAGTACAGGGGGGCTGCGTTTTGCGCCCAGCTTTTGGGAGGCACGTGGGTCCAAACAAGCTACAGCGGATCTTTCCGAAAACGATTTGCTGCTGAAGGTTTTGTTTTTGATGAATTGCTAGACGCCTTCATCCCCCCAAAGCCTCATGGCGATGGGTGGTCGCTAAATAGTGAAACGCTTGACTGGGAGTTATTGCATCCCCAGAAGAACTCTGAGACTGAGCCTGACTAGGCGACCTAGACGAGGCACGACATGACTATTAACTTCCCCTCCAACCCAGCCCTCAATCAGGTCTACGCGTTCGACTCCCGCTCCTGGCAGTGGGACGGTGCGGTGTGGCGCTCGATCAATCTCAGTTATGGCCCTCCTGGGCCGACCGGCCCGACCGGCCCCATTGGCTTGAGTGTGACTGGTCCCACCGGAGCTGCGTCCAGCGTGCCGGGCCCCACAGGCCCTACAGGCAGCATGACGCTGTCGGTCAACACCAATACCGCGACAGCCTACACAGTGGCGCTAACCGATGCGGACAAGATGGCGCTGTTTAGTGCGACCGCCGCAATTGCCGTCACCGTTCCCACCAACGCCACAGCAGCGTTTGCGATTGGGACGACGATCAACCTGTGCCAGTACAACACAGGCCAGATCACGATCACTGGGGCTTCTGGCGTCACGGTCAACGGCACACCAGGTCTGAAGACCCGCGCACGGTATAGCGCCGTGTCGCTGATCAAGGTGGGTGCAGATGCCTGGGTTGCCTTCGGAGACCTGGCCGCATGATCCCCGGCATCGCATCGAGCGCCTATTCACCGGTCGTGCCGGTACATGTTGCCTCGGTCTCGAGAAGTGTGCAGGGCTACGCCTACGACGGCTTGGGAACCCTAACGTCGTCGTCTTGGCAGGTGGGCGACATGCTGGTTGCGACGACAACGACATTTGCTACGGAAACCATCACGCCGCCTGCTGGCTGGACTACCGTCTACAGCGCTGCAAACCGAGCGATCTATACGCGCACCGTGCAGGGCTCGGACCCCACGTCCTACACCTGGGCGTTCTCAGGCACCGCCTTTGCCAATAGGTCGTTGAATATTACGGGTGTTCGCAATGGAAGTGTGGTCGATGTCTTCACAACAACCGGCGGCACATCCCGAGACGCCAGCAACATTGCGACCAATACTTGCGCTGCAATCACGCCAACGCTGGATGGCTTGTTGATCGTCCACTACGGCTGGACAACCTCGGTGGCCATCTCGACCCCCTCTGGCTTCACATCGCATTCATCGTTTAACTCCGGCGCTGGCGGTGCGCAGGCATTCACGCGCAATGCATCGGCCGGATCAACCTACGCGGCTTCAGTCACCAGCAGCGCTGGCACCAGCGGCGAATTTCGGGGACTGCAAATTCAAGTCGCTTACATCGCACCATGAAAATCTGCGTCTACGCCATCTCCAAGAACGAGTCGCAGTTCGTCGAGCGCTTTTGCGCATCGGCGCAGGCGGCCGACCTCATCGTCATTGCCGACACGGGCAGCACTGATGACACAGTGGCGCTGGCCCGCCAGCACGGCGCTGTGGTTCATGACATCTGCATTAGCCCGTGGCGCTTTGATAAGGCGCGCGATGCGGCGCTGGCGCTCGTGCCCCGCGATTTCGACGTGTGCATCAGCCTGGACCTGGACGAAGTGCTGGAGCCCGGCTGGCGCAAGGAAATCGAGCGGGTGTGGGATCTGGGAAAGACGACGCGCCTGGAGTACTTGTTCGACTGGGGGCAGGGCATCCGCTTTCGCTACCAGAAGATCCACGCCCGCCATGGCTACCACTGGCATCACCCGTGCCACGAGTACCCGGTGCCCGATGCCCGCACCGCCGAGGTCTGGGCGCACACCGACAAACTGCTGGTCAGCCACTACCCCGATCCGACCAAGAGCCGGGGCCAGTACTTGGACCTGCTGCAGGTGGCCGTCACTGAAGACCCGCACTGCCCGCGCAACGCCTTTTACTACGCCCGTGAACTGACGTTCCACTACCGCTGGGACGCCGCCATCGAAGCGCTTAACAAGTACCTGGCTATGCCCCAGGCGACCTGGCAAAACGAGCGCTGCTACGCCATGCGCCTGCTCGGCAAGTGCTATGCGGAAAAGGGCGACCTGAGCCAAGCCCTGGCGTGGCTGCGCCGCGCCTGCGCCGAGGCCCCTGGCACCCGGGAGCCGTGGGTAGACCTGGCCATGCAGTGCTACCGGCTGTCCATGTGGGCGGAGTGCTATGCGGCCGCCACCTCAGCCCTGGCGATCAAGGACAAGCAGCTCGTCTACACCTGCGACCCGGAAGTGTGGGGGCCCAAGCCGTACGACCTGGCAGCCCTGGCCGCATCCTCTCTCGGCTTGGTCGAGCAGGCTCTTGAGCACGGCACGGTCGCCCACCGCCTGGACCCCGGCGACTTGCGCCTGGCCGAAAACTACGAGTACTACAAGCAGCGTGCGCGGCCAGTCGCTGCGTCTGCGGTTGCTACGTGTTAGTGCGTTAGCTACAATTTGTTCTGTCCCACCTTGGCTGGGGAGGGTCGTTGAGCGTCACAAGGACTGCAAATGCCACAACTGTTTTCCAACAACGCCCGCGCCCTTTTGGTTTCGGGTATCAGCGCGACAGACACCTCGTTGACCGTCGAGGCTGCCAAAGCTGACCTGTTCCCGACTGCCAACACCGGCACCGGATCGGTTCCGGCCGCCACCAACTGGTTCAAGCTGACCCTGCAAAACGCAGCAGGCGACGTGGAAATTGTCTACGTGCGCAGCCGCAACGTGGGCTCGGGCGTTATGTCTAACGTACTTCGTGGCAGGGAGGGCACCACGGCCCGGATGTTTGCGGCAGGCACCGTTGTGGGTCTGCGCATCACCGCCCTGGACGTGCAGCAGGCGATCAACTTCCTGGCTAGTGCTAACACGTTTGCTGGCGACAACCTGTTCCTGGGCACCAACACGTTTGAGGGTCCGCTGGTGGCCCTGCAAACCATCGTCGGATCAATCTCCGGTAATGCCGCGACCGTCACCAACGGGGTGTACACCAGCGGCAACCAGGTCATCGGGGGCAGTAAAACCTTCTCCCAGCCTATCGTCGGGTCCTTGGCTGGCAGCGCTGAGACGGCGGGGGTTGCGGGTCAGGCCTACAAGCTCTCCAGCGTGGATTGGACTTTTGAGCAGCAGGGTACTGATCTGGTGGCTTCCTATGGCGGGGTTCGCCGGTTCAAGGTGGACTCCAGCGGCAACGCCACCTTCGTCGGCAACGTGACGGCTTACGGGACGGTCTGACCATGCCGACCCCTTCGTCCGGTCCACTGTCGCTGCTTCGCATTCAGGAGGAGCTTGGGGGCGCTGCGCCTATCTCTCTGAGCGAGTACTACGCCAGTGCGGTCAAGGTGGATACCGGATCGCGTGTCGTCGGCTCCGGAACCATCTCTATCGGGACGTTCTACAACACTCGACGCCCGGAGTCCGCCAAAAGCCTGGAGTCCGGTGCCCTGTACTCGCCCAGTGGCACGGGCGGCAGCGTGTGTAGCTACGGGCACGGTCCGTACCCCGCCGATGCCTTGCCGCAGTTCAACGTCTACACCGCTGGCTCGCCCGATACAAGCGGGACCCTGATCGCGCCCAACAAGTCCATGTCCTGGTACATGAACGCGTACTTTGACTACGGATTTCAGCTTTGGGTGTCTGTCAACGGCGGCTCTTGGTCGCTGGCCTCAGCCATCTACGAGGGTAACTACGCGCAGAACTGGGGCAGCGGCAGCGGCACATACCCGCTCAATTTGCCATCCGGCAGCTACGCCCGGTTCATCTACAGCGCGGGCTGCTACTTCCAGAACTTCATCAGCCCTGGCTACATCACGCTGACCTTCAACGGAGACTAGCCGTGCCCTTTGATCTACCCCGCGTCTTCGCCCCTAAAGAAGTCCAGGCCGAGCGGTCGGCTATCTGCGCGAGCTGCCCGGAGAACAACGGCGAGTACTTGCCCCTGTGCAGGCAATGCGGCTGCCCGATCTACCCGAAGGTGACGATTGCGTTCATCGACTGCCCGCTGGGCAAGTGGGCTCAGATGCCCGGCCGTGAGGAGTACTGACGCATGGTGGCGGTCAATATCAAAGCCTTTCGCGGGATGATCCCGCGCACCAGCCCGCGCCTGTTGCAGCCCAACCAGGCAACCCGGGCGAGGAACGTCAAACTCACTTCGGGGCGACTAGACCCCCTCAAGGGGCTGACGGCGCTGGCGTCGGTGCCAGCCCTGACCAGGACGATCTACCGCTACCGCTACTACACCGAGTCCGGCGGCTCGGTGGACAACTGGCTGACCTGGACTTCTGATGTGGACGCCGTAGCGTCCTCACTAGCCAGGGACAGCCGTGGCAGCCTGTATTTTACGTCGGCCGACTTTGAGCCGCGCATGACCACGTACGTGGACGCCGTGGCAGGCACTGCGTACCCCGCCGCTTGGTTCGCGCTGGGCCTGCCGCTGCCGACGCAGCAGCCCTCCGTCGCCGTGACGGGCGGCACCTCTCCGAGCGAGACGCGGTCCTACGCCTACACGTTCGTCAGTCGCTATGGCGAGGAGTCGGGTCCCAGCCCCGCCTCGGCCGTCGTAACCGGCAACGCTAACGGCACCTGGACCGTCTCCGAGCTACAGGCAGCCCCGCCTAACTCGGGGGCCGTGGCGGCCGTACAGAACAACGTCCCGGGTGTCGGGCGCGTTACTCTGACCCTGAGCAGTGTCTTCGGCCTGGCACCGTTCGACACCATCACCATCGCTGGCGCTACGGGGATGACGGACCTCAACGCTTCGCACCGACTGCTGTCTGTGGACGCCGCGACCAACAAGGTTGTGATTGCCCTGACCACGGCGCAGGCTTACGGCGGCGCGGCGAGCTGGAGTCGTAACGCACCGCTGAACACGGCGGATATGACCAAGCGCATTTATCGCAGCGCCGGGACCGAGGCGCAGTTTCTGTTTGTGGCTGAGATTCCGGCCGGTCAGACTACCTACGTCGATACCGCCGCTGCGGCCAACCTGGGCGAGGTCATTCCGACGCTCAACTCGCTGCCGCCGCCAAAAAATCTGAGCTGCCTGGCCTCGCTACCCAACGGCTGCATGGTTGGCCTGGCCGACAACGAGCTGTGCTTTTCCGAGCCGTACATGCCGTACTCGTGGCCCCAGTCCAACCGCTACTCCTTCAGCGGCCAAGGCGTGGCGCTGTGCCCGGTCGGCAACTCGGTGGTGGTGTTGACGGACAGCTACCCGATCCTGTTCACCGGCTCGGACCCCGAGGCCATGAGCCCCTCGACGATGGAAACCTACGCACCGTGCGTGTCCAAGCGTGGTGTCGTTAACGTCGGGGGAGGGTGCCTGTACCCCAGCTTTGACGGATTGTGGCTCGCTACGGCGGGGCGCGTGGAGAACATCACCAAGAACCTGTACCGGGAGGCCGAGTGGGCCAAGCTCAACCCACCCAGCTTCATCGCTGACATCCACGACGGACAGTACTTGGCGTCGTACCTGCCGGAGGGCGCTATCAGCGGCGGCGTCCTGGTCATGGATATCGCGGAGCGCGACAGTGTCACCGAGGTCGAAGACACGTTCACGGCCATGATGCGGTCGGAGTACGACGGCAAGTTGTACGTGCTCAGGGACGACAGAATCTGCCTGTGGGAAGGTGACGATTCCGTGCGCTACTCCTGCGACTGGATCAGCGCCGTGCTGCAAATGCCCAAGCCGCTGAACTTTGCTGTAGCCCAGGTCCACGCTGACTTTGAGACGCCCGTTCCTCCTGACACAGCTCAGATTGCCGCCAACGAAGCGCTGATTGCGCAGGGCCCCGATACGGTTGCGGGGTGGCTTGGCGGCGGCGAGCTGCTGGCCTACGAGATCAACGGCTCCTACATCGCCCCGGCGTTCACCGGGCTGTCGCGCAAGGTGCAGTTCACCTTGTATGCGGACGGAGTGCCTGTCTTTAGTAGTGAGATCGACAGCTCGACTCCGTTCCGTCTGCCCGCAGGCTATGTCAGCGAAGTGTTCAGCGTCGGCCTGAACGCCTCAGTGCCCGTTTACTCCGTGGCGATGGCGCAGTCCGTCTCCGAGCTGGCGCAGGCATCATGACCAAGGCTGCCATCCCTACCGTGCGTACCGGCGATGCCGAGGTGGACCGCGCTTTTGCGGCCATTAAGCAGACCCTGGACGCCATCACCGCCCAGTCTCGCAACGTCGAGCGCCTGGACAACCTTCCGCCAACGGCAACTCTTGCCGACCTGATCCAGCGGGTAAATACGCTGGTCCAACGACTCCAGTGAGAGCCGCCATGAGCATGACCCACGAAGCCGCCAGCACCGCCATCGTCAAAACAGCCACTGCGGCGCAGTACGGCGGCAGCGGCGCAGCCGTCTACTTCGGCCTGACAGCCAACGAGATCGCGGCCTTCGGGGGCTTACTCATCGCGCTCATCGGCCTGGTTGTCAACATCTGGTACAAGCACCAGCACTTCAAGCTGGCTCAGAAAAGCCTGCGCGAGGCGAAGTTCGACGATGAGTAAAACGCGGGTCGCCGTGGCGTCCCTGACGCTGTCCGCAGCAGCGTTCGTCGGGATTTTGACGCGGGAGGGTTACACCGAGCACGCGATCATCCCCGTGCCTGGCGACAGGCCAACGGCTGGATTCGGGACCACACAGGGCGTCACCATGCAGACTCGCCTGCCGCCCGTCCAGGCGGTGCAGCGTGCGCTGCAAGACGCGGGCAAGTACGAGGGCGCTCTCAAGCGGTGCGTCAAGGTGCCGCTGCACCCGGCGGAATACGACCTGTACACCGACCTGTCATACAACATTGGTTCTCACGGCTTTTGCACATCCAGCATCGTGCGCAAGCTCAACGCCCAGGAGTACCGCGCTGCCTGCGACCACATCCTGGACTGGAAGATGTTTCAGGGCTTTGACTGCTCGACCCCGGGCAACAAGGTCTGCTACGGGTTGTGGGCGGATCGCCTGCGCCTGCACGCCAAGTGCCTGGAGGTGCAATGAGCAAGTACGCGTGGTCTGTTGCTGGCCTGGTCCTGGTTGTCCTGTTTGCGGCGGCCAACTGGAAGTCCTACGTCAGCGGCGTTCAGCGTGAGCGCACCCGGTGGGAGGCCAAAACGGCTCGGGCCGAGGCCATGGCCCGGGAGCACGAGCAGCGCATGATCGCCGCTAAACATGAGGCAGAGGTGAAGTATGAACAGCTTAAGAAACGCAGCGCCCGCGCTGCTGCTGGCGCTCAGTCTGAGCTTGACGGGCTGCGCAACGCCCTCGGTGAGCGTCAAGTCGCCGCAGATTCCTCCGCCTGCCCCCGAGCTGATGCAGGAGCCCGACTTGAGCAAGAGCTACTCGGATATTGTGCGGGCGCTCTTGTCAACCTGGCGGCAGAGGCTGACCGACTGGAAGCGACAGTCGTAGGGCTTCAGGGCTACGTCAAAAACGTCTGCCAGGCCCGTTGAGACTGGCATTGACTAACGTGTTAGCTCATAATTCACACCTGTATTAACTCAGGAGATTCCATGTCGGACCTCGAAAAACTGCTTGCCCTCGGTGCCCAGGTTGTGGGCGGTGATGTGATCTGGAAGCACAAGGTGCTGGGTCGGCTGCGCAACGGTGTGTTTGATATCACCGAGGACGGCCTGGCTGCTGCGCAAGTCGAGGACGTGGAGTTCAAAGAGGTTGCTGCTCGACCCGCCCGCAAGAAGGCCACCAAGGCCGTCGAGCCTGTCGAACAAACCGAGTCCACCGATATCCAGTCGGACGTGGACGACCTGCTCGACGACCTGGGCTGACCCGCTCAATGAGCCAGATCATCTCCAACCCGGCCCGCGTCTGGAGCTTCGTGCGCCAGTACGCCCCCGTGCCTATGTCGGCCGGGATGAAGGGCATCGGGTTGGAGAAGGATGGCGAGCTGATTGCGGGGGTTCTGTACGAGGGGTTCAACGGCGTCAACTGTTGGATGCACGTGGCGGGCCTGCCGGGCAGGCGCTGGCTTAACCGGGAGTTCCTGCGCTACGCCTTCCACTACCCGTTCAACGTGGTGGGCCTGCGGCGCGTCAGCGGCTGGGTCGAAGCAAGTAATAAGGAGGCTCGCCGTTTTGACGAGCACTTGGGATTCCAGCCCGAGGCTGTGCTTCGGGGCGCGGCCAGCGACGGCGGCGACGTGATCCTGTACGTGATGTGGCGAGAAGGGTGCCCCTATGTTGATTCCAAGTAAATTCTCCGGCTACCGCGCCGGTCGCCGCGTCTACCCCAAAAAAGGTGACGCTCCCGCCCCCGACCCCGCCGCTGGCGAGGCGGCGCTGCGCCAGGTGGCGCTCAACGAGCGACAGTACAACGAGTACATCGGCCCTGGCGGCGACCGTGAGTTCATTCGCGGCGTCACCAACGAGGCTTTGGGCATCCAACGCGGCACGGCCGAGCGCACCAACGCACTGTCCGACTATCAGTTGGAGCAGATGCGGGCCAACAACGACCGCTACTGGGATAGCACGGTTCCGTACCAGAACGCGCTGGATGCCGACATTGATCGGCTGTACAGCCCGGAGGGCATCAACAACCAGGTCAACACGGCGGTTGCTGACGTGAACGCCGCGACGGCCAACTCTCGCGGCCAGATGCAGCGCGGCATGACCCGCATTGGCGTCAACCCCATGTCCGGCGCTTACGCCAGCATGGGCAATGCCACCAGCGTCGGCCAAGCCAGCGCCATGGCCTCCGCCGCCAACAAGACGCGCACGGCTGCTGAGCAAGCGGGGCTGGCCACCAAGTTCCAGAGCCTGGGTGCCAAGCTGGGCATGGCCGGGCTGGGCTCCACCAATGCAGGACTGGCGACCTCTGCGATGGGCACGGGCTTGAGCGCCGCAGGTGGGATGAGCGGTTCGGCCGCTTCGATGATCGGGGCTAACAACCAGTCCTACGGCGCGTTCAACAGCGGCATGGCGCAGGGCATCAGTGGCTACAACAACTTTAACGCCAACCAGATCAGCGCGGCCAACGCCAACGCGCAGAACGACCCGTTCAACTCGCTGCTGGGTATGGCTGCCGGGGTTGGCGGAAACCTCGCCACAGGCTACGGCCTGAAGGCGCTCGGCGTGATTAAGTGAGGCAAAAATGAGCGCATTCGCACGCGGACTTGAAATGGGCCAGCGGGCCTACTCCACTGTCACCGACCAGGCGCTTCGTTCTGCCAAAGACGAGCGCGAAGCTAAGGAATCGGCCGCCCGATTGGAGCAGACCGGACTTCAGACAGAGGCGATGCGCCGCGAGGCGGCGCGGGGTGCGGAGCTTGACCGGATTGCTGGCGAACTGCGCGATGTGCAACTGGGCACGCCCATCCCTGAAAATCTGGAAACCAACAGCGGCCTTCAGCGCCAAGCGCTGCGGCGGTTTGAGATTGGTCAACAAAACTACGAAGGTGAGGGGGCCGCGTACAGCGCACCCGCCGGACTGCTACCCGCCCGCCAATCGGTCAACATCAATGACCCGGCGTACCAAGCCCGCGTAGCGGGTCTGCGACAGCAGTACGCGCTGGCCAACCGCGATATGAAGGACTTCGACGCGGTCACCCTTGCAGAGCGTAACCGCATTACCGGCAGGGAAGACGCGGACTTTGCGCTGGACGTAACGCGCAACCCCAACGGAGAGGCGGCCATTCAGGCACGTACCTTTGTGAACGCCCAGACAAAGGGTTTCACGATTGATCCGCCCAACAAAGACGGCATCTCGACGCTGCGCATCATCCAGGGTGACCGGACCAAACCCGTCAACATCGACGCCGCCGACCTGGGCCGAATCGCTATCGGGGTACGCCGTCTACAACGCGGCGACGTGGGTGGCTTGGACGTAATTGCGAGCATCAACAAGGACATTGCCGCCTCGATCCGCGCCGAGATGGGCACACAGCTTGAAGCCTTGAAAGCCAACAACGACGCGGCGTACAAGACGGCCGGACTGGCCAATGATCGTGCGCGAACAGCCGCCACGTCCAACTACTACGCTGGGCGTACTCAGATGGATCGCATGGGCGGCGCACAGTATTTCACTGGGGAGGACGGCAACACGTACGCAGCAATCCCCACGATGACGCGCCAGGGGCTTAAGTTTGAAACGGTGCAGGTAAATCCTGAAGGCGTTGTGATGGCCAAAGCGGGCGGTAAAGCTCCGGCCGCCTTGGAAAAAGTACCCGAGGACGGCTCCCGCGTACGTGACAGCAGGGGCAACGTGTTCACCTATTCCGAGGGCGTACCGATCCAGGAGGGTGGCGTCCCTCCGTCTGAGGCGCAAAAGGTCTTTGCTGCTGCGGGCCTACCGCCTCAAGCTGAGGAACTGGCAGAGTGGATGCCTGGTCGCCGGTTCATCCGCATCCCCGGCTTCAGCGACGACTTGTTTGACGTGAAGAAACCGGGCGACATGAAGCTGGCCAAGCAGGCAATCGAGAGCGTCTCGGGCGCGGATATCACTGCGCGGGAGGTTGCTGCTCGCGGATTTGCGCCCCGTCGCCCTGCCGAAGTCAGCGAGGGCGTAGCCCGTGGCCGAGCCACTGAGCTTGGGGCACTGCGGGATGCGCGGGTGCAAGGCTTGCAACGAGCAAACAACCTGCGGGGTAACTGATGCCGATTAGCTACGACGAGTACTTGGCAAAGTTCGGGTCGATTGCTAAAGACCCGACAGCTACAGGTTCCGGTAGGCAGTTTGGGTGGGGAGATCGCTTCGGCGCTGCCGTTGACCGTGCCCAGGGCCAGCTTTATGGGGTGGGCGAAGCTATCGGGCTGAATGTTGGTGACGAGCGCCGCAGTAACCAAGCCGCAGCGGAGTTTGTGCGCCAACGCGCCATCGAAGACACGGGGGCACCCCAGAGTTTCCGCGACATCGACGGCGTTGGGTCGCTGGGCCGGTTTGTCGGCGGCATGGCGGTTGATTCAGCTCCTGAGCTGCTGCTTGGCGTGGCGACGGGTGGCTTGGGGGCCGCTGCTGGGTTGGGTACCGCCGCGAGGCTAGGTGTCGGCGCTCTGGCACAGTACCCGCTGGCCGCTGGCGATGTACTCCAAAACCAACGTGAAGAATCGGGACACACCAACGCCCCTGCGGCATTTGGCCTCGCCGTTCCCTACACAGCGCTGGAGATGGCCGGTCTGGAGGGGGCTCTGGCCCGTGGCCGGATGCTGCGCACGGGGATTCGCAGCCTCGATGAGATGCAGGGTGTGCGCGGCGCTCTAGCCCGCACGGGGGCCAACGCGGCTCTGAACTTTGCAACTGAGGGTACGACGGAGACTGGCCAAGAGCTGGTCAACCAGTTCGGCCGCATGGCGGTCAACCCCAACCAGACGCTGTTCAACGAAGACGCCAACGAGCGCTACCTGGAATCTTTTGTTGGCGGCGGCTTGCTTGGCGGCGCAGCATCAACGGCCATGGGCGGCTGGCGTCGTTCCGCTGGTTATCAGGCCCCCCAGCCCGTGGACCTTATTCAAGGCAGTACGCCAAATTCGCAGAGCGAACAAAGCAGTGGTCCCGCCGAGCCTATTCTGGGCCTTGGCTACAGCCCGCTTGCCGGAACGCCCGTCATTTTCCCCGACGGCAGCGTGGCGCTCAACAGCGAGCAAGAGCTGCAAGCGCGGTTCCCTAACGAGGTCGAGCCCGTTCGCGGCTTGAATACAGCGCGAGTCGGCCAAGTCTCCAGCCCGGTGACGATCAACGTCGATCCGGCGGGCACAGCAGCCACGACCTACGACGATACGGTTGCCTTGACCGACCCCGGTGCGGAGCTGGCACGCCAGCGCTACCTGGCCCAGCGCCAGCAGCAGCAAGAGGTGCAGCGCATCGAGCAGGAAAAGCGGCAAGAGCTGGCCTCGCTCAACGAGGAGCTTGGCCTTCAGACCGGAAAGTACCGCCCGCAGCACGTCCTGCTCAAGAGCCTGCAAGCTCTTCGGGCCGCCGACGCCGTTACGGCCGAGCAGTATGCCGAGCAAGTGGCCCTGCTGCGTGGCGACAAGCCCTTGGATGTCCCCGGCGTTCGCCGCTTCGTGAAAGACATCCAGAAGACCCGCGATGCTAAGCAGACCAACGCAGCGGCGGCCCGTGCCGCAGCTCCTGCCGAGCCCGCCCCGGTGCGCGAGGCCCCGCCGACGCCCCAAGTTGACAACGTCGCACAGGCTGCTGATGTCCTCCTCAACGACGCCCCCACCCCGGCTGCTGCTCCTGCAACGCCGCCTAGCCAGCCAGTGCAGCCTGCTGCCGCAGCAAGCCCTGCACCTGGACCTGGTGCTGCACCAGCTCCCGACCCCGCACCTGTTGCTGCCCCCACGCCTAGCCCGGCTGCGGTCAGCCCCGCTCCAGTAGCGCCTAAGCCAACGAAGGCCGCCAACGGCGATGGCGACATCCTGACCCGCGTTAAAGCGGCCGTTGCGGAAAAGCAACGATCTGTGGTGCTGGGCAACGACATCAACTGGAGCGCCCTCAAGGACATCCTGGAGCCGCTGGATGCGCGCATGCACCACGCCGTGCGTCTGGCTCTTGGGGTGGACAAGGACGGCAACCGCCTGGACAAGCCGATGTCCATGTCTGGTGCTGCGCAAAAAGCTGGAATCGGCAAGAGCCACGACAAAGTCTCCAAGGTCATGACCGAGCTGGGCTTGACCAAGGGCGTGCGCCAGAGGTTTACGGCTTCTAGCGCCCAGGCCAACGAACGTGCAGAGGGCAGCCTGTCGAGCATTGAGGATGCCGTCCCTGACACCCTGCGCTCTGAAGTCGAGGCAGAACTCAACCAGTTTGAGGACGACCCGGAAGCGCAGCGCACCGCCGCTTTGGCTGACGTGGGCGAAAACGACGGCAAGGGCAAGTCGTCTCGCAAGTCGGTTGCGTCGGACGTGAGTGACAAGCGCGGCCTGGTTACCAACCAAAGCTGGTACAAGACTCTGATTGTCGAAGGCGGTCCGACGCAAGCCAATGACGAGACCCTCGTTACGGCAGCCGTCAAGGTAGTACGCTACAAAGACTCCCCCGAAAACCGTGCGGCGCTAGACGCTATCCTCGCGGAAGTAAACCGCCGTCAGCGCGACCCGGAATTTGTGCGCTTGCTGCGCAAGGCTTATGACAAGGAATCAGGCGATGTCGAAACCACCAAATCCCTCGCAGAAGATGACGGGCTCGCAACTGATGCAGCAGTTGCTGGATATGATGAAACAGCGGGGGATGACACCGGGGTCGAATCTCGTCAAGGAGCAGAAGAAGCTGGAGTCAATCGAGAAGACTCGGGCGGCGATAGCCAAGGCAAAGCGCCGGTAGTCGTCAAGAAAAAGCGCCGCCGCCCTGCACCTCCTGCCGTACTTGAGAACATCGAGCGTTTGACGGCTCAGCCGTCAGTTTACGCGGGCGAGCGCCAGCGTGCTCCGTCGCTGCGCCGTCAGATCGCGCAGCTTCAAAAGCTGTTGGATCGGGGCAGTATCACTGCCGACGCGTTCGCCGCTCGCGTCGAGCTGGCGATGAAGATGTCCGAGCAGGACCGCGCGCCCCAACCACGCGAGCGCGGTGCCGATTACATTCGCCAGCGGCTACTGGAATCCAAGCGGCGCGGGGAGTTGTCCGAGCGGGCCGTCGAGATGGCCGAGTGGTTCATCTTGAAAAACCCGGCGCTGGTCGAAGACCTGGCTATCTCGATCCGCAGCAGCAAGGAAGATGGCGCATCGGGCTCCTACAACCCGCTTGCCCGCCTGATGACCCTCATCAAGGAGTCGAGTAACGACGAGACGACCGTCCACGAAATCCTGCATCACCTGGAGCGCATGATGCCGCTCAAGATGCAGGACGCCATCCGCAAGTCGTGGCTCAAGTCGTTGACTACGGCGCTCGACAAGGCAGCGCCCGGCTCCAAGGAGCATCAGGTTCTGAAGGCCATCCTTGACTACCACCTCAACGACAGCCGAGCCAGCTACAACAGCGCCATCAAAGCGCTCAAGGACGGTGACGTAGCCTACGAGCTGTACCAGTACGTGAACCCGTCGGAGTTCTGGGCGGTCAATGGCTCGCGTATTCTTGAGGGGCGGTTCGACGCCAAGGGCTCGCTGCTGGGGCAGATGAAGCAGTGGCTGCGCGAATTTGCCCAGAAGATAAAGGCGGTCTTCGGCCTGCCGTCGGACGCTGCGGTGCTACGTGCGCTGGACAGCGTGGTCAAAGGCGACGGACAATTCGTCACTGGGCAGGGCATGCTTTTGGAGGGTGCGTATGAAAACATCAAAGGTCTTGGACGCGATGGAGAAGTCCCTGCGCGAGGCGGGGCTGACACCGGCACCGCTCGGCTCATTAGCCGGGCCGCCAAGAGATATTCCTCCAAGTATCGCGCGAGTGATCAAGGAGGAAAGACGACGTACCAGGCAGGCAAGTCCTTCGGCCCCTACAAAGGGTACGCCACCCACGCAGTAAAAGACGCAGACGGTGACTACCACCTGTTCGTGTTCAGTAAGGAAGGGGTGCTGGCGGCGTTTGACTACTTGAAGACGCACTCGCCGCGCCCGGGGGTCACGCTGGAGGACGTGTTCGCGGAATTCGCTGGCCAGCACCTGATCTACTTCGCACACGACGGATCTAACGACGTGGAGCTGGTGGCACCTGCTGTGGGCTCGTGGGCTGCGGACGAACTGCGCCAGCTTGGGGCTTTCTCTGTCACTGACCAGTTTTGGGACGGCGCTGGTACGCAGCCTGTCACCCGCATGGAGGGAGTTTCGCTGGCCCAAGCCGTGGACGCCATGGGCGAGTTCCTTGCCTTCATCAAGGCTGTGTCCGGCCAAGAAAAGGTGCCGGTGAACTGGGAGCGAATCACCGGAGCAAACATCGGCAAAAAGAGCAGCGCCCTGCTCAACATTGAGCGCCCCGCCCAGTCCACGGTCCAAAAGAACGTCGCCAAGCTGCCGCGCCAGGCCCAGCCCGCGGTTCGCAACTCGCTGTCCGCCATCGCGGACGCGGGCAACAAGGCCCTGGACCTCGTGGTCTTCACCAACGACCTGGTCAAGCGGGCTGTGGCTGCGGGCATGAAGTCCGCGCAGACGTTCCAAGGGCTGCTGGTCCAACGCGCTGAGGTGGCCCGCACCAAGGAGGAAGCCGCTCAGAAGATCGCTGACATGTACGCCAGCGTGCCGCAGCAGGACCGAGGCCGTGGCGAGCGCAGCGTCAACAGCTTCCTGTTCGAGTCCACGCGTACCGGCAAGTGGGGCTACGGCAAAGACGCCGACCCCGAGATGGCCCAGTGGTTCAACTCCCTGCAAAAGCCCACCCAAGAGTTCGTCAAGGTGGTGTTCGCCCACGGCGATGCGGTGCTGGCCGAGAAGAAAAAGGCAGTGCTGGACTTCACCACTTCGGAGTACGACGAGCGCATCGCGCAGGCGAGCGACGACAAGACCCGCGCCGAGCTGGAGAACGACAAGAAGGCGCTGCTCAAGCGGTTCTCCACCTTGTTCGCCATCCGCGAGGGTAAACCCTACGCCCCGATCAAGCGCACGGGCGACTACGTGGTGATCGCCAAGTCCAAGGAGTACCTGGCTGCCGAGGCTGCTGAGGACACCAAGCGCATGGCCGAGCTGGAGAAGGACGAGGATCACTACCAAGTCAGCTTCACCCAAGGCAAGATGGAGGCTCGCCGCCTGTCGGAGCGCCTTGCCGCTACCGGCCGCTACCCGGCTGAGGGCGTTTACCTGCGCCAGCGCGACAAGCACCAGGACTCGCTGTATGGCGGTGACGGAGTGCTCAAGTCCCTGGCCAAGCTGCGCAGTCGCGTCGAGAACTCCGAGGACAAGACTTCCGGCAAGCTGCTGCGCATGGTCAGCGACCTGTACCTGGAGGCCCTGGCCGAGGACTCCGCCCGCAAGTCTGAGATGCGCCGCCGGGGCATTGCCGGTGAGGTGGACATGCTTGCTTCCTTCGCCCAGCAGGGCAAGGCGGACGCCAACTTCATGGCGTCGGTGCAGTTCACCCAGCCGATCCAGGACTCCATCCGCGCCATGACCCGCGAGATGCAGGACGCCCGTGACGACGGCCGGGCCTCTGAGCTGCGCAACGAGCTGCTGGCACGCTACGAGCAAGTGCTGGACCGCAAGGACACGCCGCTGCTGGACAAGGTCACGCGCCTGTCCTCCATCTGGTTCCTGGCGACCAGCCCCGGCTACTACATGCAGAACTTGACGCAGCCGTTCATGATGTCGCTGCCCGCCATGACTGCGCGGCATGACTACACCAAGGCTGCGGGCGCGTTCTTCGAGGCGTACGGCCAGCTCAAGGACATCGTCAACAAGGGCCTGGCGGTCAGCCAGCAGTTCGACCTGAGCAAGGTGCCCGAGGACGTGCGGGACGCCATCGAGGAGCTGACCAAGCGCGGCAAGATCGACATTGGCATGGACGCCGACATGGGTGAGTTCCAGGTGGAAGGCCGGGGCCCGATCCGCGACCGCTGGAACAAGATCGACCGGGGCCTGCGGCACGCGGTGCAGAAGATCGAGACGATCAACCGCATCTCCACGGCCATGGCGGCGTACCGCCTGGAGCTGGCCAAGACTGGCGACAAGACCCTGGCCCTGGACTACGCCGACAAGATCCTGACCGAGACCCACGGCGACTACACGGCGTTCAACGCGCCGCGAGTCTTCAACACGGCCTTCGGCAAGATTTCGCTCCAGTTCCGCAAGTTCCAGCTCATCCAACTGAGCTACTACGCCAAGCTCATCAACGACATTGCCTCCAACCCCCAGGAGCGCCGGGCCGCGCTCAAGGCCCTGACCTACTCGCTGGGCCACCTGGCGGTGTTCGCTGGTGTGCGCGGCCTGCCTGGCTTCGCGGCGGTTTCGTGGGTGCTGTCCAAGCTGTTGGGCGATGACGACGAGCCCTACGACCTGGAGCGCCAGATTCGCCAGGCCATCGGAGATCCGGCTATTGCCAACCTCGTGATGCGCGGCACGCCCACGCTGGCGGGGCTGGACCTGTCGGGCAAGATCGGCGCAGGCAACGCGCTGTCCATCCTGCCGTTCAGCAACGCGGATCTCTCGACCTCGGCCGGGCGCTACCAGGCGTTTGGCGAGCTGGTCGGCGGTGCCGCAGGCGGTATGACCATGCGGTTCCTGGACGGCGTCGGCCTGATGGCATCGGGCGAGTGGTATCGCGGCCTAGAGCGCACCTTGCCCAAGGGCCTGAGCGATGCCCTGGTGGCGGCCCGCGAGGCCCGCGACGGTATGACCCGCCTGAACGGCGACCTGCTGCTCAGCCCCGAGGAAATGTCCTGGGCCGGGACGTTCTGGAACAGTCTGGGCTTGCAGTCCTCGCAGAAATCTGTTGTTTATGAGCAACAGCAGCGCGTTCGCGCCATGGACCAGAACTTCCAAGACCGCTCGACCCGCATCCGCAACGACTACGTCAAGGCGGCCCGTGAGCGCGACAGCGAGGCGATGGCCGAGGCACGGCAGGATTGGGCCCGGCTCCAGGAGGCTCGCGCCCGCAACGGCTACACCAAGCAGCCCCTGTCCAGCCTGCTCAAGGCACCGCAGGAGCAGGCCAAGCGCGAGAGGAACACCGCAGGCGGAGTGCAGTTCAACCGCAACAACGCAGGCTTCGTGAGAAGCGAGGTGTAAAAAAGGGGGCCTAGTGCCCCCTTTACCTTACTGTGCGCCCTGCGCTATCTGAGATTCGACCTCCGGCGGTGCGGCCTCGCTGCGGCCCGCCTCGATGGGAATAATGTTGTTTTTATCCAACACTTCAGCCATCGTGTCTCGGCCGGTCTCCAGCGCCAGCTTGCCCACGTCGAAGCAGTAGCAGCTCACGCTGGACTCCGTGGAGCCGCGCATGCCCTTGAGCAGGTTGTAGGCGCTGGCCTTGCCCGCACGGCTGGAGTACACCGAGGACAGCAGGCCCCGGGACTTGGCTGCCGAGATGATCTTGGAGAAGCTGGTGCCTTTTTCCGCGCACCACTGGCGCAGCGCCGTCGTTGCCACGTACGTCAGGCGAGTCTCCACGATGTGGCGGGCCTTAATCTCCCGGGGCAGTTGCACGAGCGGCTCGTCGTAGGTCGTCACGTGCTTGGTGCGGCGCGTCTCGCGCAGGGTGACAGCGGTGAACTGCGTCAGGTCGTTCAGGGCTAGGTGCAGCAGTTCCAGGCCGTCCGAGGGCATGCTGTGCTCCTGCGCATAGCTGGCCCCCAGCTCGTGGGCGCTGCGGAACTCCGCGATCAGCGTCTCCAGGTCGAAAATCTCCAGGCCGATGCGCCGCAGCAGGGCGTGCAGGGCCATGACAGCGCCAAGCCCCCGGTACTGAAAGCGGTCGGTCTGCTTGGACTCGATGCGCTCGGACGCCTTGTGCGAAGCGCCGACAACCAGGCGATTGACGGCCTGCACGCCCAGCAGGCACAGCTCACGATGAATCACCGCCCCCAGCGCTCCGGCGCAGTCGATGATCTCCGTCCAGTCATGCTCAAACGCTTTGCGGTCCGGGATGGAGAATTCGGTGATCTTGTCCACGTCCAGCTCCAGCAGTCGGTACTGGATGGCGTTGGACTCGCCGGAGGACGCGGCGATCATGTCCCGGGCCGACTTGTTGGTGGCCAGCACGCTGATGAGGGCCCAGGTGGAGCCCAGCGACAGTCCGCCGTCCTTGGTCACGCGCTCACGAGCGGAGCCGTTAGCCACCGCCGAGATCAGGTTGGCAATAGCTGAGGCGGACATGCTGCCCATCTCGTCCATCGGCACAGGCAAGGTGCCCATTAGCGACATGCGCTGGATGCGAGCCAGGTCGGTCGAGGCATTGGCGTTGCGGTCCTTGGTCAGCTCCGCAGGCAGGCCGTAGGCCAGCGCCGCAGCGCGAAGCAGCGTGGTCTTGCCGCGACCGCCGTCTTGAGAGTACAGCGACACCGACAGACCCGTAGGGGGCAGGGCGCGACCACGGACATACTCGCCGGTGACGAAGGCCATCAGAGGGGAGGCCAGCATCATCATGCATGCCAGTTGAAACTTCTCCAGGCCCGGTGTCGCGTAGTACTTGCGCAGGAACTGCACGTGGCGGCGGGCGCGGGGCATGATGTGCTCATCCCAAACCGCAGGCTCCCACTTCATCTGGTCGTCGGGAAGGGGCAGTACTAGGGACTTGGACAGGTCGCGCAGCTCGGGGCCCAGGATGGCGCGGCGAATCTCGCCGGAGTCGTCAATGACGTACTCGCCCTGTGCGGCGCACAGCTTGCCCTCGGGCGTGATGAACAGGCCGAACCGCTTGGACACCTTGGGCATGTCGCGGATGGCTTTGATCTGCTGAATTTGGGCTTTTCCGTATTCTTCCATTGCCTTTTGGGCCTTCTCGTGGGAGCCAACGAAGATGGATTTGCCTGCCAGGAACTCGCGGAACTTCTGCTGGTTGGCGATCAGCGTCTGGTCCATGGTGTAAATCTGAACGCGCTCACCGTCGCTGGCCAGTTTGTGCAGGAACAACTGAGCGGTGTCGTTAGTGTCCTCCGCGTCGGACCACTGGCCGAACCAGAAAATGTCCTTGGTGAACGGCACCTGAACGTAGACCGTGACGTACTCATCGTCCTCGTTCTTCTTGGTGATCGGCATGTTGTAGACCAGCGTGTCCGTGCCGTCGATCTGCTCGACCTTGAACCCCGGGGGGATGTGGTTGTCCCATGGCTTGCCAGTCGGGACGGGCGGCTTGAGTGCCTCCGGCTTTTTCTCCTCGGGCAGTTGCTCAACCTCGCGGTCGTTCATCAGACCCAGCACGATGGGGGACTTGATCGCGCCCTTGTGGGGGCAGCCGCTGCACCGGGTGCTGTACTTGGAAAACTCCGCACAGGTCGTGGGTCCTGTGGACCAGGCATCGAGCTTGGTCTGTGTCTCTCGCTTGTCGTAGTCCGGATGGCCCGAGGAAAAAGCGTGCGCTGCCGCATCGCCCTCGACCGTGTGCTTGACGACGCCCAGCATGGCCCGCCAGTAGGGCTCCTCCACGTTGCCGCGAGCGCGGATGGCATCGGCCAAAGCGCCGCACTGCGTGGCGATCTTCCTGACGGACTTGGGTGGCCCCTCTACCAGCACGTCGGCGTTGATGTTCGTGCGGTCCTTGCGCGGCGCGGGCAGCTCCGGCAGCTCGTCCACATCGTCTAACAAGTTAGTCACGATATCGTGGAACTGCTCAAACTCGTAGGTCGGCCCGCGCTTGGACAGGGCCTGGACCGCTTTGCCGTTCTCGTGCAGCGCCCCGGGCGAGCGCAAAAGCCGGGCCGAATCCGTGGTGCAGGACGCGTCCTCCTTGAGTCCGAGCTGCTGGGCCAGCTTGGAGAACTTGCGGGCCACCCTGGTCCACGAGGGACCGTCGGGTACGTCGTCCGTCGCCCAGTACAGGTGCAGGCCCTCGCCAGAGGAGATGACGTAGGTGGGCAGCAGGTTGGTGGCCTTGAAGAAGCGCAGGGCGTCAGCCAGCGCATCTCGCTGCGTGGCGTACACCTTGTCCGGTCCGTGCTTGGCCAGCTTCTCCGCGCCAGCGTCCAGGTCCAGGTAAAACGCTTTCTTGCCGGTGACGTTGGCCTGCGTGCGTGAGTCCTTCTGACCGTTGACTGCGGCCTGCTCGTTGAACGATGCGGTGGAAAAGTAAAGGCCGGTTGCCCCGGCCTGTGCAGCGTCTTCGGCTGCTGCTATCAATTCATCGCGGCTGGCAAACCACAAGTTGCGCCGCGTCTCGCGTACCCACAAAGCAAAGTTGCCTGTCGCAGGCAACACGTCCTTGTAAAAAGTCTCAAGCATGATCCCCCCAGCGATTTACGCGTTAGCTTCGGCTTGCAGGCTCTCGATAGCAGCAAGGATTGCCTCGTGCCGAGGTTTGCGCTTAGCGGTTTGTTTGGGGATCAGTCCTCGGCGCTGCGCCTCTTGCAACAGCTCCAGGCGTTGGCTGATGTGGGCTGCGTTGTATCGGTGCGGCTTCATCTTGCCGTTGAGCCACAGGTTGACGGTCACGCGGCTGACGCCCAGCACGTGTGCCAGCTCCGTTTGCGTCAGGCCAGATTCGGCGGCTGCACTCAGGTTCATTGGAAAACTACTCCATGTTCTTCTTAGAAATTGCCGGTTACGGCTCCGGCGTCACCGCAGTGCTGGTGACCGATTCGGGGGGATCAGTCGTCCTTGTTGCCCAGCAGGGCGTCCATGTCCGCCAGGAGGGAGTCGGTGTCGTCCACAGCGGCGGGCTTGGCCGCAGCTTTCTTGACAGGCGCTGCTGCCTTGGGCTTGACGATCTCGTCGATCTCATCGACCTCGACGGCCGGGGCCGCCAGCGCAGGCTTGGCGGTCGCTGCGGCTTTAGCCACTGCCTTGCGGGCACCGAGCGCAGCGTCGATCTCGTCCTCGTTGACTGCCGGGGCCTCGGAGTCCGAGTGGGCTGTGCGTTGGGTCGAGGGGGTGCCGACCATCTCCTGCACAACCTCGTCGTCGTACAGGGCCTCCATGCGGTCGAGCATGGCGTCGGGCAGCCAGCCCACCGGCTTGAACAGCAGCTTAGGCGACGGGGCATCCTTGTCGAAAGAGACGCGAACGACCATCTCGTTGTAGCCACGGCCACGGGCCTGGGCCTGCTCGACGGCTTGAGCAAACGGCTTGCGCGAAGCAGGCGGCACGTTCAGCAGCAGCGGCTCCTCGGGGTTGTTGGGGTCGATCACCGCCACTCGGGTCTTCTGGCCGCAAGCGGTGCCTTTGCCGTCCTTGACGCCCCACACGTTCTGCGGGCAGCCCTGGCACTTCTTGGCCTGGGGCTCAGCGGCGTTGAGGTCCGGGGTAACGCCGTCGTTGGAGAAGCAGGTGGGCTTCTTGCCGTCGCTCTCACCCTCGCTGTATGCGCTGGCGTAGAACACGCGGTACTTGGTGTTGGCGCGGACCATGGCGACCTGGATGGACGACACGGGTTCTTGCTCACCGTCGATCTCGCGGGTGATGACTTTGCGCTCGCTGCCCTTGACCAGGGTGAACACCTTGCCCTTGATGGACAGGACGGGGTACTGAGCGCCGCCGGAGCCCAGCACGTCGCGGTTGATGGCGGCCAGGCGGGAGACACGGCGGGTGGAGGGGAGGGCGGCGTCGAAGGGGATGATGGCGGACATTATTCGGTTTCCTTGTTGACGAGGTCTTGCAGTTCGATGAGGAAGGTACGAAGGACGGCCTGCCGGTTGGGCAGGCGCTTGGCGATTTGCTGAATGGCGCGGGCGTAGGCCTCAAGGACCATCTGCTGCGCCTCGCTGGATTTGGGGTCGTGGAAGTAGCCCTTCATCACGTCTTCCGTCCACAGGACGCAGGCATGAGTCAGGTGCTCCAGCAGCTCGGCCCTCAGCTCCGGAGACAACGGAGTTGGAGTTGGCATGTTAGTCAGTCGTGCGGGGTTGATGTTTTAACTCCTTTTGACGTTGACGACAACCGATTCGTACCAGTTGATACCGGGCGGCAGGTCGTCGTTGGCGGCCTTGAACTCCTCGATGGCGGTCTTGGAGACGCGCTTTTCCAGCATGTTCCATGCGTCGTGCTCACGGATGAAGTGCAGCACAGAGTCCCAGTCAGCCACACTGGCGTTGGTGCGGTGCTGGATGTACGCGGTGCCCGCCCCGGTGGGCAGGGACTTGAGACCTTGCTCCTGCATCTTCTCCAACAGGTGCTTCTCGATGCGGGCCAGCGCCACGTCGATCTCGGCCACCTTGCTGTCGTACTCAGCCTTGAACTTGGCCTTTTGGTCGCGCAGGGCGATGTACTTTTCCACGATCTGGTCGATCATCGCGTTCTCCTTTCACAGTTGAAGTCTAATAATATATCTAACACACTAACGCGTCAAGGGGCGTGCGAAGGCTCACGCCTTTTCAATCAGCTCAAATACGCGAAACTCTCGGGTCGCCGCCAGGCTAACCAGGTCCAAGGCATCAGGCCGGTCATGCCAGTTTCCGGTCAGCCATAGGGTGCCCTGCCAGCAACCCAGGATGGACTCGCGGCTGGTGACGTAGGCCCACTCGCTGCGCTGCAAGTCGTGCGCCCTGGCGATCTGCTGGGCTTGCTGGTGTGTGCCAGCCAGAATAAAAAATCGGATCATTCGCTTTCTCCTTTCAGCAGCTCAAGTAGCAGGCCCTGCATCTTGCCCTTGTGCTGCAGGCGGGCGTACATCTTGCGCTCCAGCTCGGACGCCTCGATGTTGACGATCAGGGTGTTCATCTTCTGGCCGGGCCGCACGATGCGGGCGTTGGCCTGCTCGTAGATTTCCAGCGAGTTGATCGGGGAGAACCAAACTATCGTGTTAGCCGCCGTCAGGGTCAGGCCGTGGCTCATGGCCGCTGCGTTGGCCACCAGCACCCGGGGGTCCTTTGACTTCTGGAACGCCGAAAAGATGCGGTCGCGCTCGGCTTTGGGCACTGCACCGTGGATCACCTCGACCGAGAAGTCCTTGGCCAGCGCGTCGGCTACCGCCTGGAGGGCTCCGGTGAACGGCACGAACACGATGACCTTGGCACCGGCTTCCTCGATGATCTCGCGCACCAGCTCAACGCGGTGCTTGGACGGGATGGTGACCTCGCCGTCTTTGGTGTACGCGGTGCCGCACACGATCTGCAGCAGCTTCATCAACTTGGCCGCCTCGTTGACCGCCGTGACCTGGTTGCCGTCAATCTCGGTGTTGAGCTTGGTCAGCATCTGGTGGTACGCAGCCCGTTGCTCCGGCGTCAACTCGGTCTGTCGGGTGATGAAGGTAGTCGGCGGCAGGTCAATACAGTCCTCCCGGGCAAAGCGCACGGCCGGCTGCATGCACTGGCGCACGATCTCCAGCGAGCCCTCACGTGGTGCCCACTTGAACTTGGACAGCGGGCGCATGACCTGTTCGCGGAACGCCGAGAAGTACTTGGGCACTCGGGTCGGGGCGATGATCTTTGCCTGCGCCCAGGCATCCGTAGGCGCGTTGGGGGTCGGCGTACCAGTCAGGCCCCACACCCACTCCTTGTCCTTGCAAAGCAGGTTCAGCGCCTTCCAGCGGTCGGTCGATGCGTTGCGGAAGCTGGCCACTTCGTCTACGCAGATCACATCCAAGCCCTCGCGTTCTCGCAGCAGCTTGGCGGTGTCCTCGGCTTTGATGCCGTCGTGGTTGATGATGTACACGTCGAAGTCTGCGGCCAGCAGCTTATGCCTGCGCTCCCGGCTGCCGTGCAACACCGTGAAGGTCAGGTCCGGGAAGTTTCCAAAAATCTCGTCGCCCCAGGTTCGCTCCAGGGTAGACAGCGGCGAGATCACCAGCATGCGGTTGACCATGCCTGCTTTCTTCAGGTAGTCGTAGGCCCACAGCACGCTCATCGTCTTGCCGCTGCCCATGCCGTTCAGGCAAAACGCCTTGGGATTCATGGTCAGGAACTCGGCGGTGATGCGCTGGTGGTCGAACGGCTTGAAGCGGCCGGGCCAGTCGTAGTAGCTGGAGATCGGCGCAGGTGCGTCGAACCCGAGGTTGCGCAGCACGCGCACTTCCTCCATGCGGTGGGGCACAGCCACCAGGTCGTGGCCCTTCACGTTCACGGCGCGGGCCGTGGGGATCACGGTAGTCACCCGGTCGGGGTCATTGAGGTTCAGGAGCAGCTTGCGGTGCTGCTTAACGACGAGCATTTTTAGCGTTCTCCGGGCGACACGGGCTGGTGGAAAAGCGTGTAAACACGAAAAAACTCTCCTCTGAAAACATCATCAATTATCGACCTCGCTGTTTACACGTTTTGGCGCTTAAGTCTTTGATTTAATTGAACTGTGCTGCTGGTTTGGGACCAGAGGGTCGTAGGTTCGAATCCTATCGCTCCGACCAAAAAACACTAGGAAAATCAAAGGGTTACGGGGTTTTTCGGGGGTTTGAAAAAATCCCAGCGTGTAAACATTAGGCCAAGCGTGTAAACACGGAATCCTCAGCGGGTTGCTTTGGACGCCTTGGCCTTTCGGTGGCGGATGTAGGTGGCGGTCTGTGTTTGGGTCGAGTGCGCGCCCATCGTCTGCGCCGCGCCGATGCCTTCCGATTCGTCCTTGTCGGTCAGTGCCTTCGCCCGCAGGTCATTGAAGTGCAGGTTTCTGACGCCCGAGCGCTTGATAGCGCGGGCCCAGGCCGACTTGAATGCCTCGTAGTCGTAGCGCTGCGCCTCTTGGTTGGTTACGACGTACGTCATGTTGCGCCGACCCAAGGACTTGAACCGCTCAATTGTGGCCAGCAGGCGGGGGGTCCACTCGATGCGCACCTTGGCCCCGGTGGAGCCCGAGGTCTTGGACGGCTTGAAGTGCAGCCCGGTGTCGCTGACGTATGGGGCCACGATCTCTCCGTCGTCCGTCGCCGCTTTCTTGGTCCAGCGCAGCTCAAGCAGGTCGCCCACACGCTGACCGGTCAAGTAGGCCAGGTCGATCAGTGCCGCAATCGTGGGGCCCATACGGGTGCGCTTGCCGTCGTCACCGATGCAGGCCGCGACTTTGATTCGTCGCAGTTCGCTGTCCGTGGGGTAGCGGTCACGGGCTTTGACCCGCATGGTCTTGACGCTATCCACAGGGTTGGAGCCCGCTGGGCGGAAGCCCTCTGACTCCGCAAAGCGCATCAGCTCACGCAGGCCCGCCCGCATTTCGTTGTGGGTTCTCGGTTTGTCGCGGTACTGCTTGAGCCAGGTAGTCACGTCCGGGGGGGTGATCTGGCTGGCGCGAAACTCCACGAACGCCTTGCTGATGGAGGCCATAACCCACTTGTCGTTGGCCTGTGACTTGTCGCTGCGCTTGGTGCTGATCTCGTTGAGCCACTGGCCGACTAAAACCGGGATGCGATCCTTGCCAACATCGGCCGCGTGCAGCTCTGCCATCTTGGCGTACATCACAGCCAGGCCGTCCTTGACCAGGCTCAGCGGCACCCACACCACTTTGTCGCCCTGGCGCACGGCTTTGCTGTACCAGCGCCGACGCTGGAAGACGCCGCTGGGCAGGGCCCGGTCTTTCTTGGATTTTTGCTTTGCCATACGTCACACCCGGACTTTGGGACGATACGCCTCAGCGTTTGCTGACGCAACGTACGCCCCTTGGCAGACGGCATGAAAGTGGTCCCGCTCAAGGACAACGGTGCCGATTCGGGAGACGCGGGCACGGTAGAACCCCATCTTGTGCAGGGCTTCAAGTTGTTTGCCCGGCAGCTTGTAGCCGGTCAGCGCGTGGATCTCCTCGGCGGACAGGATGATGCTCATGGAAACTCCTTGCAGTTGTTATTAGTATAACAGGCTAACACCTGTTAGCGCAAGAAAAAACAAGCTACGCGGCCTGATTGTGATCTTGGCGGGTGCTGGCCTCGGCGGCACAGCGGTCGATGAACTCGGCCAGATCGCTTAGGCGAACGAGCAGAGGGGCTTTGCGCGACTCGCGCAGGCGGAAGGTAGGAACGCCAAGAATGTGCATCGCGGCCCGATCCCTGGCTTGTGGGTAGTTCAGGTTCAGGTACGGCTGGCAGATATCCTCCAGGCGCACGACGGGGCTGCGGTGGATGGCCAGCAGCTCCAGTTCGGTCTTGGACAAGGTGCTCACTTGCGCTCCTTCTTGCTGCGCTCGGACTTCATGGAGCTGTCGGCGTTACGAGCGAAGCTGCGGTTTTTGCTGGCGGGCTCCAGCTTCGTGTTCGCCAGGGATGCGCTGCCACCCCTGCTGTGGGCCACCTTGTGCGAGGCGTCCAGGCCGTCGCCCTTGCGGCCGATACCTGCCTTGGCAAGCTCGCGGTTTTGCTTGACGTTGGCAGCGCGGTGCGCAATGGCCTCGGGCTTGCTATCGACCAGCGCGTTCTGGCGTTTGTAGTCGCGCTTGCCGTCCTTCATGTAGGGCATCGTCGTTCCTCCTCGTTAATCAGTACTTGCAGGTAGTTGGCCAGGTCCAGCGCTTCCTCCTGCGCGTGGCGCAGCCAGTCCAGACGGGTGAGGTCCGGGCGTTGCAGCGTGGTGCCGTATTTGCTGATGCCGACCTGGCTGCGGGTCAGCAGCTTTTGGCGCACTTGCTCCACGACAGGGTCTGTCGTCATAGGATTGCCTCCAGTTGGCGCACGTCGTCGATGACCACGGCAGTGCCGCCTGTGGCGTTGATGGCTGCGATCTGCTGATCTTGCAGGGCCGTGGTGTTCTTGCGCTTACCCGGCGCTTTGGTTTCGATGGCAACGAACCGGCCACCTGCGCAACACAGAAAATCGGGCACGCCGGAGCTGCCGAAGCCCGTGCCCATCGGCATGCAAAACCAGATGCCGCGTTCTTTGAGGTAGCGTTTTACGGCTGCCTTGACTTTTCCTTCAGGAGTAGCTGCCGCCACCGTGTGATCTCCTTAGCGAGGAAGTCCACCTCGTCAAGGGCGTTGGTCAGGCGACCGCACACCTCGACAACTTCTTCCTCTGTTGCTCCTCGACCGAGCAGGTGGACCATCAACTGCTCGTCCGTCATCGTCCCAATGGATGAGTGATTCACTTGATCTTTCCTGAAAACTCACACTTGTCGTTTGTCACCGGGCACCACTTCGTGCAGAGTCCCGATGGTTTGGGGGGGAAATCGTCTTTCTCGGCAGCTCGCGTCATGCGCTGGATGCGCGGAAGGAATGCCTGCCAAATCTCGGCCGTATCGTCCCGGCTGAACTGGCAAGAATCAATCTTGTTGTGGGCCAGCCACACGTAGCCCGTGCGCACGGTTTCTAGGTAGGGGTACATCGCCAGCGTTGCGCCGGCAAATAGCTTGAGCTGGTCGTGGTCGGGCTTGGGCTTGCCGGTCTTCCAGTCGAGCACTACAGCTGTCTTCTCGTTGACGACACCAGCGTCGATGACGCCTCGGCACCAGGCGTCTTTGGCGAAGAACTCGGTGGGCTTGAAGCTCTTGGTCAGGGCAAACTTGAACTCGACCAGCCGCTTGCCGGGCTTGGCCTTGACCTTCTCGACCAGGGGGAGGTACTGCGCGTACTTCTGTGGCAAGTGTTGCTCGCCAGTCAGGTGCTTTTCCAGCGCCTTGTGGACTTCGTTGCCGTGGATGGTTGCCTCAGTCTGAGGCTCCGTCACTTCTTTGGTCAGCCGCGTGAGCTTGAAGCGGCGGGGGCACGTCTCAAACGCCGTGACCGAGCTGTAAGACCAAGGCACGACGTTATAGGCCATATTCAAAATTTGGTATGTGTTAGACGTTATATTCTCAATGTTAGCTTAAAAATCGAATGCCTGATACACTGACGTTGCCAGCACGCAACTGCTGGCAGTCTCCCTTGCAGTTGAGTTTGTCCCCCCGGCCGAGAGGCTAGGGGGATTTTTTATGGTTTCTTGTACGGGTCGTGCCGCAAGATGGCGTCCAGGTCTGCAACGGATGCAGCGTTTTTAAGGACGCCCTTGGCGGTGACCTGCGCTTCCAGCTCGTCTAGCTGCCTGTCCACTCGCTTCCAGAACTGGTTGACTACGGCCTGGATTTCGTCCTTGGACAGCCGGTTGGGCTTGGCCGCCTCTTTGGCTTTTGCCAGCAGGGCGTCACGGTCGGCCTTCCAGATTTCGGACTGGCGCTGCATGAAGTCCAGGCGGCTGCGGCCCACGAGTTTGTCGCGCTCAGCTCGCTGCATGTTCTCCAGGTCGGCGGCGCGGCGCTGGCGCAGGCGCTTTTGCTCCATGAACTGCTGCATGTACGCGGCCTTGTCAAAGCCCGTGTCCGCTGTATGGCTCAAGGGCGGCAATTCCGCCTCCTGCCTTTTGCGCTCGATAAGCTCGATGACTCTGGCGTACGTGTCCGGCTCTCCGACTTTTAACGTCGCCAGTGCGTTGAGCGCCGAGGCTTCGCCGCGAAAACGCAGCAGTGGGAACCGGGCTACAAGCGGTGCAGCGGCACTCAGCATCTCGTAGAAGTCGGAGGCCGCGTCGGAGCGAATCAGTAGGTTCGCGGCAGCGGCTAGGTCTGCCTTAGTCTCGGAGTCCATTGCGTTGAGTGGCGGTTGCCTGATAGTTAGAGTGTCTAGACTTTACACCATGTAGGGTGCCAACACTTTAACAATGTGCAAAATAACCACGGTTCATCGCATGAATATGTGGCTTGTTAGCCACAAACTGTTGATGTGTTAGTGTTATTTCGCTGCGCCGTAGCTGTCCGCGATGTCACCTTCCGACCACGTCACCAGCTCAGGCCACCACTTAAGTGGCGTACGCATAACTTGTTGTAACGAGTTCAGGGCTTCCTCGGCATACGGCTGCGGGACTAGACCGACCCACTCGTCGTGAACCAGCAAAGAGGGGCGGCGGCCGGTCTGCATAAAGTACGTCAGGCTGTAATCGGCCATGGCATCGCGGGCCAGTGCCTGAACGAGGTTTTCGTCCACCTTGGGGCCGTAGATGCGGGCGCGGTGGCGGCCTTCGCCGTACCACCACTCGTCCTTGCCGTCTTTGACCTCGACGTGCAAGCCGGGGTATCGGATGCGGCGGCCCGAGGGCAGACGGATGGCATCTTTTTCTGTCCAGCACAGCTCCCACGGGTCGATGGGACGCTCGACGCCCTCGTAGATATCCTGCAAGGCGTTGTGGCACTCGCGCCAGCCCATGGCGATCTCGCGGTGCGCCGTGCGGTACAGCGTCACGATGTTCTGGCACTCCTCCAGCGACAGCTCGACACCGCCCATCAGCTTGGCGACTTTCTGGAACGTGGCGGCACCGGCCCCGAAGCCTAGCCCGAGGTGCGAGACCTTGCCCACCTGCCGCTGGTTCTTGGTGACCTCGGCTTCGGTGATGTTGTACAGCTCGTGCGCGGCGAAGTACTTGTACAGGTCAGCCTTCTCGGGGTCGGCCTGGAACAGCTCCATGGCGTACGGCACCTTCCACAGGAACATGTTCACGCGCAGCTCGATGCCCGAGAGGTCAGCGACGACCACCTTGTAGCCTTCGGGGGCACGCATGCAGTTGCGCAGCGCGTCGGACAGCTTGGGGTTCTCGGGGTCGATACGCGGTAGGTTCTGCGGGTTGTACGCCCAGCCGGACCAGCGGCCTGTTGTAATTGCGCCACAGTAGTTGAGCGGCACGGGCAGCCAGCCCTCAGTCACATCGCACGCCTCAAGGAACGCGTTAATGCGCGTCTCCAGCAGCGTGGACTTGATAGCCAGGCGGGCGCTGGCAGCGGCGGCGACCAGCTCGTCGGGGTGTTCGCGCAGGTCGAGGAAGTCTTGGTCACTCTTGGCAAGGGCAGGCACCTGCCGGTCGGGGTTGGTGGGCGAGGGTTTCATGGGCACCTGCACGCCTTGCGCCTCAAGGATGGCCGAGAACCGGGCGGCGCTGGCCAGTTGGTCGGTGACTTCTTCCTCAATCAGCTCCTCGGACGTGTCGGCGTCCGCGCCCAGCAGCTCGGCCAGCTTCATCACAGCGTCCGTCTTGCGCTGGCGCTCCTTGACAAGGGCTTGCTCCAGCAGCTCGTGATCCACGAGGAACTTGGGCTCGACCAGCATGCGGATGGTCGCGTCGATCTGCCACATCTCGCGGGCGGTGTAGTGGTGGCGCAGCTTGCGAAACAGCGCGTAGCACTGGTCGGTGTCGGCCTTGTTGTAGGTCTTCATCGCCTCGCGCTCGGCATCGGTGAAGTCGGCCAGCTTGCGCCCTTGCGTGTTCATCAGCACCGTGTTGTCCTTGACGCCCAGCCCGTAGTGCGCCACCAGCTTGGCCAGCGAGTTGCCCACGCCAATGGAGTGGATCGGGCGGGCCATAGCCAGCGTGCAGGCCCACATCTTGGGGCGAACACCAAAGCGCCACGCCAGGATCATTGCGTCGAACCCAGACATGTTGTGGGCAAGGGCTAACGAGTTAGCCCATTCGATCTCCCGAAGGGCAGCGGTGATGTCCTTCTCGCCGAAAAACACGTCGGTCTCGTCGCCGCCCACCTTCAGGGCGCACGAGATGATCTCGGTGTCGGGGTGCATGACGTACGCCATGGGGAGCATCTTGGAGAGCGTGTGCGTTTTGCTCCAAAAGGTTTCGAAGTCCAGGGTGACGATTTGCATAGGTTCGTATCAGTCGTTTTGTTGATGAATGAGGAGGGTGCGCACCTGCTGCATGGCGTCCTTGAGGTCGGCGCGAGCTTGCTCTAGGGCGTCATCAGGTTGGTCCAGCGCCGCTTGGACGGCGTGGGCTGCTTGTTCGTAGATACCGCCCCAGCTTTGCATGCGTGTCAGGACGATATGCGCCAGGACAAGGGCTTCGCGCTGCGTCATGGCCGGTCTTGGGCAGTCACGGGCACGCGAACCCACTCCAGCAGCTTGGTCATGGGGGTGCGAAAGCCAGCCGCATTCTTGTGGCCGCCACCGCCGTACAGCTTGGCCAGTGCGCTCACGTCGTAGTCGCCGTTGCTGCGCAAGGAGCAGTTAGCCATGTGGGTCTTGTGGTCGTAGTACCAGACCAGGCCGTAAGTGCCGCTGGCGTTGGCCAGCTCGTGGCCAACCTCGCTGATGTTGACCGGCGTATTGACTGCCAGGCCGTCCCAGCCCACGGCCCCCTCGGGGCTGGCGATGCGACATACCTCGGCGACCCGAACGGACTGGGCGATTTGCTTGTTCAGCGCTTCCAAGATGGCGTCACCCGCGATAACCAATTCGCCGTAGTTGGCGGGGTGGGTCAGCAGGCTCCACTGCGGAAAAGACCATGGGGCCTGCGCAGCAAGCGCAGCGTGGATGGCCTTGCTCTCGGGCATGGCAAACACCCAGCGGTCGCGGTCGTCGATGTGGCGGATCAGGTCCGGGACTTTGTCGCCGTGAAAATACATCCACGCGATCATCGCGCCGCTGCGGTTGTCATCCAGCGTGATTTCAACAGAGCCAGAGTCGTCGTAGTAGTAGTCGCCTCGGTCGTAGCTGCCGGTCCACGCCTCGAAGGCACTCTTGTGGTGGTCCAGCCAGACCAACTGCCGCGCCTCGCGGGACAGCCACTCCAGCACCGGGCGCGGGAAGCTGAAGTCCAGAATGTAAATGGCGTGGTCGTTGATGCCAGTGACTTGCAAGGCCTTAAGAAGGTCGGCGGGTTCATTGACCTGGTTGTAGTGCATCGGCACGTATGCTGCGTCGTCGCCCAGTTTCTTCCAGGCAGCGTAGGCTGCACCAAAACCATCCGTGCAGCTTGCGTGGTAAATAACGATGTTTTTCATTGGTCCTTCGTCTTTTGTTTGCGGTCGTCAGAGAGACTGTCTAGCGACCTGCTTTTCAAAATGCTGCACAGTAGATTCGTATCTGTTGAGCAGCATCCCAAGTCGGGCAAGTGCGCCTTCTTCCAGGAGACATTCCATGATGGCGAACATCAGCGCCTTGCGTTCGTCCTTGGAAAAAGGCTGATCAGAGTCCAGCGTCACGATGCCGAAAAGTCTTTCGGATGCTGGATATTCGCTGTCTGATTTCATGGGTAGTTACCTAGATGTTTCGTCTAGCGGAGCGCCACCAAAAGAGCGCACAAGACCTTGTTGATCGTTCCCGTTCCCAGATCGTGCTCAATCCAGTGCTCACCCAAGAAATCATCAGCCTTGTTGAGTTGGTCTATGGCCTCTAGCACAGTCGTCCGGTCAACACCGGCAGCAGCCAGAACGGCTTCAAAAGTGTCTTGTTTATCCATGTGGTTACCTAGATGTTTCGTCGGATGCTCGGGCGGCTGCGATGGCGGCGCGGGCTTTGGTGTGCCACGGACTGCCTGCGCCGTGTTCGTCGCCGCAGTCAATCATCTCCACCATTTCGGCCAGCGCCTCCAGCAGTCGCGCGTTGATGTCTGCAAGCTCCCTGATCCTCTCCGCACGGATGCGGCAGAGTGCATTGGCCTTGCCCAGCAGGTCATGCTGGCGGCGCAGCAGGGCAGCGGTGTCATTGCCCCACTTCGTTTCAAACGAATCCAAAATTTGAGCCATCAGCAGGGCTTCGGGTTGTTGGTCAGTCATGCTCAATCCTTCCCCAGCGGGCTAACGTGTTCTTGCGGATACAGCCGATCAACGTCTGCCCGGTATTGCTCCAGCGCCTCGTGCGCCGAATTCCACCAGCGGCTGACGGCGGGATGATTTGCATCCAGCAGCAGGCACTCCAACTCCAGCGCAAGGCGCTTGGCATGCGCGGAAATTTGCTCTTCTTTTTGCAAGCGGCGCAATTCGTCGGCTGCAATGCGAATGTCGAAATCGTAAAACCTGCCGTCAGGATCGGTCAGTAGATCAGCCAGCCGCAGGGTGGTGGGTTGTTGGTCAGTCATGGGCGGCTTGATTCGTTAAGGCAAGTGACGATGTAAGGCGGTGCATAAGGATCTGGCAGCGGCTTTGGCTGGAGCGTCAGATGGATCGGTTTGGACTCCAGTACCGCGACCCTTTCGCGTAGGCCCGTCACCTCCTTGGACAATTCGTGTATCTGTCTGAGGATTTCTTTTTCCAAGTCAGTCATGCCTCACCCCCAATTCCGTGGGCTTCGCGCTTGATGCGCTCCATGTGGTCTTGATATTCCCGCACGCTGGCGTTGTGTTTGAACATATCGCGCAGCACGGCCAATGGCACATCAGGAATGGCCTCGGTGATGTACTCGGCGTACTTCTTGAACTCGGGAGATCCGTTTTCGATGGCGCGTTGCATGGTTTTGTTCATGACCCTCCCTTGATGCCGTGCGCGGCTTCGATGGCGCGGGCCAAACGCACGAAGTGCATACCTCCGATAAATCCGCCCGTGTGTTGCATGATGATTTCGTCGATCTCTTGCTGGCTCAGCGGCTGGCGCTGGGGCGGGGCGGTGTAGAGGGGCGTCCATATCGGACGGCCTCCAAACTCCATTTCGCGCAGCGTCTGCGTAATGTGCTCGCGCCAATATGTTCCGTGTCCGGTCTTGCTCATCCACGCCACCGGCTCCTGCTTCTCCATCTGCTCGATGGCGAGGATCAGGGCGGCGGCTAGTTTTTCGCGTTGCAAGTGGCTCAGATGGTCAACACTGCCTTGCTTAACGACCTCCAGCGCCTGCTTCATGGTGTCGATGTGGTTCATGTCTGATCCTTGGGCACGTAGCCCCACTGCGCGGCGAGGCGCTTCTGCACGGACTTATCGGAGAGGTTCAGCGGGGCGGCATACAGCGGGATCGGGTCGATCTTGACTGTCACCGGCACGTAGCCAAACGACGTGGGCTTGGCCCAGCGGAAGGTGTGCTCCTGCGCGTCGTAGTAAGCGGCGGGCTCCTGCTTCTGAGCCTCACCCATTGCCGCTTCCAGCACGTCGTGCGCTTCGCACAGAGGACACTTGCAGTCGGTATCGCTCTCAGGCGGGATGAAGTCCAGTGCCCACTCGATGGCTTCTTTGGCTTGCTTGAGTGTGTTGAGGTGGCTCACTCAATCTCCCTCCCAGCGATAGCGTTGGCGCACGCATCCCGTATGTCCTGGCTGGGGTGCTTGACGCCTGCGTTGCGGACTGCCTCGATGCAGGCTTGGCGCTCGGCCTGCCTGAACTTCCTGGCCAGGGCCTCCAGGCGCATCAGAGTAACACCCTGCCACCGCGTATCCTGGCCGTACACCTCACGGGCGATACGCAGTACTTCGTCTCGCGTCATGCCGCCGACCTCTCGTGAACAATGGTGCGAACCGGGGACTGCGTCTCGATCCACACCCGAGCCCCGCAGGACAGCGGCTTGTCAGGCCTGTAGACGACGCGGCACGGGCCGTCCACCTCGACCTCGTGGGCGTACTCGTTGTCCTTGTACGTCTTGACGGTCAGCACAGGCTCGCGCTTGTCATTGACGTGGTTGCTGCGGACGACGTGCTGGTTCACATGGATCACGGTCTTCACGATCACTCCTTTCTTGCTCGATGCGGTAAGCGTTCTCGCGTATCAAGCGGCGGGCCTCCGGCTTGCTGGCGAACCACGCGAACAACCTGCTGTCGTCGTCCTGCGCCAGTGGGGGAGGGGGCCAGCCGGTTTTCATAGGCCCGCACGGAACACGGGCAGTGGTGCCCAGTGTGTGTACCAGTCGTTGCCGCAGGAGTAGGTTCCGTACTGCGCAATACCGGCCTGGCGGTTGATGAGCTGAATCTTTGCCCCGGTGGGGGGCGGATCGGTGGCAATCTCGCGCCAGTAATACTCGCTGTCCACGACAGCAGCCTTGTCAGTGGTGAGCTTGGTTGTCATCTGTCGTCCGGCAGGGCCAGGTTGTCTCTCGTTGCGTAGAACAGGTCCGAGTTCTCGTCACTGACGATAAACATGGAGCCGTCGTGCGGGTGGACGGCCAGGACAGTCACCAGACCCAGGCGGTCGTGGCAGTACGTGCGGCCCACCTCAATGTCTTTGAAGTCAATCATGCGGGTGCCTTGTCGATAATGCGCTCGGTCTTTCCACTGGCCACTTCCTTGTTGACCAGGGCGATGGCCTTGTCCATGTCCTGTACGGTGATGACCTCCATCTGGGCGTCGTGCAGTTCCATGTGCAGGTTCAGCGCGTTGATCTCGTGGGCATACAACGTCACGCGCTTGTCGAGCAGGAATCGGCGGCCCACTTCCTTGAGCGTCTTGTAGCCATTGACCATGACGTGCTCGTACTCTCGGCCAAAGCCCAAGCGAAACAAGGCTTCCACGATGTTGTTCATCGCAATGAGGTTGCCCATGTCCGCGCTTGTGGCCTGGCCGCGCATCAACGCGGCCATCGAGCCGTGGTTCCTGATCTTCAGGTCCAGCAAGTACGTGGTGTGCGCCCGCACGGGCATCAGCTTCTCAAGCACGGCCTCGACTGGGTTAGCGTACTGGGGCTTAGGGCGGTAGCGGGATCGCTTTCTCATGGCTCGGTATTGTCTGTCATAAACCAGCTAACGCGTTAGTCATTGGCGCAAAAGCAACACCGCTCAGTACTCGTTGGGCAGGATGCAGGTGACGTTCAGGCCGTCGTGGGTGACAAAGAACTTCCACTGCCCGGCCGGCATGTCGGTGAAGTCAATGTGCTTGGTCCAGCGCGGCGGCTCGGCGTCGGTCCACTTGCCGGTGATATCGGCCTGGCCATCAGCGACCGTTACAGCCACGAGGACAAAGTCTCCTTCGCGCATCAGGCCGGGAAGCTCCGTTGCCAGGATATCCAGCAGCCAGTAGCAGCCTGCCTCGGCGCACTCTTGCACGCCGTCGCTGTAGATGAACTTGCGAGACAGGGGGTGGCGGATGAAGCCGTTGGCTCCGTTGCGCAATTCGCCGTAGGCGGTAGTGAATGCGTCTGCGTTCATGTTTTCTCCTTGCGTTGGTGGGGTTGTCCGTTGCCTTGATTTCCGTGAAATTAGCTTGCGAGCTGCTGCACGGTTGACCTGCCTGTCACCAGATTTACCGCAATGCGCGGCGCGGGCGGCGACAGGTTAGGCATCAAAGCCGGGTTGCTTCGTGGACGGGCGAGGCGTTGCGGACCAGCAGCTCCCGCACATGAGGTCAGGGCTCCAGGCCGCACATCTCGACGGCGTCTTGCTCTAGCTGGGCGTAGTACGCGACCATCTCCTCGTGGAAACCGTAGTCGCTGTCGTCAGGGTGCGGCACGGGCGGGCCCTTGTAGAACGGGTTGGCGTAGATCACGTCGCGGTCGCTGACGATCCACGCCATGTCAGGGTTATCCCGACCCTTCTCGTGGGCGTACTGGGCGTCGGCTTGTTGCATGAAACTCATGGCGTCTGCGCGAAAGTGAGTTCGACCGGAACAGCCTTGACGTACACCTGGTCTGCGTCGAAGCGGTAGTACGCCTGCGCGTCGAGGATCGTGGCGTGATCCCACTCGTCGCCGTACCAGCGGCCGATGTACTGGTCGGTGCGGCAGTCGTAGATGTCAAAGCGGTTCATAGCTTCTCCCTGTACAGGATTTCGTCTATCGCTGCGGCAACCATCCAGTGCAGCTCGTTGTAGTCGTCGCCGTCTGGTGGGCGGTTATCCCTGCCGGTTCCGTCACCGTGAGGGTCGTCCATCCTGGCGGAGTAGTCCTCCATGCTGCTACGCAGGTCGCGCAGCGCCTGGATCACGTCTTCGTGGGTTTGAAGTTTGTTCATGCGACCGCCTTGAGCTTCTTGCTGTCAACCGGGAGCAGCCATACACGTCCGGTGTCGCCACCGTCGTACCTTTCGATGCGGCGGGGACGCAGCTCCTTGTCCTTGCCGTTACGCTTGATCCAGGCCCGCAGGGCGTGCTCGATCTTGCTGACGTACTCGGTGGGGCACACCACGCACTGGCCCGGCTGCATGCTGGAGAACAGGGCGTCGTACTTGTGGACGGGCAGCGTCTTCTTGGTCGGCACCGGGTCGCTGGCGATGGACAGCAGCGACAAGTCCACCTCCTTGGACGGGCCTCGGGTGGCCGGGTAGTTGCGGCGCTTGGGTTGGTTAGCTGCCTGTCCGGTGAACGGGTTGACCGACGTGGCGAACTGGGTTGCGGTCTTGGTCATGTCATCTCCAAGTGGTGGTTGCGCAGGGCATCGTTTTGTCCTTCGATGTAGGCGGCGTAAAGCATCTCGCGCAGTTGGTCGTAGCGAAGGGCCACGCAGGTAAAGCGAAACACCTTGCCTTCGGGCTCGTCCCGCACCTCAATGTGTTCGCGCTTGAGTACGTCATCCACGAACTTGTTGGTGATAGCGGTGGCTGCTTGACGGGACAGCATGCCCATTAGCTCGTCGGGCCGGAAGTGCATCTGGTACAGCGAATGCCAGGTATGAACCTGCTGCCACTGCATCAGCGGTGCGTCTGATGCGATCTTCATGACGGGGATGGGGTAGTTGCTCACGCCGCCCTCACTTGAACCACAGGTAGATGCCGTGCAGTATCCCGATGGGGAAGAAGATCGCCCCGGCGATGAGAAAGCCCCACAGCCCCTCGGCAAAGCAGGTGAAGATGTGCGTTAGCCACGCAACGAAGCAGGTCAATCCAATGATCCAGCCCATGATTTACTCCTCGTTCGCCTTGGCGGCGATGTCCGTGTAGTTAGGCAGTCCGAACACGAACTGCGTGAGAAAGTCGTTCAGCACGTATAGCGAATCCAACGGCACTTCAAAGCCTGCTTGCTCCAGGGCTGCGGCAGCGGCGTGCGCGGCGTCGTCCACCACATCGTCAATCGGGCGGGTTTCGTTCGTCTCGATTAGCTCGATTGGCATGTCAGCTCCTCCGGGATTTCCACCTCGTCACCGAGCTTGCTTGTCACGTAGCAGCGCATGGCTGCGATCAGGGGCGTGGGGCCTCGCTGAACATGCTCAGGCTGGAACCCGTCTTTGTCGACTTCGTAACCCAACGTGGTTGCCTCCCATTGCTCAATGTCGCGGCACGCAACGATGTCGATCAGTTCCCGCTCGATGATCGGCCCGCCTTGGGACCAATTGGTGGAGTAGTGGGGCCACTTTTGTTTCCAGTCGTCGTAACTGCGCGGTAGTTTGGATTTGCACTTCGCCACTGCCCAATCAAGGGCAGCGCCGGTCAGTTCAGCGGTTTTCATGCCTCCACCTCCTCGCTCTTGAGCTGACTGCGCAGCTTGTAGATGCGGGTCTCGTAGAACTGGGTGATCTTTTCGTAGTACGCCTGCTGGCGCTGCGCTTCGAGAAGCATCCGCCGGGACTCCTCCAGCTCGCGCTGGGCTAACTCGTTAGCCGATGGCTTGCGGTACAGGTCGATCAGTACTCTCATCATGGCTCCTTACGAACGGGTTGCGTTGTTGAACGAGCTGAGCATTTGCCAAGTCTCCAGCGCGGTAGCTGAGGGTCGCTCCTGCGATTCGCCCTGGTGCTCGGCCCGCCGCTTAGGGCGGTTGTTCAGTTCTTTGGGGATGCCCTCATCGCTGAGGGTTTCCTTGGTGCTGTAGCGGCTGCCGCAGTGGCCGCAGCTTCTCCTGCGGTAGACGACGCCGCCGCCCTTGCGGGACTCCAGCACGACCTGGTGGGTTTGCTTGTCGCATTGGGGGCAGCGCACTGACTTACTCCTTGCCGAAAACAGCGTGCAGTTGCTGGTACAGCTCGTGCAATTTGCGTTGCACCGCCAGCGCGTCACGCAGCGTCATGCTCTCGGCGTCAAACCGATGCTGTCCGGCAGCGTGGCTTTCGGCTTGTTGTAGGTCCTTGGGTGCGACCAAGCTCAGCAGCCGTGGCTCGGGCTTATCGGTTTTTGCCCGGCGCGTGGTGCTCCTGACTTTGGGCAGAAGCTCGTACTCGCGCATGTTTGCCGCCGCCGAGAACAGCAGGATGTCACGCACGTTGGTCCCCAGCGGGCCGCCTTGCACGCGGCGCGGCTCTTTGACGACCTCGACCATGCCGCGAAGCTGCATGTCGCGCACTGACAGGCGCACGATCTCGTCTTTGACCTTGAGCACGGAAGCCAGAGCGCCAATCGACTGGCGCGGGTGGTCCTTGAGGTACGTCCAGATGCGCTTGTTCAGCGGCGGGGTGGGCAGGGCTGCCTTGGCGATGGCGTGTTGCATGGCGGTGGTCATCTCAGTGGTGGTTGCGTTCATGTCAGCGCTCCTTACATCAGCAGGGGGGACTTGTGGATACGGCCGGTCAGCACGTCCGGGTAGAAGTCCTCACGCGGCAGGTCAGCGAAGGCCCGCATGTTCTTGCGGCTGGTCAGCACCTTGTTGAACTCGGACTCGGTGAGGACGCCGTCGGCCAGCAACTCCAGCAGAAAGTACGCACGCTCGGGATCGCTCTCCTCGATGAGGCTTTGGAGCTGGCGGTTGGTCACGCTGTTGTCTTTGTAGACAGCGTCCAGGATGGAGCGCAGCTCCAGCACATCGTCCAGCCACTCGCAGTCGATGCTCACGCCATTGCGCTCGTTCTTCTCGGCGTTAGTCCATGTTTTCCTGCCACCAGCGTTGGTAAGCGGCAGCTTGTGCTGCTTTGGCTTCTTCGTCTTGCCAGTGGACGGGCCCTGACTCGTCTTGCCAGAGCCAGTCGTCGGCTTTTTTGCGGTGGTGCCCTCCTTGCCGCCGGGCACGTAGTAACTGCCCTCGCTGGTGTACCAGCCGCCGTAGGTGGTGGTCTTGCGCGGCAGGTACTTGGCGGCCGACCATGCGTACTCGTTGGACAGCCACGCACCGAGGAACATCACGCCTTGCGACTTGTTGATGACGCTGGTGTCACCCAGGTTGTTCATCAGGATGAAGCGGTTGTTGCCGATGTGCTTGCCGATCACATCACGGAACACCGGGTCGAACGCAAGCGACGGGTCATCCTTGAGCAGCACGTGCAGGTAGTCGCGGATGTAGTGCCACGTGTCGGACTTGCTGGGGTCGCGGGAGTTGCCGGTGCTAAGGACGCCGTTGTGCATCAGGGCGATGGGCATGGGGTGCTGGGCACCGTCGAAGCCGAACACCGGGTACGGGTGGCAGTTGACCAGGTCAATGTCGCCGTGGGTACGCATGCGGTAGTGGATGGCGCACTCGCGGCCTTTGACGTGGGCTTCGTAGAAGTCCAGCGTGTCCTGCATGTTGCGCGGGATCATCTTGTAGGTGTGCAGCATGCCGTCCTCGGCATACATCACGCCGATGCCGTCGCGGTTGCGGGTGTAGAAGTCCGCCAGGTGTTCCTCGGTGAACTCAACGTCGTGGGGCTTTTGGATGAGAAGGCACATGGTTAGTCTCGGTGGTTGCAGTTAGGGGTTGTTGTTAGAACTGGTCGGCAGGGATCGGGATGGGACCAGTGGGGTCGAACGTGGGCAGGCTTGTGGCTTGCTCGATCTCGGCGGGGGTCACGGTGGGCAGGCCGTCCTCGGTGGACTCGGTGGTCGGGGGTGCGTCCTTGCGGGGGTTGGGGACGTAGCACGCCCAGCCCTTGCGCTTGAGGTACACGCGCAGGTTGCGGGTGTCGGCGCGGTTGTCGGGGTGGTTGAGCCACGCCACGAAGTTGTCAGGCGTGAGCTGCGTGGCCGGGCAGAACCGGCAGAAGTGCCACGCGGCCTGGGTGAACTCCAGGCAGGCCATGACGCTGACGTACATCAGCGTGCCCCGGAAGATGCGGAACTCCAGGGTGTTCTGGTTCAGGAAGTTCAGCGCCTCGTAGCGGCTGTGCTGGTTGAACCGCTGCATGGCCAGGGCCGTGTGCTCGCGGCGCAGCCGATCATGCCTGGAGTACTTGACCTGCTTGACCATATTGGCCGCCGTCTCCTGCGGGGTGCTGTCGGCCGCGCTGTTGTTGATCCGGGCGAAGCCGTCGTTGTAGCGGCGGGCCACGTCACGCACCAGGCGCTCGCTGGCAGCCGCATTGATGAAGTAGCGAATCTTGCTGGCGTGGATCAGCGAGGTGGGCTTTTGCACGTGGACGTGAATGCCGCACGAGCCGCCACGGGCGTCGTGGCTGCGCAGCTTGCCTTGCCATGCGGGCTTGCCGCTGTCGGACACCAGCAGCCAGTGCAGCAGCTTGGCGTGCGTGGCCAAGTCGGTGTAGCCCGTGACCATCTCAAAGCCACCCGGGCCTGTGCTGCCGTCCTCCTCAAAGTGCAGGTACTTGCGCAGGCGCACAGCGTCTAACAGGTTAGACGACTTGAGCCGGGTGTGCAGTGCCTTGGCCATAATCTCGCGCTGGCTGGGCTCGACGGCTTGCATCTCCAGCTCCATGCCCAGCGTGATGTAGGTCCCGTGCATGGCACCGGACAGCGGCTGCACGAAGCCCACCACGCCCTTGCCGGTGTGTCGCCCGCCGACGATGCTGGGCTCGCGGTACAGGCGCTTGGTGCCATCGCTCCACTCGTACACGGCGACACTGGCGTGGGCCTGGACAGTCTCGCCCTCAGCCGTCGTCGTGGTTACTGCGGTGCTTGCGCACTGCGGGCAGTACTGTGCGGACGAGCCGTAGCGGTCGGTTACCAGTTGCACCGACTCACCCTCGTGGAAGTGGCCGCACCCGCTGGCCTGACTCAGGCGCTCGATGCCGTTGGCGGCGCAGAACTTGTCGAGCATGCGCTGGGCGCTGCGCAGTCCGGCGGCGTTGTTGTAGGGGCTGAGCACCTGGTACAGGCCGATGATGCGGCTGTGAGCCTCGGACAGTTGGCGCACGGCGCTGGTGCGCTCGCCGCTTTGCAAGTACCGCCGTGCGGCTTGCAGGTGGTCGCGCACTGCCTCGGCGGCTCTGGTGCGATGCAAGACACCGCTGGGCCTGACGAAGCTGCGGCTGCTGCGCATCGGGTTGTGCTGGGGTTGGCGCAGCGCCTCTTGCTTGGCAAGGCTGGCGAACATCACCGCTGCGGCTTGCTCGCGGGCTTTGGCCAGCATGGCACCGACCAGCAGCTCGGGCAACTGCGAGGGGTCGATGTACCGGATGATGCTGGAGCTGCGAACCAAGAGCCCGGAGTGGGGGTACTCCAGCTCCTCCGTCGCCCAAGAGCCGGCCACATGTGCCTGGACCAGCGACTGCGTCAGCGGCGGGGTGCCGTAGTGGCGCACCATCGAGTCGTCGTAGTAGTACATGTTGCCGACACTCAGCTTCAGGCGAGCGTCGGCATGCGACCAGGCCAAGCCGAAGCTAGCGGGGAGGGTGGCCAAGGAGGTCAGTCGCACGTACTTGCCGCACTCGGACACAGCGTTGACCACGTAGATGCTGTACTCGTTGACCCGCTGGGTGTAGGAGTTGAGGTTCGCCGGGCGGCTTGCGCTGACGTGGCTGTGGATCACCGGGTCCGTGGGGGACGTGGTGGGGCTGATGCGCATGCGCCGGGAGTTGCTCGCCTGGACGATGCAGCCGACCACGGGGCGCTGGCGGGCTGCCAGCACAGGGCTGCCTTGGGGGACAGGAGTCCCGCCGATGACGGCCAGGGGCTGCTCGTACTGCGGACCCACGAGCACGCGGCCTCGGCTCAGGCGCTTGGTGTTGCGCGGCAGCGCAGCGTTGTACGTCGCGCCTTCGACAAGGCGGCGAGAAGTGGCACGGCGAGTGGCCATGATTTATTTCTCCGATGCAGTTGAGTTAGTCTAGCGATTAAAGCAGTCGAATAACAGACTAACAAGTTATTCGGCGCAGAAAAGCGACAGGGTTGGGGTACACCCTATGGGGTCGGTGCTTGCCGCAGTCAGTGCAAGCTGGCTTCGTGGTGCTCGATGAAGGCATACACACAGCAGTCGCATGCGCTCACGCCCGCCTCCAACGCATCGTGGTCGTGGCGGTACTCCACATCCGGGCTGACCAGGGCCAGCTCACCGAACAGGAATCGGATGCGCTCGACCAGGCGAGCGTGGTCTTCGGGCATGCCCTCGGTCAGGCCAGTCTCCAGGGCGATCTCCCACGCGGCGGGCAGCACCAGCTCCGTGACCGTCATGCGGGGGCTGTGGTTGGGTACGTACACGGCCTTCACGGCTGCTCCTTGTGCTGTACGTACAGGCCACCGGCCATCGCGTCGGACCACTGTTGTAGGTCTTGGGCGGCACGCAGGTACTCGCCGCGCTGGTACGTCTTGCCGGTGATCTGGCTGGCCGCACTGAGCATGGCCATGGGGTTGTACGCACGGTTGGGCTTGATACCCGTGTCGGCATACAGGCGAAGGGCCCGGCGCAGCACGAGGGCTTGCACCATGCGCACAGCGTCCGGGCTGCTGTACACCGTACCGCCCGGGGTTGTCTTGATATCGGGTTTGTTCATGGTGAGGGCCTCAGTAATTGAAGGACACGTGTTGACGGACCAGGGCCGTGCGGCCCGACAGCGTGACCCGGGCTCGCGTGGTGGCGCAGCCGCAGCAGTCCCACTCGTGGCGGCAGTTGCTGTAGCTCAAGCTGTCTTCGATGGCGCGGGCCCACTGCTTGCGCTGCTTGGCGCTCAGGCCTGCGGGCAGGCGGGCAAAGCGCACGTAACTACCACCATCGGACAGGTCCATGCCCGGCAGGCGGGTTTGCTTGGCCGGGGTCAGTCGCAGCAGGCCCAAGCGCTCCCAGCAATCCAGGTGCGAGTAGCTGTCTGCGTACCTGAACGACAGGCGGGCCGAGATACAGGTCAGGTCCATTGCTTTACTTTCCTCGGGGTTACTTGTTTAACAGGCTAACACAAAGTTAGCCGAATAAAACTTACAACGCTGTAAGGATTAGGGTTCTCCCTAGTGCCGCGTTATCTTTCCTGCACGGGGCAGGGCGGCGGGCGCGGTTCTCTTTCGCGCTCTTATCTTTCCTCGCGGGCTGAGTTACACCTAGATGTAGGTGTTCTCTTTCCTCGGACCCCCCTTCTCTTTCTTCTCTTTCTTCTTTTTCCTCGTATTTTTGGTAAGACTTGATATGCCTTACACGATTTCTAGGGTGCGCCCACATGCGCCAAGAGCAGTCGGGTCGTATGGGCTATCTCTTCTCAGGAAATGTTTGTAGGAAGAAAGAGAAGAAAGAGAAGAAAGAGAAGACACATGAAGCCTGCGGTTAGACACGCCCCATGGTGTTTAATGGGCAACACCCGATGCCTGGAGGAAAGAGAAGGGCGGGGCTGTGCCGCCCCGCGCCCCGGATTAGATCGTGGCATCCATTTCCTTGGCGTTGTAGCTGGCCAGGAGCTGCGCCAGTTGGGCCAGCAGGGGCTCGCCGTGGATCGGCTTGGCGTTTTTCTTGGCGGACTCAGCCTTTTGCAGTGCGCGCTCGACCGCCGCGATCAGGTCGTACTCCTCGTCCTCCTTCTTGGCCGGCTTGAACGATTCCCAGTTGGTGCAGACCTCGCGCAGCGCCTTGACGGCCTCGGGGGTCCACGTCTGCTTGGCGTCGAAGTGGACGAACTCGGGGTCCTTCTTGCCCTGCTTGGCGTAGCACAGGTTACCGTGCGTCTCCAGCAACGCGATGATCCCGGCTTGCTTGGTGGACTTGCGCAGGCAGCGCACCAGGGAGTTCGCCGCGCCCGCGTCGGCCTTGGCATTGGCGAAGAACAGGGCCATCAGGATGGCTTTGCCGATCTCCGTGGTGGCGCGA
>JACCDS010096976.1_pt1 | contig 58991 bp, 39 predicted proteins | sample 7446441 | NCBI WGS metagenome assembly JACCDS01 (sample SAMN15323445, study PRJNA562643) | freshwater metagenome | isolation source: river surface water | place: USA:Blue River Watershed | collected 2017-08-17
GGCGATGGCGGTAAAAGCCGCTTACGTTAATGAATTTACGGATCGCTTTGAACAGGGTTTGGATACCCTGATTGGAGAAAGAGGGGTGAAGCTTTCTGGGGGGCAAAGGCAACGGATCGCAATCGCAAGAGCTATTTTAGCGGACCCAAGAATCCTTATTTTAGATGAGGCTACCTCCAATTTGGATACCGAATCTGAATCCTTGATACAGGCGAGTTTAAAAGAGTTGATGCATGGGCGAACCACCTTTGTCATTGCGCACAGATTAAGCACCATTCGACAGGCAGACCAAATTTTGGTGATTGAAAATGGTCAAGTGGTGGAGCAAGGCAAGCACGAAGAACTTCTCGCCAAAAAAGGAAGGTATTTCGAATTATATACCTATCAAGCACGAATTTAAAGGACTAGGATTCCTTTTTCTTTTCCTTCGAAAGGGTAAGTAAGGCAACGGTACTTAAAATCAAGATTGTTCCTGCCCAATCGTACCCTGAAAAAGATACTCCCAACCATAGTACAGCGGTTAGGGTGGCGGCTAGGGGTTCTACACTGCAGAGCAAACTGGCGAACGTAGCTCCAATTTTGGAAACTGCAGTTAGGAAGAAATAAAAGGCGAGCACCGTCCCAAAAAGGACGATATAGGCAAATGCTAACCAGGTTTCTCCATCCCAGGTTCCTGAAAAACTCCAAGGTTGCGTACCGATTGACAATACAATCCCACCTATCAGCATTCCCCAGCCCGTAATGGCTGCTGGAGAAAAGCTACGCAATAAGCCCACAGGTTGGATGGTGTAGAATGCGAGTGCAAGGGCAGACAAAATTCCCCAAAACAAGGCTTGATTTGAAATCACAAGGGTTTCAGTAGATCCATGTGTAACCAGAAGGAAGGTGCCCGCCAGCGCAAAAATCAAGGCCAAATATTCACCGAGCACAGGCCAGGTTTTGTTTTTCAGAGCGTAGAAACCGAGCACAAATACAGGTCCAATGTATTGCAAGATCGTAGCTGTGGCAGCGTTGGAGAGTGAAATGCTGTAGAAGTAGGTGTATTGAACCGAAACCATGCCCAAAATCCCAAAAAGCACTAGTTTACCTGCATTTTTGGGAGTCTTCCAGATGCCTAGAGCTGCTTTTTTTTCCTTTGCAATAGAATAAAGCACCAGCAAGGTTCCCGCTAGCAACATGCGCCAACTGACAAGCCAGGCAGGATCTACTCCCTTCGTTTGAAATAAAAACTGTGCACAGGTCCCCGAAATGCCCCAAAAAATGGCGGATGCGATGGCCATTGAAAAACCTGTGATTTTTTGATAGGAGCTTGATTGCATGGGGTAAATTATTCCACGAATATATTCCAGCAACTTGTAAAATGGGCTGCAGTTGGTAACTATTTTGTTAAACCAGGCTTAAAACTAGCCTTGTGAAATCTCTGGCTATTTCAGAACTTGCCTTCTCAGCATCACAAGTTAATCCATCTCCTTGGTGTAGCTACCATCAAACAAAGTTTCCTTGATTCATGAATCCATCACCCACAATTAGAGTTGCTACCAAAGAAGATGCAGAAGGTCTTTGGAACATCCTAGAGCCCGTGATTCGTAAGGGGGGAACCTATGTTTTTTCGCTAGATAAATCGAAAGAATCCATGATGGGGTACTGGATGGGAGCTGATAAAACAACTTTTGTAGTTGAAAGGGGAGGAGAGCTTGTGGGTACCTTTTATCTTAAATCCAATCAGGAGGGATTGGGCGATCACATTTGTAATGCAGGCTTTGTAGTAGCTCCAGAGGCTGAGGGACAAGGATTGGGACGATGGATGGGAATTATTGCTTTGGAAGAAGCTAGAATAAGAGGGTACCTCGCTATGCAATTCAATTTTGTAATCAAATCCAACCAGCCTGCGGTTCATCTTTGGAAATCGCTTGGATTTTCTGTGCTTGGAGAAATACCAGAGGCCTACCGTCATCCTCAATTGGGGCTGGTGTCTGCGTTGATTTTTTACAAAAAATTATAGGTTTATCAGGATTCAATTAACTGTTCCAAATTATTATGTACCTCGATCGCCGAAGTTTTATAAAATCAACAGTCCTTACTTCCTTTTCGCTGGCATTGCCTTCCTCGATCCTGAAGCTATGGGCAGGACAAACAGAAAATTTACGATTAGGATTGATTACCGACCTTCATCGAGATGTAATCCATGATGCGGATCTTCGACTTCAAACTTTTTTGGAAGAAGTACATCGAACAGAGGTTCATGCCAAAATTCAGTTGGGAGATTTTGCAATTCCCAAACCAGCAAACGATTCTTTTATAGCGTCATTTAATCAAGGAAATATACCAGCCTATCATGTACTTGGGAATCACGACCTAGATGAGGGACACAGCAAAGATCAAGCAATTCAAGCTTTTGGAATGCCTTCCGCCTACTATGCAAAAGTCATTCAAGGTGTACGAATTTTGATTTTGGATGGAAACGATCCAGGTTCTCCAACCGCCAAGGGAGGCTATGCTTCCTACATTGGAAAGGAGCAACAGGACTGGTTGAACCAGCAATTGGAGGATTCAAAGGAGCCAGTGATTATCATTTCGCATCAGCCGATTGCGGGAATCTATACGATTGACAATGCGGTGGAGATCCAAAATCTATTGTCTGCGCATGAAAGTAAAATCATCTTGGCGGTCAATGGACATGCGCATGTGGACCAATTTCTCAAAGTTGGAGGAGTATCTTATTTGCATCTCAATTCCGCTTCCTATTATTGGGTAGGCGAAAAGCATAGACATTTGAGCATGGATGCTAATACTCACGCCAACTATCCATCTTTATCCTTGACCTGCCCCTATGCAGCAGTTCTTTTTGGAGTTCTCACACTGGATCGTAAAACGAAAAAGCTCAGCCTTACAGGCCGAAAAAGCAGTTGGATCGGTCCATCACCTATGGAACTTGGGTACTCAATCCTTTCTCCAGCTGAGCAAGAAATGTATCTGAATCCTCAGATTTCGAATCGGGAACTGTAGCTATTTTTGCTTGGGTAAACTCTCCAAAATAAGACGAATTAATTCGGCCTTGTCTCCATTTGGGATCCATCGAGCTACGACAAGGAGATCATTTTCTGGGTCTACGTAGATCATATTAGTTCCGGCACCAATGTGTAAAAAAGCTGATTTGGGAGCGGAAGGAATTTGCTTTTGCTCAAGATTCAAGTAATAATTCATAAACCCATAATCAGGCTGCACAGGAGTTGGGGTTTTTGAGAGATTGATCCAAGAGGTAGGGATGAGCTGCTTCCCTTTCCAATTTCCATTGCGGAGCGTTAGGTATCCAAATCGAGCTTGGTCCCAAGCGGAAAGCATCATGCCACCACCCCAGTGTGAACCTCCGCTCACTGACTGGACAATTTGCCCATCGAGGACTACAAATGAATTTTCGTATCCCGTCCATCTCCAGGTTGGGCTTGCTCCAATGGGATCCATGATTTTTTCTTTGAGCACCTGCGGTAGCGGCTTTCTCCAGACATTCAAAAGCGCAAGCGCCAACACGTTGACTCTCGTGTCGTTGTACTCATAGCTGCTGCCTGGTTCTCGTTGCTCTCGAGCTCTTTTTTGCTTTACCCCTTCAGCAGGTCGATCTCCCCAGTCAGGTTTGCCCCACAGTATGCCCTCCCAATCGGAAGTTTGGCGTAGCAAATGATCCCAGGTAATTTTCTTGTTGTGTGGCGTGTCAAAAAGGTCAAATACGTCTTCTTGGTCCAGGTGATCTGCTTTGTTGATCGCCAAGCGAAAAGGATCGTAGGGATAAATGGGCGCCATGTAGGGATGAACCAAATCCTTTTCGGAACGGATTAATCCCGCTTCTACAGCCAATCCAGCGGTGGTGGAAAGGAAGCTTTTCGCTACACTAAATGTCAAATCTACTCTTGATGGATCTCCCCATTGGCCGACCACATATCCTTTGTAAATGATCAATCCAGTAGCAGACCCCCGTTCCTTCATGGGGCCTACAGGATAGCCAAATGGTTCCCGCCCAAAAGCACTCTCGTAGTGCGCAATTTTTAAGTTGGGATTCTCCTTACTTTCATGGGCAATTGCAAATCGAATGGCTTCCTCGAGTTTGGTGGCGGACATCCCCAAGTTTTCAGGGGCCTTACTTTGCCAATTTCCTGGTTCTGGAAAATAGCTTTGTCCAAAAGCTGAAAGGAAGCTGAGGCAGAGCAGGAATGCTGAAAGGAATAAATTTTTCATAGGAGTCCCATTTTTCTTCGAGTTTACGACAATGAGCGTTTAAAGCCTGACCATTTATCAAATCTTTTTTGCGTTATGGATTTCAAACTCTTTGTGGAAGTTTGGGTTTAATATAAAGATGCCCGATCAACTTCGGGTGCGGTGAAAACCAAGTTGCATTCCTATGGATTAGCGTTTATGAAGATGAGCGAAAAGAAAATATACATTGTAGGCGCAGGTCTTTCAGGGCTAATTGCAGCGCTAGAACTCGAAAAGGCAGGTTATGAGCCAGTGATTTTGGAGGCGTCAGATCGTGTAGGCGGAAGAATGAAAACCGACGTGGTGGATGGCTTCCTCTTGGATCATGGATTTCAAGTGCTGAACACTGCTTATCCTGAGGCGAAAAAATACCTTGATTTCGCAGCACTGCAACTTAAGAATTTTGATCCTGGTGCGATCATTTTCGAAGGAAAGGACTCGTATATATTGACAGATCCACTAAGAAATCCGCTTAAATTAGTTGGAATGGCTGTTTCTAGAGTGGGGTCCTTTTTGGATAAGGTCAAAGTGTTTACCCTCACCCAAGAATTAAAAAAGAAGAGTAATGAGGAGATTTTTGATCAACCCTCTTTGCCCACACATGAATATTTGAAAAACTACGGATTCTCAGATGCCATCATCACCAATTTTTTCTCTCCATTTTTTAGAGGGATATTTTTGGAGGACAAGCTTGAAACCAGTTCACGAATGTTTGAGTTTGTGTTCAAAATGTTTTCCCAAGGCTATGCCGCTGTACCCGCTAAGGGTATGGGTCAAATTCCGGAGATGATCAAAAGCCAACTGCGGAAGACAGAGATTCGTTTCAACTGTCCTGTTGCTTCGGTGGAGGGTCCGCAGCTAACTTTAGCCGATGGTACGCAATTAGCAGCAGATCGAATCATAGTAGCTGTTCAACCTGATCGGTTGATGAAGCAGTTAGAAGGCCAATTTGCTCCTTCGCGTAAGGTGATTAACCTTTATTTTTCGGCACCAAAATCATTTTTGGGTAGACCCATGATCGGTTTGCTTACGGGAAAGAAGGTAATCAACAACCTCGTTTTCATGGACGATGTCTCCAAAGACTATGCGCCTGCAGGTAAATCCTTGCTCTCGGTTACGGTGTTGGATAGTACCTTAAGCGAAAAAGAATTGATAAAAACGGTGCAAGGGGAGTTGGAATACCTATCCGGTATAAAAGGTGAACACTTTAAGTCGCTCAAAACCTTCGTAATTAACCATGCCTTGCCACAAGTAGCTGACTTGAAATTTAGCCTTCCGTTTACCGAATGCAAGGTGCTAGATCAGGTGTTTTTGGCAGGAGATTACCTTTTACATGGGTCTATCAATGCGGCCATGACCTCAGGTAGGATTGCTGCTGAAGCGGTAATTCATTCTTTTAGCGAAAGAACCTACTAAAAAAAGGGGGGGCTTTTATTTCTTGTCTAAGTTGAAAATAGCCCGTAGTTCTACCGCATCCTCTGGCTTCATGCGTTGGGCAAGCACCAATCGAAGCTGCCTTCTTCTCAAAGCACCCTCAAAAAATTCAATTTCTTCGGCTGTCTCTGGAATTACTTCAGGAACTTCAATAGGTTTGCCATTTTGATCTACTGCCACAAAGGTAAAGAAGGCCCGATGGGTCATGATCTTTTTGTTGGCAGGGATATCCTCTGCGGTTACCTCTATAAACACTTCCATGGAAGAAGTAAATGCTCGGGTTACCTGTGAGCGAAGAGTCACCACATTTCCAAGATTGATGGGTTCCTTGAACGAAATGCTGTCAGCTGAGGCAGTTACCACGATCCGGTTGCAATGCTTCTGTGCAGCGATGGCTGCGACAATATCCATCCAATGCATCAGTCGCCCACCCATGAGGTTATTGAGTGTGTTGGTATCGTTGGGAAGCACCATCTCCGTCATGATGGTGACAGAGTCCTTAGCAAACTTTTGATTCGGCATACGATCAGATTTGTTTCAAAAATAGCACTAAAATTCTGCTAGCGATAAATTTTCGATTTAATTCCAAATTTAATTTGGCATAGAATCAGCAAGTCGCATGCGGAATTAGGAGTTCCAGCCATCTTTTCCGAGTAAAGGCACAAAGGCAAAGCCTTCAAATTCTTCGCGTTGGATTTCGGTAGCCGACTTTTTGGTGATTTTGACCATGGCCTGTTTGCTTCGGTCTCCTACTGGGATCACAAGGATTCCTCCAATTTTCAGTTGCTGGATCAAAGCTTCGGGAACAACTGGCGCTCCTGCAGTGACAATGATTTTATCATAGGGTGCATGAGCGGGGATTCCACCGGTACCATCTCCATAAAAAAGTTGTAGTTGGATCCCCAGTCGCTGCAGGAATCTTCCGGTATGTTCAAATAGTTTTTTTTGATACTCTATAGTTATCACTTCCGCACCCAACAGGTGTAAGATACAGGCTTGGTATCCCGATCCCGTTCCGATTTCAAGGATTTTATCTCCAGGAGAAACAGCCAGAAGTGTGGATTGAAAAGCGACCGTGTAGGGTTGAGAGATGGTTTGTCCTTCGCCGATTGGAAATGCCTTGTCCTCATAGGCATGCGATATCAAGGCCGTATCAAAAAAAAAGTGGCGAGGCAGCGTATTGATTGCTTCCAATACCGCTTCGTTTTGGATACCCTTTTTTCGAAGTTCGGCTACTAGTGCTTTTCGCTTTCCCTTGTGGAGGTAGGTATCTTCTAACTTGAGCATTGATTTTGGACTTGAGTCCTCGAAGATAATTGATTAATTGCCGTACTTTGAATCCGTAAAGGCAATTTTTGGTATAGATTGCCAGAAGTATCTAAAAGTCAGCACATGTTTACTGGAATTATTGAGGCCATCGGAACCCTCAGTCGAATCACTACCGAAGGCACCAACACTCATTTCTATTTTTCTAGCCCTCTTTATTCAGAATTGAAGGTGGATCAATCTTTGGCACACGATGGGGTATGCCTGACTGTAGTTGAAATTACATCGGATGGGTATCGAGTTACCGCAATCGACGAAACCCTTCAAAAGACCAACTTATCCTCTTGGAAAGTTGGTAAAAAAGTAAACTTGGAGCGGTGCATGGCAGCAAATGGACGGTTTGATGGACATATCGTTCAGGGTCATGTGGACCAGATTGGGACCATTCAGCGAATTGTGGATCAAGATGGCTCCTGGTTAGTGGATGTCAGTTACGATGCTTCCTTAGGAAATGTGACCGTGGAGAAAGGCTCTATCACTTTGAATGGAACAAGCCTGACCTGCTTCAATTCTGCTCCAGGGGCTTTTTCTGTAGCCATTATCCCGTATACCTACGAGTTCACCAATTTCCATGAACTGAAAGCAGGAGATCAGATTAATCTCGAGTTTGATATTGTGGGCAAATACATCCAACGCATCACCAAAGGCTACCTTTGATAATCAAATTCAAAAAGAAAGGGTTGAGCAAAAGCTTTACTTCAGCTTTTACTCAACCCATCTTGATCTGTTTAATTTCCACTAAACCTTGATGTAGATTTTATTTTTATCCATCAAGAATCCTATGCTCCAAATCAAGAGCATGTAAGCGATGGCGAATAGAAAGGAGGCAGTTTTAGGTTCCAGCCAGCTTGTAAATCCCTCTGCATAGATTACATCTCGCAGATTACTACCTCCAAATGGTATAAAGGAAATCAAGGCGATAACCACTCCAGAACATACATACAAGATCAGCGGATTGCGTCCAAAGGCCTGGAAGAAGTAGGTCCATTTTGAAAATTGAGCCACCTCAATCACAAAAATCAATAAAGAAAGCAGAACCAAATCCCAGCCAACCGTAAGCAACACGTAAGGACTGGTCCAAATCTTCTTGTTGATTGGAAATACAGGATCCCACCAATAGCTCAAGCCAATCAAAAGAATTCCTGCTACGAAAAGGAGGCGAATTGCTGGGACACTATTTCCGTTTTTCTGAATAAACCTCCCCGCCAAATATCCGGCAATGACATTGACTATGGAAGTGAGCGTACTTAGAATGCCTTCTGGGTCAAAAGGAATTCCCTCACCCATGTACATGCGTTTTTCACCAATAACTAACAAATCGAGGTGAAGCGCAGCATTGCCTTCCAAGCTGTAGGGATCCCCTGGCGTACCCAAATAATAAAGGATAGGCCAGTAGCCTAGTAAGGCAACGATGCTGAATATCCAACCAAGTTTGACCCCGCCCCAATAGAGAATAAGTGCTGCACCAAGGTAGGCCAATGCAATTCGCTGCAAAACGCCAAGAAGACGAACCTCGCTCAGGTCGATAAATGCGAGTTGCCCTGCTTCATTGGGTTCAAAAAAAGGAAATGCATTGAGGAGCCAGCCAATAGAGAAAATAAGGAATGTCCGCGTGAATACTTTTTTATAAAACTCAGCCGGTCGCATGTCCTGCATTTTTTTGAGCGCAAAGCTCATTGCATTTCCCACGACAAAGAGAAAAGTAGGAAATACCAAGTCGGTAGGGGTAAATCCATGCCATTCTGCATGTGCTAGTGGAGCATAAAGGGTGCTCCAATCTCCTGGGGTATTCACGATGACCATAAAGGCCAAAGTCATTCCCCTCAAGACATCTAAAGCCAAGTATCGGCCATTGATGGTGTTGGCTTGCTGATCTATACGCATGGGTTATTTTGGGTTTAGGGACTGGGTGATTGAACTTTTGATTCTTAATTTATTTAAAATTAGAAGTTTATAAAAATAACTTGGCTTAAATTTATTTTGATACAAGCAACTATTCGCTAAACTATGAATCGGATTTTCTTTTTTAAATCGCTAGTGCTGTGCTTTTTGATGGGATTAAGTTTTTCCACAGTCAGGGCACAGGTCCACTCGTCCTGGGAATTGGTAGACAATAAATTCACTTCACCCGAAAGGCATTCTGCCACACTTACACTCACCAATCGGGGAACCACAGTAGTGAATGCGGGCTGGAAGTTGTATTTCAATACCATTTTTATTGCGATTCGGAGTCAGTCCATGGATCCAAAACTCAACCTGAAACATTTGCAAGGAGATTTTTTTGTTTGGGAAGGAGAAACGCCCGCATTGCAGCCCAATGAATCCTTTTCATTTTCCTACCAAAGTAGAGGAGCATTTTTAAAGAATTCTTATCCTCCCGAAGGCTTGATTCTCGCGCATGTAGATGGAAAAGTGGAAGAAATATCTCAAACCAAAAACGAAGTGATCTCGGAAGCAATGCTGGCGAAAATGGCAGAGGGAACTACTTTTCCAGTCACTAGTGCGCAGCAACGCTACAACGAGAACCGGTCCTTATTTCCCCTTCCAGATAAGGATGTTCCTCCTTATCTGCCAAGTCCAAAAAGCTGGAAATATACCGGCCCTACACTCGAATTGAGCCCGAGTGCGATTCAGCTTGATGCCCCCAAAGCCTTTGAGAAAACAAGAGATTACTTGGGAAAAATCCTCCAAAAGGGATATTCACCGAAAGAAGGGGGATCGAAAAATCCGCTCAACATTCGTTTTGAACAAGTGAAATCCTTAGCAAAGGAAGGTTACACCCTCCAAATTCAAGGTGCTCAGGTACTGATTCAGGCATCCACATCCATTGGTGCCTTGTATGGTGCCAATTCCTTCTTGGCGATGTTGAATCCAATTATTTGGAAGGGGGGAGCGACTTCATTGACCCTCCCTCAAGTAGTAATTGAAGATGCTCCTGCTTACGGATACCGAGGCTTATTCTTAGATGTGGCTCGGAATTTTCAATCCAAAGAACAAGTGCTGAAGCTTCTGGATCTCATGTCTTTCTACAAGTTGAATGTATTTCATTTCAATTTGGCGAATGATGAGGGCTGGCGGATAGAAATCCCGGGACTACCTGAATTGACTGAATTTGGAGGTCGAAGAGGATTTTCAGCAGATGAATCCGAATTTCTATGGCCCTATTATGCCTCTGGTGCAGATCCAAACAAGAGCCCTTCAGGTTCTGGTTTTTACACAGCGGCTGATTTCCAAGAGATTTTGAAGTATGCGAAGGATCGGTACATCGAAGTGATCCCGGAGCTCGGGGTACCTGCACATTCTAGAGCGGCAATTTTGGCCATGGAAAAGCGCTACCAAAGCTACATGCAAGCAGGTAAGCAAGAGGAAGCACTTGCCTATCGCCTTGCAGATCCTGGAGACCAATCCATTTACTTATCGGCACAAAATTTCAAAGGAAATACGGTTTGCGCCTGCCAAGAATCCACCTATGCTTTCTATGAAAAATTGGTAGTTGAAATAGGGAAAATGTATGCAGCTGCAGGGGTGGAGAAAAAAAACTGGCACAGTGGAGGCGATGAGGTGCCCAAAGGGGTATGGACTGCATCTCCTATTTGCGCTGAATTTTTGAGTAAAAATCCTGCCATCCAACTAGCTGATTTAAACGATTATTTCCGGGATAGAACTGCCCATATTTTGAAGAAGCACGGTTGGATGATGGGTGGTTGGGAAGAAATTGGTCAAACGCATTCGTCCCCGGTTGTAAGTCCAAACCCTAAATTTGCCAATCAGGATTGGAAGCTATATGCCTGGAATGCTGTAGCCGGTTGGGGAGGGGAGGACATGGCCTACAAACTTGCAAATGCAGGTTACCCAGTGATCATCTGTTCCAGTGCGAATTTCTACTTTGATCTCGCGTATTCCTGGGATCCGGACGAACGAGGCCATAGCTGGAGTGGGGTAGTGGATTTGTATCAAGCCTGGAAAGCCGTACCTGGAAAATTGTACCTCTCCCACGATCAGACCATCGATGGGAAGCCTTGGAATTGGTCTGATGCAGCCCAACGATTTACCAAATTAACAGAAGAAGGCAAGCAAAATACAATTGGTGTTTCTGGACAAATTTGGACTGAAACCATTAAGGGGGGCGAAATGCTCGAGTATTACCTTTTCCCCAAAATGTTGGGCTATGTCGAACGCGCTTGGAATGGTGATCCTGACTGGTCTACTCAAGCGACTGAAGACGAAATGAAGGCAGGAAGAGCGAAAGAATGGAACCAGTTTGTGAATCTGGTGAGTAAGCGCGAACTCCCGAGACTTGAAACGATATTTGGAGGCGTTCAATTTCGACTTCCTAGACCTGGGGTTTCAATTATCAATGAACAAGTACTAGTCAATGCTGGATTTCCGGGAATGTTAATCCGCTACACAGACTCGGGGCAAGAGCCTACAGAAAATTCACCGATTTATCGTGAACCTATCTACATGAGACCAGGATATACGCCTCGTTTCAAGCTGTTTATGCAGTCAGGAAAAAGTGGGATGAGCTCAGGTATCGATTAAAGCATCTTGACCAAAGGCTTGTATGCCTCGAGTAAAGCGTCATTGTGCGCCCCTCCTTGGTCGGAGTTGGAACTTGCAAAAATGTCCGGTACAATCCCTTGAGCAAGGAGTTGTGCAGTAGCCTCGACGAGTATGGCTTGAAGGATTGCTGTGCCAATAACCGTCGAAGTAGGTCCTACGGCAGTGTTTAAACCCTCAAGTTGCAATGCCGCGTCTCCAATTTCTCCAAAATTATCCAAGACCACATCTCCGAGTTGGTACAATTTGAGTCCAGAAGAGTGCCTAGAAGACACAGATTGGCTATGCGCCAAATTGGTAATGACAATTACTTTTGCGCCCTTTTGCAGTGCATAGCTCGCCAATTCAATGGGAACGGAATTTCTTCCTGAATTTGAGGAAATGATCAAGACATCTCTTTCCGTGATTTCATACTCCTGAAAAAGAAGGGGAGCATAGCCTTCTTTTCGTTCCTCATCCGTACTACCTGTGGCGCTTTCATGGAGCATCAATTTTGGAAGCAGGAGCGGACGCACACGTGCAAAGCCTCCTGCTCGATAAAATACTTCCTCTGCAAGCATGTGGGAATGGCCCGTGCCACAGGCATAAATCCAGCCTTTATTTTTTAAAGCAGTTGAAATGAAGGAAGCGGCATCTTTGATTTCTTGCTCCTGCTGAAATGCCTGATCCAATTTCTTGATGAGCAACTGTTGGTATTTTTGGTAGGCTGTGGTACCCATCTTGTGAGAACGTGATGCGTTAGTGTACTAAAATTTCATCCACAAATATCCATCCTTTGGCACCAGCCCCAGGATGCCATGAAGGTAATTTGGCAATGGGTTGTGCTTTTATGCGAATTTGATCCATTGTACCAGAAGGTAAGGGAATCGATACCAAACCAAATCGAGCTTCCTCAATCTTGGTAGAATTGGCTTGTGAAGGGCTGTTTACCTTTTTCCATACGCCTTTATTCCCAATCCATACCTCAAGGGTTTGTGGAGGAAAGATGTAAGCGCCTTCATGCAGGAGAAAACTTACTTCCAAAAGTTTAGGCTGAACCGATCCTAGGGTTAAAGTAATGTCCAAGGGGCTTTCTGAAAATCCCAACCAATCTCCAGTGGTGTGGTTGGCTTTTGCCTTGACCCCATCGAACAAGCTAGTAGCTCCTTTTGCGGCATACTTCGGACTGGGTGTGGTGACCAAATTAAAAGCTGAAGGTGTAATTCCTTTTTTAATCAATAGCTCTTTGGAATCCGCACTTCCTATCCAACCTGCAGCAAAGGCTCTTGCTCGGATAGGTGTTGATGCGCTGAGTGCGATTGGTTCTTTGTAAACTGGACTGCTGATGCTATCAGGGAGGCTTCCATCGAGGGTGTAGCGAATATCAGTAGATCGAATGGGGTGGGATAGGCTAACCTCCGTTTTCCCTTCAAATAAAGTACTTTCAAACTTGATTTTTGGGGGATTTAGCGGATAAACAACTCCTACACCCTCATAGCCAAAGTCAAGTTGAGTCGTTGGAAGCGCCTTGCCCAATTCCTTTTTTTGCTGCTCTTTAAGTCCAGTTTGCCAGAGGTAAAGGTGCCGTAGCTGGCGCATGCTCACCAGCGATTTGATTCCTTCCTCGTCCAGTGTATTTCCTGAAATGGCAAGAACTTCAAGTTTAGGTAAGTTGATGAGAGACTTGAGTTGTGCTCCTGATACGGAAGTAAAGTTGAGGGAAAGCGATTCAAGGTTTTGAAAGTCAGAAAGTAAACTTAAGTCTACCTCTTGAAGCGGCATGCGGTTCAAATTGAGTTTGACTACCTGGTCTCGAACTACATTGAGCTCTGCTAAGGACTTGGCATCAAAGGAAGAGGATCCATAATAAGCAACTTCTAGTGCTGGCGATCCTGGGAAAATGGGCCTTACCTTTCTGAAGAAGGTGGTTAGGTCAGCAATATCATCTTGATCGGCAGCAGAAAAGGTATAGCTTTTTTGAGCTGAGAATCGAGCCGAAACCAATTGAAAAAGCGGATCTTCTTGAGGTAGATCCATTACCTTTTGATCAAACCCTCCTCCCGAACTCACCCAAAGGCTCAAAATCTCCAACTCCTCTTCGGTCAGCTGCAGCTTATTTTTTGGAGGCATGTGCTCTTCTTCTTCAAGGGGTAGATGAATCCGCTGGATGAGCAAGGAAAGTTCTGGCTTGCCCGCCACGAATAGCGCACCAGACTTTCCACCTTTTTGGATGCCAGTAAGTAGATCCAATCTTAGTTCTCCTTTGATTTTTCCTTCTTGGTGACAAGCAACGCATTTGGATTCAAAAATAGGCTGTACCAAATCCCTAAAAACCTCAGCTTCAGCTAAGGATAGGGGTTGCTCGCTCGCTGACTGCAAAGGAGCAAGCAGGAAATCTTCTCCATGGGTAAGTGCTGCGCCAAAATGTCCTGCTAGCACCAGAAGTGCTGAAAGACTAAGGGATAGGGACCTTAGGATAGTAATTGCGCGGTCTCTTAAGAAGTAGAGTGCTACTGCCACTCCTTGGCTGCTGATTGCAGTCCATTTATGCCAGGATATAGCATCACCGGAATAGTCTTCTGTGGCGAGAAAAAGTCCAGCCACCACTGTTGCTCCCGCTAGATTGGCTCCAATCAATAGGAGCCATGTGAAATAGCGTATTCGATTTTCATCTCGAATCCATAGGAGGGAAGCGCCCAAAAGCAGGAGGACAATGGGAAAGTGAAGGAGCAGGGGATGCAATCTTCTCACTACCTGTAGCCATGTCGGAAGTTGAAGATTTTCCCCACCAACAAGTAGAATAGCAGTTAATCCACACCAAAAAATGAGGAGATTTTCAAGTAAAATTTTAGGCTTCAAGAGATTCAACTGAATGAGAGGTTAGGCAATTAAATCAGATACTACTTTGCCATGCACATCGGTCAGTCGGTACCTTCTTCCCAAGTGTTTGTAAATCAGTTTCTCATGGTCAATGCCCATCAAATGCATGACTGTGGCCTGGAAATCGTGCACATGAACAGGGTTTTCTTGAATGTTGTATCCAAAATCATCTGTTTCTCCATAGACCATGCCAGATTTCACACCTCCGCCGGCCATAAATATGGAAAATGCGCGTGGGTGGTGGTCTCTTCCATAGTTTTCGGGAGCGATTTTTCCTTGGCAGTAGTTGGTTCTTCCAAATTCCCCACCCCAAATCACCAAGGTTTCATCCAAAAGTCCGCGTTGCTTTAGATCTGTGATCAAGGCAGCGGATGCCTGATCTACATCTTTGGCTTGGCCAATCATCTGATTGGGGAGGTTGTCGTGGGTATCCCAACCTTGATGGTATAGCTGTACAAAGCGAACTCCATTTTCCGATAGTTTTCTTGCCAAAAGACAATTGGCAGCATAGGTGCCCGGAACCAAGCAATCAGGTCCATACAATTTCACTACCGCATCCGGCTCTTTGCTGACATCGGTGATCTCCGGCACGGCAGTTTGCATGCGGAACGCCATCTCGTATTGCTGGACCTTGGTGGTGATTTGTGGGTCATTAAATTCCTGGTAGCTAAGTTCATTCATGGCTGCCAGCTGATCCAGCATCCTTCGCCTTTGGTTTTTGTCCACCCCTTCTGCATCGGACAGGTAGAGCACAGGATCTTCTGAACTAGAGAACTGAACCCCCTGGTGCCGTGCATCCAAGAAGCCGCTGGACCACAATTTTGAATACACCCCTTGTCCATTTCCCTTGCCACGGCTCAGTAGTACACAGAAAGCAGGTAGGTTTTCATTTTCGCTTCCAAGTCCATAGCTCAGCCAAGAACCCATACTAGGTCGGTTGCCCACCTGAGCGCCTGTTTGGAAAAAGGTAAGTGCTGGATCATGGTTGATCGCTTCGGTATGCATGGATTTGATAATGCATAGGTCATCTACCACGGAAGAGATGTGTGGGAAAAGAGAAGAGATCCAAGCCCTACTTTCTCCATATTGGTTGAAATCGAAATAGGATCCTACGAGTGGGAAAGAATTTTGACTTGCGGTCATACCAGTAAGTCGCTGTCCCATGCGGATAGATTCTGGAAGCTCTTGTCCAAAATTTTTGATTAGCTGAGGTTTGTAATCAAAGGTTTCCAATTGAGAAGGCGCACCATTTTGAAAGAGGTAGATGATGCGCTTTGCCTTTGGAGCAAAATGGGGCAATGCCCGCATCAGGGATTCTTCTGCTTCCTTTTTGCCTGAGAAAAGGTCTGGAATCAATAAAGACCCCAAGGCGACACTTCCGACGCCTAGGCTCAATCGGGAAAGAAATTTCCTTCGGTTGTGGTTAAGTCCCTGTTCTAAAAATTCTTTGTCCATTTCAACTTTTGGTAATGGTTTCTTCCAAATTGTAGAGGCTGACAATTACCTGCATGAGTGCTGCATTTTGTGGGGTAATTGCACGCGGATGGATGGGGTATTCCCCTACATCCAAGATGGCCGCTGCATCTTTTGGATTCGTTTGGAAATGCTTTAGTTCGGTGTCGTAGTAATTTTGAAGCAATTCTTTTTCTTCAGTCTTCAATTCTCTACACACGATTCGTTTGAAGGCCTCGTTGATGGCTTGGTCCGATTGTTTGAATTTTTCGCCAAGTCGGGTGGCCAAAACGCGTGCTGCTTCCAACACCATCGGATCATTCATCATGGCAAGTGCTTGCAATGGGGTATTGGTTCGATTTCGAGTGACCTCACATCGATCCCGGTTGCTCGAGTCGAATATGATTGCTTTTGGCGGTGGTACTGTTAGTTTGATGAAGTTGTAAATTCCTCTTCGGTACAATTTCTTGCCGGTATCCTGTTGGTAGTTGGCGAGTACCCCACGACCAGAGGTAGCTGCTTCCCAGAGTCCTAAAGGCTGGTAGGGCTTTACACTAGGTCCTCCAATTTCTCCCACCAATAACCCGCTTGAAGCGAGTACGAGGTCCTGAATATTTTCGGCAGGGAGTCGGAGACGTGGAGCTCTGGCCAAGTATAAATTGTCGGGGTCGATTTCCAAATGGGTGGAAGAAATACTAGCAGATTGTCTGTAAGTAGCTGAAAGTAAGATCTTTTTGAGGAGTCCTTTCATGTTCCAGTCCTGCTCCATAAAATCTGCTGCCAACCAATTGAGTAGTTCAGGATGGGTAGGGAGGTCGCCTTGCATCCCAAAATCACCCGCTGATTTGACTATGCCTCGTCCAAAGATTTCTTGCCAGATCAAGTTGACAAACACTCGTGCTGTAAGCGGATTATCGCGATGGGTAGTCCACTTGGCAAGCCCGAGTCTGTTTTTTTCAAAGGAGGGCGAGAAGGACAAGATGGAAGTGGGGGTTGATGCTTCTACAGGTAGGGTAGGCGCATCGTAAGCCCCTCGATTGAGGATGTAGGTCGTTCTTTTTTCTTCCAATTCACCCATCACGGATATGCTGAGTTTGCTCGTATCTGGATGATTGATGAAGCTAAGGACACCATCCAAATCGTCCTGCTCTACCCAAAGAATTGGAGTTTTTGCAGGTTTGGAAACGCTCACATCCCCTTCAAAGCCTTTTTCTTGGGAGTTATTGAAAAATGCATAGAGCTGGTAGTATTCCTTTTGGGAGACAGGATCATACTTGTGATCGTGACACTGGGCACATTCCATTGTAATTCCAAGGATCCCTTTACTGAAGGTGTTGGTTTTGTCCAACACATATTCCACCCGATACTCTTCTTCAATGATGCCACCTTCTTCGGTGTATTTGTGATTTCGATTGAAGGCCGTTGCCAAGATTTGCTCTTTGGTTGGATTCGGTAGAAGGTCGCCTGCGAGCTGCCAGGTCAAAAACTGATCGTAAGGCAAGTTTTTATTGAAGGCATGAATCACCCAATCGCGGTAGGGCCATTGACTTCGGATGTTGTCGTCTTGGTAGCCATAGCTGTCGGAGTAGCGGGAGATATCCAACCAGAGAATGGCCATTTTCTCTCCATAAGCGGGGCTACTGAGCAATTGATCTAGTAATTTATCGTAGGTATTTCCTCCTTTGAAGCCTGCATATTTCTCCAGAAGTTCTAGGGATGGTGGGAGACCAGTCAGGTCTAAGCTTGCGCGTTTGATTAGTTCGAATGAGCTTGCTTCAGGATTGAGTTCCAGTCCTTTGGATTTGATTTTTGCTGCTACAAATCGATCAATTTCATTTGTTCCCCATTCGATGGAAGGCACTTTAGGCTTTTCAACCCGTGTAAATGCCCAATGGGGTTCATATTTTGCCCCTTGTTCAATCCAGCGTGTAATCAGTTGAACTTCGGTTTCGGTAAGGCTAAGGTTTGATTCTGGTGGAGGCATGATCAAGCTCGGATCAGCGCTTGTGATCCGGTGGTACACTTCTGAGTTGAGCGGTTTGCCTGCTACGAGTGCAAATTTCCCAGGACTTTCTTTTAAGGCTGCAAAAGCTCCTTCCTCCGTATCTAGCCGGAGGTTGGCTTCTCGCTTATTGGCATCTGGACCATGACAAGCAAAGCACTTGTCTGAAAGTATAGGGCGAATATGAAAGTTATAACTCAGCTGTTCGCCATCCAATAATTCAGGAGGGGTAGCGGATTTTTCTGAGCAACTCCAAAAGGATACGATGCTCAAAGTCCAAATAAGCCCTCGAATAAGGCTTGAGTAGGTCATGGGTTTAGGTGTTAATCCCAAAAAGTTATAAAAAATATGGGGATTTAAGGCAATAATTTTCGACTAGAATTTTGGAAGGACTTGGAAACTATCAGTTAACTGCTGCCTTATTCGGATTTAATACCTACAAATTGTAGCCGATTTTACTAAAAAACACCAATTCCTTCCGTTATTTGCAAGATGAATTAGTAGATGGGCAGTTTTTTTATGCTGCTTGATTTTTTCAGTTGACTCGAGTAAAGTAAACCATGAAAAAAATTAATACGATCTGTTGCATCGGAGCAGGCTATGTAGGAGGACCTACGATGGCTGTCTTGGCACTCAAATGTCCAGACATTCGTGTAGTGGTGGTAGATGCCAATACTGCTCGAATTGATGCTTGGAATCATCAAGATTTAAGTTTTTTACCCGTTTATGAACCTGGATTGGCAGAAGTTGTGTCCAAAGCGCGCGGGAGAAACTTGTTTTTCTCAAAGGATGTAGACCAAGGTATTCGAGAGGCAGACATGATTTTTATTTCAGTCAACACACCTACGAAAACCTATGGGGAAGGAAAGGGTATGGCTGCTGATTTGAAGTGGGTTGAATTATGTGCACGGCAGATTGCAGAAGTTGCTACCTCCAATAAAATTGTAGTTGAAAAATCCACCTTGCCAGTTCGTACCGCTCAGGCAATTAAAGATATTTTACATAATTCTCAGAGTGGAGTTTCTTTCCAAGTGCTTTCGAATCCTGAATTTTTGGCAGAAGGGACAGCTGTTCAAGACCTGCTTACTCCGGACCGCGTGTTGATAGGGGGAGACCAAAGTGAAGCCGGAAAAGAAGCTATTCAGGCTTTGGTTTCGATTTATGCGGCTTGGGTTCCTGAGGAAAAGATCTTGACCACGAATCTTTGGTCTTCTGAACTCAGCAAGCTCACAGCAAATGCATTTCTTGCTCAGCGCGTTTCTTCCATCAATTCGATCTCAGAACTCTGTGAAGCTACAGGGGCTGATGTGGACGACGTCGCTAAGGCAATCGGAATGGATTCTCGAATAGGACCGAAGTTCTTGAAGGCTTCAGTAGGTTTTGGTGGATCCTGTTTTAAGAAAGACATCCTCAATTTGGTTTACATCTGCAGGAGTTATCAGTTGCATGAAGTAGCGGATTATTGGGAGCAGGTAATCAAAATTAACGACCATCAAACCGCAAGATTTGCCAAGCAAATCATCAAAAGCCTGTACAATACAGTTAATGGAAAGAAAATTGCGTTTTTAGGTTGGGCCTTCAAAAAAGACACCAACGATACCCGCGAGTCTGCTGCCATCTATGTAGCAAATCACCTCTTGGATGAGTGTGCTTCCGTAGTGGTTTATGATCCCAAGGTGTCTAAAGAAAAAATTTATGCTGACTTGGACTTCCTTGAAACCCGTTCAGGTGAAGAAAATAGGAAACTGGTGCAGGTGGTTGATTCGGCCTATGAAGCATGTAAAGATGCTGCAGCGGTTGCAATTTTAACCGAATGGGATGAATTTGTGGTGCTTGACTGGGAGCAGATCTATGCAGAGATGAAGCAGCCAGCCACGGTATTTGATGGTAGAAATATCTTGGATGCGGCTCGAATGGAAAAGATAGGATTTAGATTTCAGGGGATAGGAAAAACTGCTGTTTAGGGAGTTTTACTTTGTGGGTTATATCCTTTAAAATCAGTAATTTCCGATTACTAGGTTCATGTAATTGACTAATAAAAATAGCTTGTGAAGCCACTAAATGAAGTAAAGATCGCTGTAATCGGATTGGGCTATGTGGGCCTTCCCTTGGCAGTAGAATTTTCCAAGAAGTATCCGGTGGTTGGATTTGATATCAACCAAAAGCGGGTAGGAGAGTTGGTTTCAGGTCATGATGCGACCTTAGAGGTAGCAGACGACTCGCTTGCATTGGTATTGCGCTCCTCTAGTCCTCAAGTGGGCGAAAAAGGCTTATTTCCAAGCTTTGATTCCAAGGACTTGGGCGACTGTACCGTATTCATTGTGACGGTTCCTACTCCAACAGATAAGCACAATCGTCCAATCCTTATCCCGATGTTGAAGGCTTCTGAAAACATTGGGCATTTTTTGAAGAAGGGGGACGTGGTCATCTATGAATCCACAGTATATCCTGGAGTTACTGAAGAGGATTGTGTACCTGTTTTGGAGAAGATTTCCGGTTTAAAGTTCAATACTGATTTTTATGCGGGTTATTCTCCCGAGCGAATTAATCCGGGAGATAAAGTGCATACGGTGGCACAGATTGTAAAAGTGACCTCTGGTAGCACTCCAGAAGTAGCGGATTTTGTAGATGACCTCTACGGAAGCATCATCACTGCAGGAACTTACAAAGCTTCTTCGATTAAAGTTGCGGAAGCATCCAAGGTCATTGAAAACTCACAGCGTGACATCAACATTGCCTTTGTAAATGAACTGGCCAAGATTTTTAATTTGTTGGGTATTGATACCCAGGAAGTTTTGGAGGCTGCTGGCACGAAGTGGAATTTCCTAAAATTCAAGCCTGGGTTGGTCGGTGGACATTGCATTGGTGTGGATCCTTTTTACCTCGCTCAAAAAGCACAAGAAGTGGGGTATCATCCCGAGATTATTCTTGCAGGCAGAAGAGTGAATGACAGCATGGGAAAGTTTGTTGCCACTGAAATCATCAAGTTGATGATGCGTAAGGATATTAAAGTCTTGGATGCGAAGGTGTTGATTTTGGGTTTTACCTTCAAAGAAAATTGTCCTGATGTAAGGAATACGCGCGTGATTGATATTTACCATGAATTGCGAACCTTCGATATGGGAGTAGACGTATATGACCCTTGGGCAAATGAGCAGGAAGTGGAGGAGGAGTATGGGATTAAAATTCAGGTCGGCAATGTGCTTCCTAATATTTCGAAGTATTCTGCAATAGTTTTGGCTGTTTCGCACGATGCTTTTGCTAGCATGCCGCTTCGAAAAAATCCGAATCAGGTCATCTATGATGTCAAAGGAGTGTTAGATCGAACGTTAGTGGATGCTCGATTGTAAGTTGGATTTAGCTTCTAATTGTCTGTCCTTAAAGTAGGTAGCAATCTAAGGGTTGAGCTGAGTTTGTTCTTCATTGGAGACCTTTTGTTTATCCAAGAAAAGTTCAATGAAAAAAAAGTTGACCACCGATGTAAGTAGTTCAAATCTTTGCAATGTTTTATTTAATTTGCAGTATGTAAGAATCCGAAATGGATCACCTAATCGAAATCAATAACCTATAATTATGATGAAACATCCAATGTTCGCTATTTCCTTGAGGAAAACCGTGTTGATGGCAGTACTAGTCCTTTTGGCTATGGGTGCCTGTAAAAGCAAAAAGAAGGCTGTTGAGCCGGCTCCAGTTAAAGAGGCTGTGGCAGAAGTTGCTAAGCCTACTCCAGCGCCAGCACCGGTGGTTCGCTCTGCAGATGAAATTGCAGTTGAAAAGCTTGAAAGTCAATTTTCTTCCATCGCTTCAGCTAGCAATGTTACCGCTGCAAACCAGTCTATTCAGGAAGTGTTGGCCATGTTTTCCAACCCAGAGACCCCAATATTAATTGTTATCCATGAAGAAGGAGGCGTTAAAGATTACGATGAGCCTACCACCATCAAGAAGTACTTGGAGTACTTGAAAGACACCAAGAAAAACTTGAATTACATCTCTGATATTCGATTGGCAGGGGGTAAAGTGACTGAACTGGAACTCAAAAGAAAATAATCCATCCCCGAAACTAATTCTCTTATGAAAAATACTGGTATTCTTATCCTAGGGCTATTTCTTGCTACCGTAACGGCAGCATTTGCTCAGGACAATATTAGCCCAAGAAGAAAGCAAGCGATTGACTCCCTTGCACTAGAAAAGGTTAAAGACCTTTCCAAGTACATTTCCATCATTGGAAATAAGGAAACTCAGTTTTCTGAAGCAAACCGCGTAATGGATAGAGCTGAGGAGCTTTTTGCAGCAGGTGCTGAAATGGGAGTTTCTTCCATAAATACTCAAGAGATCGCCTACTACAAAGTGAGAAGATACTTTGAGCGATTGATGGCCTTGAATTACGATAAAGTAAACATTACCTGGTATGATATTCAGTACGTGTCTGATTTGGAGCGTCAACCTGATGGTCGTTATGTGGGTGTCATCACTGTTTATCAGCGTTTTGAGGGTACCTCCATTGAAACTGGCATGAATTACAAGGACACAACAAAAAAGGATATCACCATATATGTAGAGAAGAAGCAAACTCAAATTGCTGGCCGTACCATTGAATTTTGGGACGTAATGCTTGGCGATATTCGAGTGACTGAAACTTCCGCATGAGAAAAAGCGTATTAATTTTTGCTCTTTTTATTTCCTACATCTCTATTGTCTCGGGGCAAGGCTTAGGCAGCCCCGGGACAATAAAAGATGATGGTAGATTCGCCGCCTCTACCAAACAAATGAATCAATTTTTTAGAAGATTCAATGGGGAGGAATCCATTGATGGAACCAAGCGTTTTTATCCAGGAGATTCCCTTTATCAAAACGAAAAGTTAAGAAAGGGATTTGTGTCCATACTTTTTGATAATCAATCTTCTGCCATCAGCCCCGAGTTGAAATCTGAATTTATTTCCAATATTCTTACTCCAAACTATCCTCAATATTTAGTTTTTCATAAGCCAGGATGGATTGCTGAAGTAGATGCAGTATTTTGGTACAAGGGCAAAAAAGAGAACTTGACCTTTATTATGAAGATCCAGCCTGAGGGCTTGGGTTATGAATGGGTTATTGATCAGGTGGTATTTGAGCCCTTCAAAAATTTATTTAACAAGCCTGTTGGGTTAGCGAAAGATTTTCTTCACCCGCTGAGCCATGAGCTCGGGTTTATGAATATGAGGAGAGCCTTTCAGGATTCAGAAAATCCCGAATCATTTACGCCAACTTCCTACACTCCAGATTATTTAGCAATTTTTCTTTTTGAGATGAAGCAGGATAACCTACGTTTTGAAACGGTTAATGGGGTGAAATTCCATTTTTTCCAGATTGGAGGATGGTATTTTGAAGTAAATCAATTCAATAGACCAGGGTTCAATACGGGTTGGTTAGTTTCTAATTTGATGCGACTAGGTCCTGGAGATAAGGAGACGTTATTGAGGTACATTTATGATCAGGATTAGTAGGTATATTTTTCTATTTTTTCTGTTTTGTTTGTCTGTTGTTGCTAAAGGACAGACCATAAAAGGCTATACCGCAGAACAATTGACTGAACTATCTACTAAAGTGGAAGATCAGGTTCGTTTCTTAGAATACCTGCTCAATACTGTTGGGAATTCTCAAACCTCTGCTCGTGATAAGGATGTGATAATCCGTGAAAGCTACCTGAAGATTTTTCAAAATGGGAAGGTTCAAGTAGAAGATGATTTGGTCTTCGATCGAAAAGTAGTCACCAATAAAGATGTTACGGCTTACTTTAGAGACCTTGAATTTTTTTACAAAAACATCGAGTTTAAATTCAAGATTCGTGAAATCAAGCCAGGCCAGAAGGAAAATGGCCAAGTATTTTTTTTAGCTTCTTTAGACCGCACCCTTACAGCTACAGGATTAAAAGGAGAGAAAATCTCAAATATCAAGCCCCGGTTTATAGAAGTAAATCTGGATGAAAAATCACAGGAGCTTAAGATTGCTAGCATTTACACTACGAAAATTAGTCGTGATGATGAGTTAAAAGCTTGGTGGACTTCACTTGATCCAGAATGGAAGTTGTACTTTAAATCCCGTTTTCAGCTTCCAAAAACTGATTCTGTAGATCTTGCCAAGCTATACAAATTTGTCGCAGTAGATTCCCTTAATCTGTCTGGTAAATCACAGATTAAACACCTCAAACCTCTTTCCGAACTTAGGGACCTTAAGTTTTTGGATATTAGCAACACCACAATTGAAGATCTTTCCCCGATCTCGAACATTACTTTTTTAGAAACTTTAAATCTATCCAGTACCCCGACAGCGGCCATTAAGTTTATTAAGTATTCAGACCGGCTCAGAGATTTAGATATTTCCAATACCAAAATTGAAGATATCAGTGAGCTGGCCAACCTTTCTAATCTCCAAGTATTCAAAGCATCCAATACTTCTATTCAAAGTTTCGCTGTGCTGAATCAGTTTAAGGGTTTGAAGACCCTCGATTTAAATGAAAGTGGCTTCAATACGATCGAGAATATCAAGGACTTAACTGTTTTAGAAAATTTGTCTTTGAGGAAAAACTACATTTTAAATTATTCACTCCTTTCAAAGCTCAGTTCCCTGATAAGTTTGGATCTCTCAGAAACCAATTTTGAAGACCTTTCTCCAGTATCAAGCATGACGAATCTTGTTTATTTGGATATCACGGCTTGCAATATATCTGACTTGTCTCCAATTACTTCGCTAAAAAGCTTGAAGAAAATAGCTGCAGATGAAACTAAAATTAGTCAAGAAGATGCAACTCTTTTTGTTCGAAATCATCCTGAGATTCTCTTAATCCACCATGTAAAGGACTTGCAATCTTGGTGGGAGAGTTTGTCAATGGCGTGGAAAAATGTGCTTGTCAAAATTAATCCTGAGCTTGAAATAGAAAAGCCCAGAATTGAAATCTTGACGCAGACTTTAAATTTGCCTGTACTTAACTTAGATGATTCAGGAATTGAATCCTTGATGCCACTTGTCAGGTTTGTTGCACTTACTTCCATAAGTATCTCCAACAATCAAAAGGTAGACAACATACTTCCATTACAAGAGATAAAGACGCTTCGTCAATTGACCGCAAAAAACACCAGTGTTCAAGACGGTTCTGGCTTAAAAGAAAACGTGCTTCTGGAACGGATTGACCTTGAGGGTAGTCCTATTTTGTCAATTTCGTCACTCTCCAGCCTTCCCAAGCTTAGCTATCTGAATGTAAATTCTTCTCGAGTGAAGGAATTCGAATTCCCTGAATTTCTATTGATTAGACCTGATGTTTCCATTATTTACAGAACAGATAGTCTTTTTAGCTGGTGGGAAGGGCTCAATGAAGAGTGGAAACAAGTATTTAGTGAAAAGTATAAACTGTCAACTTCCCCAACCACAGAGGAACTTCATCACCTTACTGCTGTGGCTTCTTTAACTTTAGAAAGGGTTTCATTTACTAGTTTAGAGCCTTTGACTATTTTTTCCAATTTGAGAAGATTGACTGTTTTTGACTCACCTACCATGACCTTGAGTCCATTAAGTCAATTGACAAAGCTAACTTCCTTGAAGCTTTCACAAATCCCTGCGATTGATTATTTGCCCATTGCAGGCTTGGTAAATTTGGAAGAGCTCGACTTATCCAACACTGGGATTGAAGAGCTTATTGCATTAAGTAGACTGATCAACTTAAAGAAGTTAAACCTATCAGGAACGAATATCAAATCGTTGAAGGGAATTGAGCCGTTAAAGAAATTGGAAGAGTTGGATGTGGCTAGTACGGATTTAAGATCGTTGAAGGCCTTGGAAGATAGTATTGCCCTCAAAAAACTGACCTGTTTCAATACGCGTTTGACACCCCGAATTGTTAATTCATTCAAAGAATCCTTTCCAAAATGTGAGGTGCGCTTTTATTAAGCGCATTTTTTAGTTTGGACTAGGGTAGGGGTATGGTTTGATTCATTTAATTTGATTCCAATTAAATCACTAGTTGTATATCCTGTGAAAATCGCCGCACTCATTCCTGCCCGCTATGCATCTACGCGCTTGCCTGCCAAATTGGTTCAGGACCTTGGCGGGCTTTCTGTAATACAACGTACCTATCAAAGTACGGTGGCTACGGGGGTATTTGATGACGTTTGGGTAGTTACGGATCATCCGCTAATTGAATCGCAAATCCATGCGATTGGCGGGAACGTAGTTATGAGTAAAAAAGAGCACGAAAGTGGTTCAGATCGAATCGCAGAGGCTTTGGAAGAAGTGAATGCCGACCTGATTGTCAATGTGCAAGGGGATGAACCTTTTCAGGACGCCAAGACACTTCGGGATTTGGTGGCAGCATTTGCAAACCCTGAGGTAAAGGTTGCCAGCTTGATGTGTTCACTAGCTGCCGAACAGGTGCAAAATCCAAATTTGGTAAAGGTGGTGGTAGATGAGCAGCACCGCGCCATTTATTTTTCCAGGTCACCAATTCCTTACAATCGGGAGGGAAGAATAATCACCTACTGGAAACATATTGGTGTCTATGCCTACCGCCGCGACCTTTTACTTTCCTTTACCCAATGGCCAAAGGGTCATTTAGAGCAGATTGAACTTTTGGAACAACTTCGACTTGTAGAAAGAGGAATACCTATTCAAATGGTAGAGACAACACACCTATCTATAGCTATAGATACACAAGAAGATTTAGATATAGCTAGATTATTTTTAATTAATAAATCAAGTAATTCTTAATTTTTAAAAACTGAATCAATATAAAATTGTTTTTTTTTTATAAAAAATTACAATATGTTAATTCGTTTTGGTTTCGTAACAAAACTGTTTAGCTGAAATGTTGACAAGGTTAGAGCAATTCAAAAGGCATTACCTGAAAATAATCTGTTTGCTGTTTAAAGCCTTTAATGGCAGTTTGAGGGTGATTTAATTAAAAATTAACACGCTAATCTTTGTATTTGGTGATTTATTCAATTCCTTTACATTGAATCGATTAGAATAGTTAACTAATTCGCTATCGATCTTTATTCTATAATTTCTAGGGTAGAAAAAAATTTTAAAAAAAAGAGATAAAAATTTTAATTTTTATTTTCTTTTGCTTTTCTTTCCGGACTCATAGAACAAATAGCTTACTCCAATTCCTCCAAATTAGAAATCATTTTAAACTTTAAAACAAATTTATGGCAACTGTATTAGCAACACCAGGCGTTTACATTGAAGAAAATAGCGCCTTTGCCTCCTCTGTTGTTCCGGTAGGGACAGCTGTCCCGGTTTTCCTGGGATATACACAGAAGGCGGCACGTGGAACAAAATCTTTATCGAATGTTCCTACTCGAATTTCCTCTTTTGCGGAATTTGAGCAATTCTTTGGAGGTGCTCCAAAGGTAAAATTTGAAATCAGCGCAGACGCGTCTAATGTCAATGGCTATAAATTGTCTGTTGATGCTAGCACACGTTTCTTGTTGCACTCTGCTGTAAAATTCTTCTATTCAAATGGAGGAGCGGATTGTTACGTGTTGTCAGTAGGTGATTACAATAATGGTTTGAATGCAAAAGATTTCAATGACGAAGGTACTGGTAAAGGATTACCTCAAGTATTGAAGTATAGCGAGCCTACCCTTTTAGTAATTCCTGAAGCAGTTCTACTTGAGAAGGCAGAGTGTTTTGCTTTGCAGCAAGCGATGTTATTGCACTGCGGATATGCTACAAAGAGCCGTTTCGCTATTCTTGACGTTTATGATGGCGCTAAGGACAGAACTTATGCTGACGATGACGTTATCAATCAATTTAGAGAAGGCGTAGGAGCAAACTTCCTTCAGTGGGGTGCTGCTTACTATCCTTTTGTACAAACCACTATCATTTCTTCTAGTGATGTTAATTTCACGAACATCAGCAACACTGCTGATCTAATCGAAATCCTGTCAAAAGAAGTTGATGAAGATTTGGCTGCTGATCGTATCAACCAAGCAAGAGCAACTGCTATCAAAGGTGAATTGGCTAAAATCGAGACTGCTTCAACTAAAGAAGACATTAGTTCTTTGCAAGCTACTCTAAAGGTGGTAAGTGGTAAATTGAATTCAATTTTAACTGCGATCTCTGAAAGCTTGAATTTACTTCCTCCAAGTGCTGCAATGGCAGGTGTTTATACCATGGTTGATAGTTCTATCAACGTTGCTAAGGCTCCAGCTAACTTATCTTTGGGTTCTGTAGTAAGTCCAAGTGTTCAAATCACAAGTGATACTCAAGAGGAATTGAACCTACCTTTGAACGGTAAAGCAATCAACGCTATTCGTTCTTTCCAAGGAAAAGGTGTACTAGTTTGGGGAGCGCGTACTTTGGATGGAAACAGCCAAGACTTTAGATACATCTCTGTACGTAGAACAATGACTTTCCTTGAGCAAAGCATCAAGGCAGCTGCAGAAGGTTTTGTATTTGAGCCAAACAACACGACTACTTGGTCTACGTTAAACGCGACAGTAACAAACTTCTTGAGAAATCAGTGGCAAGGTGGTCTTTTGGCCGGTCAAAGTCCAGAAGATGCATTCTCTGTTGAGATTGGCTTAGGAACAACAATGACTCCAAATGATATCCTAGATGGATTGATGAAAATGACTATTAAGGTTGCAATCGTAAGACCAGCTGAATTCATCGTAATCACATTTGAGCAGCAACAACAAAAATCATAATCAACTACTTTACTAAAATATACTAATTATGGCAACACCAACCGCAGGAACAGGTGGAGTACAAGACCAATTTTGGCCCTTACCAAAGTTCTACTTCTCCGTTGATATCGGAGATCAGACCGATTTACCTTTTCAAGAAGTATCAGGACTAGATATTGATGCTGACGTTATTGAATACAGACATGGAAATAGCCCTATACACTCTGTAATCAAGATGCCAGGATTAAAGAAATATGGTGACATTACTTTGAAGAAAGGTGTGTTCACAACTGATAACAAGTTCTATGAGTGGATTTCTAAGATCAGCTTGAACACTTACGAAAGATTAACTGTTGTGATTCGCTTGTTGGACGAGCAAGGAGCTCCAAAAATGACTTGGACTTTGACCCATGCATTTGCTAAGCAAATCACTCCAACGGATATGAACTCGCAAAGCAGTGAGGCAGCTATCGAAACCATTGTGTTCACACACGAGGGACTAAGTATAGCAGCAGCATAATTGCTAGGTATTCTTATCTATACCCAGTACAAATTTCAATTTTCTTATTGAAATGCGTACTGGGTATTTTTTTTGATTTGTCTAGGCTGTCTTTCCTTTGAAATAGGAATTTTGACAGTTGGGGTTTAAAAGTATAAAAATAGAGGCGTCAAAAGAGTTTATCCTTTGTTTTAACCCTCAGTTCTTGGTAATAACGCATTTATTTCTATTTTTGGACATGGGAAAGTCTATATTACAAGAGTTATTGGTGGCTATTTCTATTCTCCTTCTTTCGGTGGTGAGTCTACCGATTTTTTTCTTGTTTCTTTGGTTGACAGATACAAGTAAGTCTATTTCTGATTTATTGTTTTTCCCAATAATCTTAAGTGGAATAGGGATCCTTTTTTTTAGCTTGTATTTGGGAAGAATGTTATTAGTTTTTTTGAAATCAATTAAGGCCTAAAAAATAAAGTCACATGATTCATGTCGTCCTATCTGCTGTAGTTTCCTCCTTGAATGAATTCATTAGGAATGAATTGAATTTGCAGGAGGATGTCGTTATTTTAACGAATGCTGTAGATATGTCTGGCAATTTGAATTCGCAAATTGACAACAAATTGTGTGTTTTTCTGCAGAATTTGGATGAGGAACGGGTTATCCGAAATGGTGGCTATCAAAATTATTTGGGATCTAATCCTCCTAAGCATTTCAATTTGCATGTCATGTTCGTGGCAAACTTTCCAGATCCAAACTACCTAGAAGCGCTCAGGTATATTTCATTGGTTTTGGAGTTTTTTCAAGGTACTCAAGTCTTTGATAAATTTAATTTACCATCCATATCCTTGAACGTTGAAAAGTTGAGTTTTGAGTTTGTTAACTTTACTTTTGATGAGCTAAACAGTGTTTGGAGTGTTTTGGGATTGAAATATATGCCTTCAGCTTCTTACAAAATAAAGCTTTTGAGTTTCAGCAATAATTTGATTCGTGAACAAGTTACTGCAGTTGGTATTTCATCCAACAAAGGGGGCTCAGGTCCTGCTGGAAATAATAGCTCCGGTGGCTCACAAGGAAATAATGGCCCTTCTGGTAATCAGTCGCCTCCTATAATTCCTAGAGAAATGAATCCAGTAGGAACTGTTGGATCAGTTAAAGACATTCAAGATGACATGGCTGGTAATCCTGCTGTGGCTCAAGGATCATCTGATGCTTCTGATGATCCATATGCGAACAGTAACCCAAGAATAAGATTCCGAGGGGATGAAATTCAAGATGTTGGACAAACTAATCCTGATGGTACACCAGGTCCGAGTGATGATCCTTCACTTATTCCTCCAGGTGGGAGAAGGCCAGTTGACAATAATCAAATAATTAAAGATGTTGACGATCCTTTCTTGGATAATACTTGGAATAATAGTAGTATTGAGTAATTAGGCTATTTTTAATTCGGTAGCTTAATTTAAATGCTTCCCAAATTTTATTTAATTATTTTCTAGGTTAGTGGATGGATAATCATCAAAGTTCATATCGATTTGTCACCAAATTCACTGAAGTATTTTCATGTGTGTTCCTGCATGGGTATTATGAAGGTGAAATTTGTACCGATTTGAGTTTTCAACCCACGAACCAAACAAAATTTTTAATCAAGAACTACAATTTGATTTTCAAGCTCAGGCCTGGAGGATTCGTACTTGCGGTCAATTCTGACAAAGATTTTAGTAACCTAATTTATCGGGATCCTTTCGAATTGGATTTTGAGTTTAAATTCACTAATCCGCATTTTTTCTCCATTACGGTTCTATTAAATAATCCTGAAATCCGATACTTAATCAACGATAATTTAGAATCTTCTGTTCAATTGGGAGCCTCGGAGGGAGTAGCAGATCCTGAATTGGAAAAACCTGGATTATCAGGTATAATGAAGGTTAAACATGATCCTAACTATCCTATTCTACCTCTGGTCGGAGGGTCATCTAATCGTTTTGTACCAAGAAGTAAACAGGTTTTATTGACAAATAGGTGGATTAAGCCAGTATATATTTGTTATGGATCTGAAGAAACAATAAGGCAATTTGAGGGATTAGTTATTGAAAATGAAGGTGAATTTAAGGGTAAAGTAGAATTTTATCCACCGCAACTAATTACTACAGATTCAGGACTAATTGGGTATAAATTTGTAGCTAAGCAGGAATTTCCAATGAAGTCTGTCTGGAAAGGCTTCTTTAAGTTATCACGTACCAATCAATTGGGCGTATATAAGAAAACGCTCCCAAACCCAAGTCCGCAGAGTATCAAATTTGACCCATTTGTAAATAGTTATATTTCTGAAATCCTCGTAAAGCTTTAATCCAAATTTTAATTTAAGCTTCAAGTGAGTTTTAATTTAACTTTAAGAGTATAAGTAATTTTGTATTATAAAATAGTCTAACAGAATTTAAATTTAGTAGAAGTGAATTAACCGTTTTAAATGATTGTTTTTTACAAATTTGATCGTTAAAAAGGATACTAAATTTTTAAAAAAAGACATTAATATTTTCAAAATAAGTTTTTGAAAAAAATCAATTCAAGGATTCAAGTAATAGAGAATGTATTAAGCTATGCCAAACACGTTGCGTCCAAAAGATCCACCGGTATCCTATAATTTCAAGGTTACACTTGCTCCATCGACTACCAGTAGTTCTTCAGCTCTTGTTGCAGCTGCTGTAGCGAGTTTAGACTCTGACGCTGCATTTACCCAAATTTCTGGATTGGGGGTACAGTTGAATGTGAATCAAGTAAGAAGTGGAGGGTATAACAATCAAGTATATCACTTGCCGGGTGGAGTTAATCAAGGTTCTTTGACTCTTAAGAGAGGATTGGCGACTATATCATCACCTTTATTGTTATGGTGTTTTGGAACAGCCTCAGGTGCTTTAACTATAGCACCAAAGACTATTGTAGTGACGCTTATGGATAAAAATCCTAATAATGCACCTGTGATGACTTGGATTTTGTACAATGCAATTCCAGTAAAATGGGAAATTGATGAATTAGACGCAAAAAAATCAGATATTGTCATAGAATCCATAGAAATAGTCTTCTCAAGTATGATTGTGGTCTGATTATTCCATTGAATAGCTAGTATTTTAATGTCCTAGAATTATATGCCGGTAGAAATCAAACAGTTGATGGTTAAAGGGGTTATGGAAGACGCGAAAGAGTCTTCCGGAAAATCTTCTTCTCCGAGTATGGCTAAGGAAGAGGGAGCTACCTTGACCTATTCTACAAAAAAGCAAATTATTGACGAGTGTGTCCATGAGGTTATGGAACGAATTAAAAAATTGAATGAATTGTAATGGGAAATCTTAAGCTCACGGCTTATGAGAATTTTGCAAGCGGTCAGCCAAGCTCACCGTTGAGTGGGGGTACCTATACATTGCAACTTAATCCAGAAAATTTATCCATAAGCTACGATCAGCTTCCGGCAAAAAATGATGAACCTGCTTCTGCAGCGGGAATGCCCGTTAGTGAAAAAAATGCGGCTTACAACAAACAAACTGTTAAAGTCGAATTTACAATTGATAATTCAGGGGCAATACCCACTAAGCCTGAAAAAGTCACAAGTTCGGCAGGTGGGTCTATAAAGGCCTCTGTGGATCATTTTTTAAAAGTCGCGGTTAAACCAACCAAAGCAACTCACCGCCCCCCATTTGTTCAATTGCAATGGGGCCAATTTATTCTCGTCGGGAAAGTCTTTGGCTTAAGTATTAGCTATACCTATTTTGATGTGGATGGTGAACCTATCCGAGCAGATATAGGCTTTTCTTTGGTCGAAGAGGTGGATGAAACGGTAATTAGTAGAGAATTTCAAAGCCCAGATATCACTCGAATTGTCACTGTAAAAGATGGTGATACCTTGATTGGTCTTTGTGAATCCTTTTATGATGATCCTAAGTATTACCTTCAAGTAGCAACTTACAATAATCTTCCCTCTTTCAGGGGTTTGAAAATAGGTAGTCAAATCGAATTTCCACCCCTAGAGAAATAATTCATGGCTTCGAAAAAATCTCCTGATGATTCTTTGCAAACCGTCATTTCCTTTGAGGTCAAGGTAGGGGGAAGTGCACTGCCCACGGGAATGGTAGTATTGAAGTTGCACGTCAAGTTGGAGGTGAATAAGATTGCTAGAGCATACATTTCAATTTTAGGAGGCAAATCCTATGAAAACTTATTCCCGGAAAGCGAGGAAGCTATTTTTGCTCCGGGTAAAGATGTAGAAATATCCATTGGTTATGCGCAGAAAAATGTGAAAGTATTTTCTGGAATCATTACCAAGCATAGCCTTGACATTTCAACTAATTACCTTAGTTATTCTTCTCGTAACTTGCTTTTGCTGGAAGCATCGGACAAGTCAATAAAAATGACTGTAGGGAAAAAATCTGAGATTTATGAGAAGAAAAAGGATAGTGACATCATAACTACCTTGCTTTCTTCGGCAGGTTTGACAAAAACAGTGACAGCCACCACACTTACACATGAGTTAATTTCAAGACATAATTGTAGTGATTGGGAGTTTATGCTCAACCGAGCCAAAGCCAATGGTATGGTTGTATTAAATGCCATGGGTGCGGTTACCGTCATAGCACCTAAGTCTTCGGGAACAGACGTACTAACAGTCACCTACGGAAAAGATATTAAAACTTTTAGAGCAGATCTTGATGCAAGTAGTCAATTGCAGGGAGTCGAAGCAATAAATTACGATATCTACAGTGAATTGGAAGTCAAACAAACAGGTGCAGACTCAAGCTTTAACATACCAGGAAGTATTACTGGTTCAGAATTGGGAAAAGTGGCTGCTGCAACTACTGTCAGTTTGAATGTTCCAGTGCCAGTCTTAACTCAAGAGCTCAAAGGGCATGCTGATGCCTTGTTAGCTACCAGTAGGTTGCGAAGAATGACTGGGGAAATGAGTTTCCGTGGCACCACTGACGTTATTCTGGGATGCTATGTTACCTTAGCCGGTTTCGGGAAGTTGTTTAATGGCTTGGTATATATCACAGGTGTGGAACATCTGGTAGAAAATGGGCAATTTGTAACCAAAGCTTCTTTTGGTTTAAAGCCCGAAATTTTTTCAGCTACTCTACACCCTGAACTGAATTTACTTCCTCCAATTGCAGGTTTACATGTTGGAATTGTTAAAAAATTGGATGCAGATCCAGATAAAAAGAATAGAATCCAAGTAATGATCCCTTCTTTAAAAAGTACTGGAAGTGGAATTTGGGCAATGTTGGGACATTTTCATGCTGGAAAAAATTCAGGTAGTTTTTTTGTGCCAGAGCTCAATTCAGAAGTGATTGTAGGATTCATTAATGATGATCCACGATTCCCGGTAGTTTTAGGTTCATTGTATAGTAAAAATAACACAACAGAAGAAAAATTCACGGCAGACAACTTCATTAAATCGATTGTCACGAAAGGAGGAACGCGCTTGGAATTTGAGGATAAGGACAAGACCTTTAAGGTAATTACTCCTGGTAAAAACATGATTTTTATCTCAGATAAAGACAAGGGAGTAAAAATTGAAGATCAAAACGGAAATAAAATTATAACTTCAGCTACTGGAATTAGCATGAATTCCGACAAGGATATAAAAATTACGGCTGCTGGTAAATTAGAATTGAGTGGTACCAAAGGAGTAACTGTAAGCGCTTCTTCAGGGGATACTACAGTTAGTGGAAAAAATGCAACGCTAAAAGGAAGTGCGAAGGCTGAGGTGAATGGAAGTTCTGGTACAGATATTAAATCCTCTGCAACGATAAACATTAAAGGATCAATGGTAAATGTTAATTAATTTACCTTAGATAATTTTGAATAAAGGATAGGTTCTATGGCGGAAGAAAAAAGTTTCTTAGGTAGAGGGTGGGGATTTCCAGTGACTTTTAACAAGTCTCTTGGAAAAGTAAATATGGTGAGTGATGAAATAGATATTCGGCAAAGTTTACAGATCTATCTTGCTACCAAGCGTGGTGAGCGACTTCTTCGTCTTGCTTATGGTTCGATAATGCATGAGTATATGTTTGAGAGGGCAACTTACGGCAACCTAAATTTTCTTTGCGAGAGCTTAAAGAATGATCTACGTGTCTATGAACCAAGGATTATTGTCCATAAAGTAGATGTTGATGCCAAAAATATTAATGATGGCATAGCGCATTTTGTAATTGATTTTGAAATACAATCTACTAACGTGAGAGATAATATCGTTTATCCGTTTTATATATTGGAAGGCACAAATATACCTGAATAAGCATTTTGGAAAATCTAAGTGATTTCAATACTAATCCATTAAGGGTACGTCAAAAAAACCCGCTAGATCCCCGATATTTTTTACCGGAGGAGCGTACTTTAAGTGATTTCTTAAAATTTATAAATCGCTTGTCCAAGCAAGTAAATTTTTTCGACGAGCAACTTGAGGTAAATGGAGATTGGTCTGATTTTTTTATTTCCAATGAACTTTTCTTGCTTGCTGAAATTGAGGATTTTGATATTAAAGCTGCAGAGAAAGAAAAAACTGCAATTCTGCTTCAATTTGAGCGAAGTGAGGTCCTTGAGGAGAAAACCGAACTAATCCACAAACTTTTTGATCAAATCAAAATTATGCTTAGTGCGGTAGACCAATGGTATGGTTTGTCATCAAAGTATAATAAAAAAAGAGAAAGTACTGGACTTGAGAATGAGCTTGTGGGTGCAATTAGCTACCGTTGCAAGTCGGTTTATGAGCAACTCGTGTTTCTCTCTTCTGAATTAAAGCAATTAGGTAGCCCAATCGAACTAGAAATTGAGGATTTGCAATTAAATCAGCTGTGGTATGCTTCCGAATCAAAAGCACCAAGTATTGGATGGGGTGCGGAACTTTTGGATGTCAATTACCTGCTAAAGCAATTGCTTTTACTACATAGACCGCTCCTTAAGACAATCGTTAATCTTACAGAACGCTCGAAGCAGCTTTTTCGTGAAAACCTTTCCAATAAGCAGGATCATGAGCCGCAAATTGGCTTGATGATTGCTTTTTTTCATTTATTTAAAGAGCTTCAAGAAGAAATTAATACCGTTCCAGATCGGCTTCTCACGTATTATTTTGAACGGATTCTAGGGCAATCCAAGGAAAATCAGGAAGCTGACATTGTTAATTGTTATGCGGATATAGATCCGGAATTGGATCAAGTGAATATTCCAACTGGTGCCCGCCTCATTGCTGGGCAAAATGAATTTGGTCAAGATATTATCTACCAAGTTCAAAACAGTGTTTCACTTTCTTCTATTCATTTGAGGAGTCTCTATACGATGTTTGTTTCTCGAAATAAGCTCATCGATCCTGGGACACCGTTTCAAACAGTTAATGGAATCTATAACAAGCGCATTGCCTTGGATAATGGATTCAAAGCCTTTCAAGCATTAGGTGAAGAACAGCGTTTTTTGGATAAGGATGCCAAAACGATGGAGGAGGTAGATATAGGGTTTTCTATTTCTTCTCCCACCTTACGTCTAAATGGAGGTTACAGACATTTGGAGATAGACTTTATATTTTTAACAGAAAGTTATCAATACTTTTTGGCAATGCTTTTGTCTATTTCTAGGACAAAAAACCAATTGCCTGAAGAAGTATTTCACCAAATTTTTTCCGGTTCGTTAAGCTTACAACATACCACCGAAAAAGGCTGGTGCGATATATCCGCTTACGAAGTGGTCCCTCCGATGAGCTGGAATGAAAATAGTTTTAAGCTTATCATCAAATTTGGGCCAGGACATCCTGCTATTACCCCTTATGAAGAGGGAATTCATGGGGAAGGATTAAACCTAAGGCAGCCTGTTTTAAAGGTCCTCATAAAAAACCAACATGTTTTTCACCCTTATTCTTTCCTACAGTTTTTGGAATTGGAGCAGGTGAAGATCTCGGTGAACGTAAAGCAACTTAAAGACCTAAGCTTACAAAATAATTTTGGAGCTGTTGATTCCAATATCCCGTTTGAATTGTTTGGATCCAATCCAAAAGTTGGTAGCTATTTTTTAATTCGAAATGAAGAGATTTTCTCAAAAGACTTAGAGAGTCTTAAGGTGGGATGGTCTTACCATGGTCTACCGCTAGGTGAGGATATGAAATCCTATTTCTCAGGTTATCCTTATGGAATAGAAAATGATAGTTTTAAATTCAAAGTTCAAGCACTTTCTGATTACAGATTTATGCCGAAGGATGATAATCAATCGATTATCATTCCATTGTTTGAACAAAAGGATGGAAAAATTAAACTAGACCGATACATTGATGGTATTGACTTAGATGCGTTAGAAATTCTACCGGATTACAATTTGAGTAATGAGGGCAGGGATGAAATTTTATTCAATCAAGAAACTGGATTTTTAAAAATTGAGCTAGTTTCTCCAACTATAGGTTTTGGATTTGATGTTTATCCGACGGTTTATGCAAATGAAGTTACTAGGGCGACGAAGGCACAAATAGAGAATCCTAAGTCTGTGTTCTCGATGGAAGCTCCAAATCAGCCTTTTTCACCTATGGTGAAAGATCTTTACATAGACTATTCTTCTACTTCAGAAATTAATTTTTTAGGAACCCGATCTTTTTCCAATCAGACCAAAAAGCAAGAAAATTTCATTCAGATTCATCCATTTGGCAAGAAATTTTTGCTGAAAGATGGGATTGTAAATGAAAGCTCTTTTCTTCCATTTCTCGAACTTCAAGGTGCGCTGTACCTAGGACTGGAAACAAAGGAATTTGCTGAAGAATTTAGTATGCTTTTTGAAATCGTCAAAAACAAGGGCGATTTCCAAGGTGATCCTCCAAAGTTAGATTGGTTCTATTTGGCAAATGATAATTGGAAGCCATTTAAGAAGGAGGATATTTTGTTTGATAGTAGCTTTGGGTTAACACGGTCAGGGATAATTTCCTTCAAAAGCCCAAAAGACATTAGCCAGAATAACTTGGTGATGCCGAATGGTTTGTATTGGATTTGTTGCCGTACCAAAGACCAGCAACCCATGGCGAGTAGTATTTCGGGAATTTATTTAAATGCATTTTCTGCAAAAGCAGTACTACAAGATGGAGTGCATCATGAGGCAGTGCTTCCTGCATTCAAAATAGAATCATTTGAGAAAGCTATCCCGGGGATACTTGGTGTGACCCAGCCTATTCCATCCTCAGGAGGAAGAGAAAAAGAAGAAAAAAATCATTTTTATAGAAGGGTAAGTGATAGCCTCAAACATAAGTTTAGAGCAGCGACATCCTGGGATATAGAAAAAATGCTTCTTCAAAAATTCAACTGGCTTGGATTTGTAAAAGTGTTTGGAAATTTTGGTCACGAGAGTTTTGTCGATCCAGGGTCGGTAGTTGTTGTAGGAATGCCTAAAATTGAAGATAGGGACAATTTTTACCTTCCTAAATTGAATCCAGGACAACTTAAAGAAATTGAAATTTACCTCAAGGAGGTGATGAATCCTTTTGTCGATTTTAAAGTAATTAATCCTCAATATGAATATTTGATGATTAAGGGGAGGGTTAAATTTAACTCATCAGATACAGGACTTATTTTCAAACAACTATACCATGAATTATTAGTAGAAACCTGCCCATGGTTCTTTGATGATATTTCTACGGCATTCAATAAAAGAGAGACCAAAAGAGCAGAGATATTGAATTTGATTACGAGCAGATCCTATATTAAATTTTTTACAGGTTTCTCTTTGGCTCAGATGTATGAAAATGAACAAGGAGACTATCAGTTTATCGATGGGGCACTTTTAGCGGATGGGATGGAAACGGTAACCGTAGGAAAACCTTGGTCTATTCTAATTCCCTATCCATTAAAAAAGGTGCAGTTGGTAGAAGAGGAGAACTATCTTCCTGCAGAAGCATTTGATTTGGAGGACATGATTATTGGAGAAAATCTTATCATTACTTCTGATTATACTGAGACTGTACCTGATACCACTGTAGAAGAAGTAAAGAAGGTGGAGGATGAGACGTTTTATCACTTTAATTTTAAATTTTAGGTATGGCATTATTAAATAGACAATCCCTAATCAACTACTTTAAAAAAGGTAGTGCGCCTTCTGAAAGGCATTTTGCAGATTTGATTGAGTCTACTGTAAATATTGTAGACGATGGAATTTCTAGAGAAGGAGAAAATGGGTTTCGAATTACGCCTATTGGAAGGTCTAAGAGATTAATTTCTTTCTATAAAAATTTCAAGCAAATTCACCCCGAGTGGAGTATTAACTTGGATAAAGAGCAAAATGGTGGATTAGCTTTTCAAGAGGAAGAAAAAAAGCCCGTACTAATACTTAAAAATGGTGGAAACGTCGGTATAGATGAGGAGAATCCAAAATCGAAACTTGACGTAAATGGTGTGATAACCTCCAAAGGAAGAGTTAGTTCATTGCTCGTAGGAGAGGTGCCTGGTGACGGAAAATGGCATACGATGATTGATGGGCTAAAGGAACCCTGTGCTTTTGAAGTGGTAGTCAGGGTTGATGGAGAAAAGGGTAGTGGTCGTTATGCAATAGCCCATCTAATTGCCTTAAATACCTACGGAGGTTCTTCGTCTAAGGGCAAAATTAATCAGACGAACTCCTACTACGGGAGTTACTTTAATCGATTAAAATTCAGGTGGTCAGGGAGTTTATACAATTATTCCTTGCAGGTATGTACTGCTAGGCACTATGGATTGAATCCTACTTCTGGAGAGCCTTACCCAATTAGTTTTTCAGTTGGTAGTTTGCTTCCACTTTAATTGAAATTTTGTAAATTTTCATCACTGTGTCTAATTCTATCCCAAACGAACTTTCCGAAAAAGCCATCCTCAGGTATGATCTTCTATTTGAAGAGGGGCTATCGTATGTTCAAAAATATTCAGGAAAAATTTGGACAGATTACAATTACCACGATCCTGGAGTTACATTTTTAGAATACTTCAGTTATGCTTTAACGGATTTAGGGTATCGAACTAATTTTCCCATAGAAGATCTTTTCCTATTCGGATCTGACTCATTTGATTCAATTAAGGAGAACTTACTTTTTGGTCCAGCTGCTGCGTTCAGCAGTAGCCCGGTTACTGTGAATGATTACCGTAAGTTGATCATTGACCGAATAAAACTTGTAGCTAATGCCTGGATTGTTCCTATCAAGGCCAATAAAATGGGATTGAGAGGACTTTTTGAAATATTTATCGAGTGCGCTGATGATTTGAGTGATATTGAATTGCATTACCTCAAAAAGGAAGTAGCTGACCTTTTTTATAAATATAGGCTTGTCGGACATGACTTGGAAGAGGTGTATATCCTCAAAAAGGTTTACCTAAGTATTGAAGGTTCAATTGTAATTGAATCAGATGCTTTGGGCGAATTGGTAATGGCCAAATTGTATTCAGCTTTAGACAGCTATATCAATCCCCAAGTGAAGTTTCATGATCCCATGAGGCTTTGGAATGAGCAAGGTATTGCTCCAGAGAAGGTTTTTACTGGTCCACTTCCGAAGTATGGATATGTTTTTGAAGAAGATTTAACTTCTAAAATTGATGCTATTTACCTTTCCAGAATCAAAGAACTTATTCTCACTGTTGAAGGAGTAAAAGAAATCAGAAACCTACAACTATTTAAAAATGGACTTCCTGTATTCGATAATTTTGTTCAGTTGCAAAAGACGGAATTTCCCAAGATTGATTTCATGGATGAACTCACCGGCACTTTTGAAAGTAATCTGAAGCTTTTAAAAAACAATGTCGTTTACGAAGTAGATCCAATAATTACCAAGCAATTGCTTTCTGCTGAAATCTCTTCGAGCAGTAGTTTTTATTACCAAGAGCTTCAATACGAAGAAAAATTACCTCCTAGTCGTTTTACTTTAGAACAACTTCGAACCCATTTTCCGATTCACAACGAACTTCCTGCATTTTTCGGGGTAGGTGTTACCGGTGTTTCTAAAAATGCTTCTAAAGAAATCCAAGCCTCTGCTTTGCAGCTTTCTGCCTATTTGTACTTTTTTGAACAAATTATGGCTTCTTATTTAACTCAATTGTCGGGATTACGGCAATTGTTTTCCATAAGTGATACCTCCTCTACCTATTTTCATCAATTGCCAAGTTCTATACCTAATCTTGATAAATTTCTTTCATCTCAAGAAGAAGTAAAAAAAGCATTGTATGAATCTGCAGAACGAAGCGATGACTACTTAGATCGAAAAAATAGGCTCTTAGATCATTTGCTAGCTAGATTTGGAGAGAAATTGGATGAAACAAAGCTTAGGAAAATTTGTCGTTCTTCCGATTTGGATTCTTCGGAGAATTGGGCAAAATCAATACTTCAAACCAAGGTTAATTTATTGACCCAACTTATTGAATTGGGACAAAATAAATCAAAAGGGTTTGACCTAAAAGCGATGGAAATTTGGGATTGCTCAAATTTATCAAGCATAGAAAAAAGAATTGGATTGACTTTGGGCATCCAAAATATAATTCGAAGAAATATTTCTGCTCCATTGATGAACCATTTTCAAGTGGATAAATCAAAAGAGCAAGTGGGCAATTGGGAATTAATTGACCTCAAGCTAGACGGACAGAAAAGTAAAATATATGCTTTACCAGAGGCTAATTATGCAGATGGTTCGTTACATTTTTATGGTCAAGGAATATCCTTTGTCAAGGAAATTTTCGATTTGTTGGCCTATGAGAAAGGGATAACTATTGCTCACTCAAATGATACTAAAAAGTATTATTTATTGATGAAGCAAAGAAAATCAGATTTTCCTTCTTTATTGTTCCAAGCTGAAAATCAAGAAGATTGTGCTCTTAAAAAGGAGCAGCTTTTAGCTAAAATCTCGGAGCTAGATGTGCAGTCTGAGGGATTTCATATGGTCGAAAATATCTTACTTCGTCCGCTTGAGTCAGTTACATACTTGTTTTCTTTTGTGGATGCAGATGGCGAAGAATTCATTGAAGGCTTGTATCCAAGTGACATGGAAAGCCAGCGTTCCATGGGAGAAGATATGTTGGGATTTGGGCTTCAGGTTGATAATTACAGTATCGTAGAAGATGATGCCACCCTTACCTTTTCTGTTTTGATTTATAATTTCAGTCATGAACCTGTTGCGAGATTGAAAAATAATTACAGCTCAAAGCCAGGTGCAAAAAAAGCTATAGATCAAGCTATTCAATTTTTTCAAGATTTCCGTAACCGTTCCTTGGCTCCTGAAACAATCATGGGAGTTAACGTCGTGGGTGGTGTAGGCAATAGTTTTCCAGTAGACTTCCAGTTTTCTGATACTTTGAGTTTCATTTTTCCTGAATGGCCAGTTCGTTTTCAAAAATCAGATTTTGTTAATTATTTACATGACCTTATTTCTGAAAACATCTTGGCGCACCAATCAGCCAAAGTGTATTTTGTAAATGTGGTTGACCTATACAATTTTGAATCTTTATACTACGAATGGTTGTTTTTGAAAAACCAGGATCAGCTCGATCTTAAAAAAATCGATGTGTTGTCATTGCAACTCATACAGCTCTTGAGAAGTTTCAAAGAAGTTTATTCAACTATCAATCATGGCTAATCATGTAGTCAACTCTCTCAATTTTGAGATAAAGGTGGCTACCAAATCTAGTTTCGAAGTTGTCTCTAAGGAGATATCTGCATTGGTAAGTCAAAATTTAGGGGAACTTATCGATGAGATTTTTTCAGAAATTTACCCAGAGCAACACCTTTTGGTAATCAATAAACTTGAGATTGACTTAGGTAATTTGAGAATTGACCAATTTCGAGGTGACCTTACACAAAGATTTAAAAGTCAGTTTACCTTAGCATTTAAGGAATATTTAAAATCCTCTTCAGTTCAAATCTCTTCTTCAGATGAAATTCCATTTCTTATTTTGGATGGATACATTCGGTCTGGAGTTCGACCACAATGGTTGCAAGCCAGAGAAGCAAACTTTCACCAACACCTAGTTAGAGCGTTTGAAAAGAACCCTAGGAAATTTTCTACTAAGATTAGGGGTTATCTAAGAAACCCGACCTACAAGAAAAGGGTATTGGAAAATTTCTCTGAAGAGATGCTGATGCAGAGTGTATTGGTAGAACACCCTCTCAATAGCGAAGTTCTTTCAGATGAGATAGAGAGATTGAATGATTTTTTTAGACAACAATATCGGCATCTAGATTCCGCTTCCACTTCCATGTTATTTAAAAACATGTTGGTTGGAATCTTGATGTACCCTCAAAAAATCAACAAACTGAGTGGTTTTAGGGCTGCAGTAGCTTCGGAAATGGAAAGGCAGTTTGGGGTAAATGTAGCTGCGTCGTATCAAGAATCAGGGTTCGCTTTTAATTCCTCAGAAATCTCCAGAAGTCGGTCATTAAAATTAGGGAACGAACTGAATGAGAAATTAGCACTTGACAAGAAGAGTATAGAAGACGAAGCGTTGATCCAGAAGTTTCAATTTTTCATGTTTCATGGATATGCGCTGACAGACAATAGGAGCACATCTTATCGGTATAGGAACATTAATACTTTGTTTTTAACGCTCTTAAGCCAAAATTTTGAGGATCTGGTTGAATTCTTACTGACTTACGGTAAATCTGCCGCTATCAAGAGAAGGTTTTTAGATAGTCTCTCCCAAGATGCGATTCAAGCCTTTTTTGCAAAGGTTGCACCTCAAAAAAGAAAACTTTTGGAATGGGTAGTGGATGTGTTTGAACAAGTTCAGGAGGACTATCAGCCAATTAACCAAACGCTCATTCAAGTAAAGAAGTCAATCAATGAAATTACTTATGATTTATTTTTAACGAAGAATTTACAGTCAATTTCAGATGAAAATTACTTGCGACTTTTGTTTAAAAAGACAGCTCAAAAGTATGGAATCAGCTATAGAGACTTACTTTTCTTGACGCTTAAATCAATTTCTTCAAGAGATAAAAAATACAGTGTTTTTAATTTCAGTCAAACCTTAGAGGCACTTTACGCTACTGATATCCTTAAAAAGAGAGGATTTAGAGTAGGGGATTTGATTTTATCTTCAAAGCGATTGGATGAAAAAGAATTCCGTGATACCTATAAAAATAAGGAAAAGTACATTTCCATTTTTTCAAATTTTTATCGAGAGAATTATGAGTCCGTACCTGATGAAGTGGTTGAATGGCTTCGTGCTAAAGTTCAAGCGATCCCTTTAAATAGCCCCACACAACTTCTTGAGCTATGGAAAGATTTTGTAAAAAAGTATAAACTGAAGGATGAACCCCTGTCCTTTTCTGCGCTTTTAAAGGAAAATGGAATTGTGGTTAATGGCTTAATCAAGCCTTCTAAGTTAAGTAATGAACAAGAGTGGAAGGCTAATGTCAAAAGTAAAGAGGAGATTATTTCTTTGCTTTCAGGTTTTTACTCAGAAAACTACGGAACATTACCAGAATCAGTAAATAATTGGCTAGTAACACGAGTACAATCCATCTCTTTGAATGGACCTACTCAGCTTTTAAAACTGTGGAAAGAATTTGTAAAAAAATATAAACTGAAGGATCAAAATCTGTCATTTTCCGCTCTTTTGAAAGAAAAGGGAGTTGAGGTTAATGATTTAACTCGGCCTTCGAAAAAAGGAGCCGCCCAGGAGTGGAAGGCAAACTTTAAAAATAAAGAGGAGTTAATTTCTTTATTATCAAGTTTCTATAAAGAAAATTACAAAGAGGTACCGGATGCTGTAATTGATTGGTTAGGTACTAAGTCACAATCCATTTCATTAACAAACCCTAGCCAACTTCTCGAGCTGTGGAAAGAATTTGTTAAAAAGTATAAGCTAAAGGATCAAAATCTATCATTTTCTGCACTCTTGAAGGAAAAAGGAGTGGAGGCTAATGATTTGTTTCGGCATTCGAAAAAAGGGGATGCTCAAGAGTGGAAGGTAAACTTTAAAAATAAGGAGGAGTTAATTTCCTTATTTTCTAGTTTCTATCGAGAAAACCACGAAACTCTGCCAATCGGGGTAGTGGATTGGTTACGCGTCAAAGTCCAATCCATCTCTTTGAGTAGTTCCATTCAACTTCTCTCCCTATGGGAAGAGTTTGTAAAAAAATATAAGTTGAAGGTTGGTAGCCTATCCTTTTCTGCTCTTTTAAAGGAAAATGGATTTAAAATTGGTGATTCGATTCGATCAGCAAACAAGGTTGATGATCGGGAATGGAAGTCAAATTTTCAAAATAAGGAGGAGTTGATTTCTTTGTTTTCAAGTTTGTACCGTGAACAGTTTGGATCATTGCCTACAGAAGTTTCATCCTGGCTTCGAACCAGGCTGAAAGACCTAGCCGTAGACAGATCTTCTTCTCTTTTTGAACTATGGGAGGAATTTGCCCAAACCTATTCGCTTCCTGTGGGGGATCTATTGATTCCTATTCTAATGGAAAGGAATTTGAATCCTAGCATCAAACTAAGTGTTTCTGATTTTAATTTCTGGGTTAAAAAGTACGGCATACAGGGAATTTTTCCTTCCAAACCTACTGAAGCAGTTCAGCTACTTTCCTATTTGGTAGCCCATAAAAAAGTGATTTCTATTTTTGTAGCCAAAAGAATAGCTGCAGGACTTATGATTTCGGTAGCGAGCAGCAAGGGGGCTTTTTTAAAGGTGGCTGAGCTTGTTCGTCCAAAGTTTGCAGCAGCTATTCCTGGATTTATAGTTTGGGTAGAACAACTTCTTAAAGAAAATAATGCCGAGGCTTTGGAAGGAAGGGTTTACATCTGGCTTTACCATCAGTTCCTTTTATTGCCTCAAAACCAACTCACTTTGGCCTCACTTCAAGATAAGGTAACTCATTTCTTGCAGTTGAATAAAGAGGGGACAAGTTGGTCTGACTCCAATGGGATTGTAGCAACTTCGATGCGACTTTTGGCGCAAAAAAGAAGGCAACGAAGTATTTCTTCAAAAATGATCGCTCGAATTTTTTCCATATTAGGAACACGGGAGGTTTATGCAATTTTTTCAGAGGCCAAAAGGTATGATGAAGAGATTTTACTTAGACTGCTGATTAATAAATACTCCAAAGCTTTTTACCAATTACTTGACACACATCGCTTCAATTCTGAATTCCAAGATGCAATTCTAGCACAGGCACCTAAATGGCTTAAAAAACAAATTGTAGATTTTTTGGTCCAAAGATCATCATTCGATTGGAATAGCAGCCTCTCCTCCATAAAATCCTATTTTGAAGATAATAAGTGGATTAAGATGGATGGGGTTTCATTCGAAAGCCTTATTGAAATCACGCTTTGGAAGCAAATCTTTGATTCAAACCCTGTAGTCCTGGAGGAGCTTATCTTAGAAATTCTAAACAAAGCCATGGATTCGCGTTTGCTTACTCCGAAGTTTTGGAAAGATTTAAAAGTTTATGTTCAGCTAGGTAAGCAAATAAAAGAGGATAATTCTTTTGTTTCTTTTTCCAAGCTGGAAGGTTTGGATGGATTTGCAATCCTTGTTTCCCGAACTGGATTTCAAAAGGAGGAAACCTCAATTTTACCAATTTTAGAAGGGTTGGTTTATGATTCAATTTTTCCAGTAGGGCACACTTTTGAAGGTAGCCCTGCAGAGGAGTATGGCGAATACATCAGCAAACTAGTTTTGGATAATAAAATCGAATTTTTGAATTTGTTTTCAAAAGTTAAGTCACCTGTTCTAAGTAGAAGGTTTCTTAACCTATTGGAATATAAAGGCTTATTGCTTTTGATTAAAGAGAAGCATAAGCGAGAGGGTTTGCCAATTTCTGTGAATCAACTTGAAAGAATTGTACGGATTTATGGGATTCGGGACCAAGGAAAAATTGAGATTTTTTTACGGGCATGGCTTGTTTTTCTTTTTCAATCTGCAACGAGCCAATTGTCTACTACCAAACTAGTCGGAGAAGTGGGTACGCTTTTATTGGAAGAAGGCTTGTTGGATAAAATGAATCTTGACCTGAGCAAAAGTTTTGTTTCGTTGACTAGTTTGTTTAAGTGGACAGAAGCAGAAAAAAAATATTTTTTTGAGTTGGGCCAAAGTTGGGGGAATGAATCCACTTCTATTCTTCTTGCTTCTGAATTGGCGGAGGAGGATACCATGTTGGCCTATTTTAGGCAAGGACAAGATCCTTTTTTAAGGCAGATGAAGGGAAGTGGCTTTTTCACTATTTGGTTGAATTTGTTTTTTGAGGTAGCCTCAGCCTCTTCTTTAAAAGCCTTTGTAGCTCTTTTCAAGAATAGTTTCTATGAGAATAGTTATGATACAAATAAAAAGTATGAATTATTTTTTCAACGTTTTTTTCAACTAAAAGATGGGTATGAATCATTTCGTCAGGCACTAGCTTCGAACCCAAAACTTTGGACTGAATTCAGGAAAAATAGTCCCAATCTTTTCAAAGAAATAGAACTTGGGGTTGAGGCAAAGAAAAAGCCAATGAATATTCTTGAGCTTCTGCAATTTTACCTAGCATATGGAGCTCTTCCTAAAGAGGAGGGCAGTTTGCAAGCCTTTGCTAAACGTTTGATTGGCATAAAAGGTGCTGATGTGGATAAGGTTCGAAATCTATTTCTGGCAAGTCTGGTAGCCACTAATAAAAAGAAAAACTTGCTTAAGCTTCTTCGGTTTGTGGATGAGAAGTGGTTTTTTATGCTCTTGCATCCAAAGCTCTACACTGAACTTGATCTCTTAGTCGAAGAGGTAAGGAAGAGAACTGGTAGTAATTTGTATGCAGATTTGCGGATTCTAGATAAAGTAGATCGGATTTTGTTTTTCGCAGATGCTTTTTCCAAATATGGACTTCCTTCCAAGCATGTAATAGAAATTATATTACCCATTTTCGAACAGTGGATGGAGTCCAAAAGTGCATCTGTAATTGCTGCGATTTTTATTGGGCCTGAGCCAAAATCGGAACTCTTAGTTTTGATTCAGCATACCAGCCGAAAGGTGAAAAAGATTATCGAGGATGAATTGGAAAAGAATGAGGAAGTTGAAGAAGTACCTGAGGTACCAGAGCCGGAAGAACTTGATTTTGGAGTAGGTGTTTCTATATACAACGCGGGTATGATATTGTGTTGGCCATTTTTCGGTAGATTTTTTGCTGCACTAGGATTAACGGAGCAGGGGAAGTTTACTGGTCAACAAGCTGAAGAAAGGGCAGTTCAATTGCTTCAATACTTGGCTACAGGAATGACTGAATTTGAGGAATGGGATTTAAGTTTAAATAAAGTATTGTGTGGTGTCGCCATGAATACCCCAATATCGCCTAGTTTTGTAATTACATTAGAAGAAGAAGAGCTGGTTAATAAATTGATTAATGGTACCATCTTCAATTGGGAAAAAATGAGAGGTACTCGATTGGAAACATTTAGAGAAACCTTTTTTATGCGAGAAGGAATGTTGTATGAAAAAGATAACCGTTGGGAATTAATTGTAGAGCGTAAAGCTTATGACCTACTTTTGGATACGCTGACTTGGAATATTTCCATGATAAATTTGAGTATGATGAAGAAAAGATTGAATGTGCAATGGAAATGAAAGCGGATAGTGAAAAGTTGATACAGCCTATTTTGCAAGATCTTGTTTGGCTAGAATCTATCTTGGATCTAAGAATGAACACCTATTTTGAGGATTCGAATCCTGAGTTTACCTTTCCTGACCCCCCTACATGGATGGGAGAAAGCACTCCATATTCAGAATTTATTAAGAAGAATAACTTGAATTTTACGGAGCGGGTCGTGTTTTTGATGAGCATGGTTCCTATACTCAATCCTCGTTCTTTCGACTGTTTTTTTATTCAAAATAAGTCGATTGGAAGACCATTTTCAGAATTTGGTGGAGTAGAGTCGAAGTCCCATAAGGGGTTCATTCCTACTGTGGAAACCGTCAATTTTGTATTGAATGGGAAGGACATTTATAAAAGGCTTGATTTGTACAAGGTATTTTCTGAGGATCATTTCTTTTCTAAATATCAAGTACTCGCCTTGAAAAAAAATTCGGAAACTGAATCTTTTTGGTCCAATAGCTTGCAGATCAATGAAGATTTTTTTTACCACCTCATTTCGGGAGAAAAGTTAGCTCCAAAATTTTCATCTGAATTTCCAGCCAAAGAGATTACCACTCGATTACAAATTGGGGATTTGGTACTCAACAAGCAGTTGATGGATGAGCTGGAATTAATTCTTAACTGGATTCAATTTAGAGAGGAAATAAAATCCTCTGAAAAGTTGCGAAAGAGCTTCAGAACAGGCTACAGAGCTTTGTTTTATGGGCCTCCAGGTACAGGAAAGTCCCTTACAGCAGCAATACTTGGTAAAAATAATGACTTACCTGTTTACCGTATTGACTTGTCGCAAGTAGTATCTAAATACATTGGAGAAACTGAGAAAAATCTTTCCAAGCTTTTGGATATAGCTGAGCATAAAAATTGGGTTTTATTCTTTGATGAAGCGGACTCTCTTTTCTCCAAGCGAACAGAAATAAACGATTCGAAAGATAAATACGCCAATCAGGGTACTTCTTACCTTCTTCAGCGTTTGGAAGAATACGATGGATTAGTCATCTTGGCGACCAACCTTCGACCCAATATTGACCGTGCATTTATTAGGCGTTTTCAATCGATTTTATATTTCAACCTACCTACTGTTGATGAACGGATTATATTATGGAAAAATGCTTTAAAAAACTTCAGCATTGCCAAAGATGTTTCGATCGAGAGATTGGCAGAGAAATATGAAGTTTCTGGTGCATCTATCGGTAACGCAATTCAATTTTCCTGGTTGAGCTCCAAGCGAAATCTTAGAAATGAGATTACCGAGTTGGATATTGAAGCGGGGCTTTTGCGTGAAATGGCCAAAGAAGGCAGGGCGGTAAAATAAATAGTAAGCGCAATCATAATTGAATTAAAGGAGTAAATTTCCTTTAAGAAACCTTAGATTGGGACAAATTTGAACCAGTGAGTCACCAGTTATTTTAGCCTAAAATGTTTGATTATTGTTATTGGCCAGAAGGATTAGAGATTGAACTCAAAAAGCAACTTGATAATTTTCATCATCAAGCTCAGATGCTTATTGATGGCAAGATGTTTTTGGAAGTAGCCAATAAAATACTCAAAGCTCAGGTTGCTGGTAAATACTTTGAGCTCATCATTTTATTACCCAAGGGATATCGAACCCTTGAAAATGCAAATTTATTTCACAGGATCACCCAAGCTGGTGCCAAAGTGGGTATAATTGAAATCACTGCATTTGATGAGGAGGTTGAACAGTTTTCCATTTTTGATAACCGGTTGTACTACAGCACCAAGCGATTAAAAAGTGATTTGGAGTTGTCCGAATTTTTTTTCAAAAAGCACCAGGATTTTGACAATTTGATGAATGTCAGCCGTCTGGTCAATTCATATTCCCAAGAGATCAAATTGAGTTTTACAGCAGAGAAATATTTTGCAATAAAAGGGGAGGAGATCAGTATCTTTTGGGAGTCCACAAACGCGAACTCCAATGTATTGACTCCAGGTAATCTGATGCTTGATACCCAGGGTGAAGAGAAAATTGTTATTGAGGAAGATTCCTTGTTAACAATTACTTCCAAAAATGAAAAAAGTAAAACTTCTTTGTCTATTTTTATAAAGTGTATCGAGGTTGATCATTTGAGGCTGTCGGTTTCTATTTTCAACAAGGAAATTGACGATTACATTCCTATAGAATCTATTTCAAAAAATAAAGAAATATTTGCCGTATACCTGAGTGATGTAGTAAAAGTTGAATGGGTTTGTAAGCCAGGGACGACTCTTATTGAATCTCGTATGGGTAAATTAAATAATATAGGAGTACATAATTTTGTTTGTTTAGAAAAAATAAGTTTAAATTTTGAGATGCATATCTCAAATACCGTCACACACCGGGGTATTGAATTTTATCCTGTTTCTAGAGATGGTGGTGATATTGAAGAAATTTCTACTCAAGTTGGTGAAGCTAAGGCAATTAAATCCGAAAATATGGAGTTGAAATCCTTACAAAAAGAAGCATCTTTTTTAACAAGATTATTATCAATATTTAGCTCAAAAAAGTAAAATGGGATTTGGGGATTTCTTTTTATTTTGCTCAGGAGTTAGCAAATCGGTTTTGGCCAAATGTCCAGATTCCGAAAAAGTAAAGCATGTCAGTATTGGGGCATCTGTTTTGTTTACCGGTATTCTGGCTATGCTGTCTTCTTATTTTGCATTTAGTCTCATTTTTGACGCCTATTTCCTTAATTTTTTCCTAGCATTTTTTTGGGGGTTGATTATTTTCAACCTTGATCGATATATCGTGGCAACGCTAAGAAAGAAGGGCGATTTTTTTAAAGAAGTGCTTCAAATTAGTCCACGTTTATTCTTGTCGGCGCTAATTGCATTGGTGGTCTCTAAGCCTTTGGAATTGCAACTTTTTAAATCTGAAATTGAGCAAAATCTCAATGAACAAATGGAGACCCGAATTACAGTTGCAGAACAGGAATATGCTGCTGCAATTACAACTATAGATGCGGAAAAGGTAAAGTTGGATGTCCAACTACGCGAGTTTTTTGATTTAAAAGAATTTTACTACCAAGAATACAAATGCGAGTGTGATGGCACCTGTGGTACGGGTAGATATGGCAGTGGAAAAGAATGTGAACGCAAGCAGAAGAAATACGAGGATTTTATTCTGGAGTATGAATCCAAAGAGTTAGACATTCGAGAAAGTAAGATGGCTCTTGAAAAAAGTAAGGGCGATAGATTAAACTTATTTCAAGAAGATAAGGCAAACATAAAGGCAAACTTTTCCTTGGGATTACTTGCTAGGCTTCAGGCATTGCATAATTTGGAAAGTTTGGCGCCTTGGTTGATTACGCTGATGATTCTTTTTGTTGAAATTGCGCCAGTTTTGACTAAATTGTTTGCTTCAAAAGGACCCTATGATGATTTTTTAGCCTTAGAGGAAAATAACTATAAAATGGAATACATCAATAACATGTACCAGACGGGGCATCAAGTTGAGCAAGGTTATTCCAGTAAGTTGAGAGAAGTACAAAGTATCAAAAAGGAGCTCCTTTCTGATAAACAAAAGAAAGTTCAGGAATTATATAGGGACCTTGGTAGAGAGATCACCAAACAAATAAATAAGTGATGACATCTACCAAATTTGCACTTCTAGCTATTTTTTCAACCTTCTACTTCAATTGCAGCGTCTTGGTTGCTGGGGGTAGCTATCGGCTGGGATCCTCAACAAATTTTGGTGCTCAGGACACTCTACTTTCTAAAACTTTCGAATCTGAGAGTGACTTTAGCTACTTTATTGCAGAGGAATTTGGAATAAAGGAAAATAGGGAGCAAGTAAACCAGCAGAAAATAGACAGCTTGTTCCAAATTTTTAACAAAGACAAAAAAATCCTAATCCCCAAAAAGGATCTGATAAATTTTTTAGGCTATTCAATTGAAGCTCCAGTTGCCAAGGAGATTGCTTCTCAATCGGTTTCCATAGATTCAAAAAGTAAGGAATACCGATTGGAACTAGAGGTGATGGAGGGCGATTTTTTTAAGCTAAATTATACAGTACTAAATGGTATCATCCAAAGAATAGGTTCTGCTGGCTATGTAGAGGTATTACTAAACGATGTAAGGGTAGCCCAATCCTTAGCGAGAAAAAGAGGGAAACTCGTTGAATTAGAATTTTTAGCGCCTGAATCCGGGAAAATTGAGATTGTGATACGGAATATGGGCCCTTTGCCTGAAAAAGGGAATCTACAAGTATTTGTAACGCCCAGAAAAGAGCGTATTAATTTGAAAAGAATAAGCAATAAGGTTTTAGTCAAGGAGTTGGAAGAAACGTTGGTGCAAGACACTATATTTCAAACCATTGTAGATCAGCAAGTTGTGTTGGACCAAGGGGCTAACCTCAAAGGAAGTGCGTTTTTTCAACAAAAAATTGATTTTAATCCGGATCAAGAGATTTTGGGATTTTCAGTTTTCTTTTATCCGTTCCAAGAAAAAGAAAATCTTCAAGTTTTCCGGAGAGAAACCTACCGAGAAGATCCAGTAGAGGATTTTTCGGTAAAGGAATTAGCTGGAAAATCCTTTACTTACCTTCCTGAATATTCTATTCCTTTCTTGACTTATACACTTACTGACGACTATAAAAATTCCCTATGGACCAACAACGGTGTTTCTTCCGCTACAAATTGGGTGATAAGTCCAAATAGTAAAGGGAATTATGCGTTTTTCAAGGCCAAGGATAATTTGGCAAATACCTCTATCTTGGTAAGGTTTTCGAATACATCCGAATTATACAATCTAGATTTTGGATTAAAAATCATCACCCTTTCGGTCAAAAAATTTAAAATCACGCAGGAGCTTGATGTTGAGAGATTTGAGGAAACTATACTGTTGTCTTTGCTATGAAAAACGTTGATTTAAAGCACTTCTTCTTTTTTATTTTTATTTCCTTCGCTTTTGTGGCCTGTACAGAGGTGACGAAGTTAAAGTCGAGCGCTAGACTGGTTTCTTCAGAAATGAAGGCTGCGCAAAACAGCTCAAAGAAGTTTATGAAGTTTTTGGGTATGGGTGATTCTTCTGCTCAGAGTAGTGATACGTTGACGAACTCCTTAGCGCCCCTAAATCAAAAGGTGTTTATTAACAAATTCAACTTCCTGTACGATGGTTTAAATGGAGATAAGACCAACCAGTACCTGCATTCCTTGACCTATGATTCGACTACCGATACCTATATAAATCAGCGAATGGACCAACGTGTACTCAGAGAAGGTACAGAGGTGTATACCTGGTATCCGTATTGGATGGGCGATGTTTGGAAAAGTTATGATCTCAACTTGATATCTACCATTTCATTTTTCTCCTACAACATCGATCCAAAAACGGGAAACTACATGAATCCCGCTCAAATAAAACAATGGAGAGAGACTGATTTATTGGATTCTGCAAAGAAACACAATACTAAAGTCCTTCTTAGTTTGGCATTGGAGGGTGAAGGAAACCACCTAGAATACCTCAATAATGAGGCTTCTTGGAACACGACTATTGATTCAATTGCGGTCTTGTTGAAAGAACGAGATGCGGATGGAATCGAAATTGAGTTTATGGACATACCACTAGAAATGGATGCTAAGTTTCTTCGGTTTGTTGCATCTCTTAAAGAAAACTTGGATTATCGTTTTATTACTAAACAGATGACCTTGTCTTTAGTCATCCCAGCAGCTCCTGATAAATTCCCATTTGAATTGAAGAAGTTGGATGAGTCTGTTGATTTATTTATTGTCAAGGGTTTGGATTACCATGAGGAAGATGGGACTGTAGCTGCCGTAGCTCCTTTAAGAAACGAAATTGCCGGTGGTCCAAGTTTGGAAACCACCCTACTTACCTATCTAGCTAGGGGATTGAATCCAGAAAAATCCATTTTGGCTTTACCGCTCTATGGATCTCAATGGTCCGGAACTTTTGATCCAGAAGAAGGGTACTATACCACTAATTTTGAAAGAAAAGTTACCCTTTCTGAGGTGAGCAGGGTCTTCCAGTCCAAAGACAGTATTTACCAGATTACGCCGACACTGGATGAGACGACCATGACCAATTATTTTTTCTTGGAATTTCAAGACAATACCTCCATCGAGGGTTGGTATGACGATTCGTTAACGTTATCCAAGAAAATGGACTTGGCTTTGATTAACGAATTTAAAGGGGTAGGCTTATGGGCCCTTGGGTACGACTTGGGAAAAAATGAGGTATGGGATGTAGTGGCTGAAAAATTTACTGGAGATGAAATCACCATCAAAGATCCAATCAAAGAATTGGATGGTTACCCACTGCGTATAGCTGCTTTTTTTCAAGTCTACAAAACTATATTTGTAGTAACCTTCTTATTAGTCACCCTTGCGCTCGTTATTGGATTGGTTATTGCCTTTTCAGATTGGCGATTTAGAGAAACTATTTTGGCAAGTCAACTTTACAGTGGAATTCTTTTATCCATTTTTTGCCTTCTGTTTCTTTGGATTTCCAACATTTTTGGTTGGATAAACAATGGAAATTGGGGCTTTGTGCTATCATTTTTTGCAGGGGCAGGAATTTACTATTTGGTGAGGAGATATGGAGGAATGATAAAAATTAATAAGCCCTAATTTAAAGATGAACAAAATCGCAAAAGAGATTCTCTTCTTCTTTCTGTTTTCCTACCTAGCAGTTTGGATTTGTTTCCCAGTATTAACTGCGATGGATCTTAAGGCTTCTTCTCCCGTTTGGAGTCCATTGGAAGAGACTTATCTTATTCAGTTATTCTTCTTTGTGTGGATGTTGATTGTTGCTGCATTGTATGCGCTTCGCCTAGTTGTGTTTTTTTTAATTAAAAAATTCGAATAATAAATTTTGTATTACTCCGATTTTATTCCTCCTATTTTTTTGGATGGAAAGAAATAGGTATTCACCGGGTTTGGTTCTTTTCTGGGTTATTGATATTCCACTTTTCAACAGTATTCTAAGAAAATTAGGTTTGAAGTTCAATCATTGAGCTGGTTCACTTTGCCTTTGGTCTATTTGCGGTCTACAGGGGTTCACAGGATGTTTAGCTACAGGAATTATTGGAGTTAATCATTTTATATTTTCCGACTCATTATTAGAATTTACCAAGGGTATTCGCTAATTTTATTTTGTAGTGCTATTTTTTTTCATCCGACTGTTAATTGAAGGATTTGTTTTCTATACTTTTTGTTTAGTGTATTAATATTGAGTAGAATGTTTTGTATAATTTATTTATTTAATTGTGCTTTTCATTTAGAAAAAAAGGTTTAGTAATCAAATCTAAGATTTAGTTTATGGAGATTTTAAATTCTCAGAATGATACTTTAATAGGGGACTCAGGCTTTTTGGCTGGAAGGCAAAGACAGGTTTTCGATTTACTTAGTTTGTTTCAGACCTCTCAATTAATTGGATTTGTTGGAGAAAATGGATCGGGAAAAACGACTCTGATCAAAAAGGGATTGTTCCCAGAATTAGAAAAAGGTTTTTTAGGTATTGCAGGAAAAAAATGGAAGACGGTTACGATTCGTCCAGGCATTACTCCTTTAGAAAACCTTTCAGCCGGTATCGCGCAGTTGGGATTTACAAGTGGAAAGCAAAAATTGGAGGAGGAGATTTTTCTTACTCAATCCATGCGTTTGTCCAATGAAGGCTTAAAGAATGCATGCCTTCCAAATCCATCTCAAAAAAGTGAATTTAACTCACTATTGGTTATTGATAATTTTGAGGACCTTTTTCAGTATAGAGATGTAGCTGCAAATGCAAGTGACTGGGATGATTCAGTAAAGAGTTTTATTCAAAATATAACCAAATGCGCTAGCTATTCTTCCATTCCGGTTTACTTCTTGGTGGTACTCAGGACACAGTACATGTCCAGACTATTTGAATATCGTCAATTTTATGAAAAAGTATCTTCCTCCCAATTCAACCTCCCCCAGTTTAGGAAATCTGAATTTTCGGAGGTCGTAAAAACTCTTTTGAGTAGTTCCAAGAAGAAAATCCACAAGGATGGGATGGATTTTTTATACAATCAATTTGGAAAAGATCAAAAAAACCTGACTTTATTGGGCCTTTACCTTCGTGAGGTACTCGCATACTCGGCTGGTTCTTCTCAAGATGAAATTGGGCTAGAAACCTTGATTCAGATCCCTAGTGATACGCTCTATGCACGAAAGTTGGATGATTTTTTTGATTCTTGTGACGAAACTCAAAAAACACTACTAGAAAAATTATTCAAGCAAGTTACGGTTACGCCGGATGCATCTAGTTTCAATAGACCAATCCGTATAGACCATTTTTTAAAGGTTTCAGGAGCTCAGCTCAATCAGCTTGGCCCCCTGATTCAATCCTTTCAAAATTCATGTTCTTATGTATTTGAGGTGGTTATGCCACTCCAAGAACGATTAGAGGTTAAAAATCACCCGTTGACCTCAGAAGCAGCGGTTATCGACATCAAAAATGATCAGTTTATCCCCAATTGGCCGCGCTTGATGGATTGGATTAAAGAAGAGCGGGATTCGCAAGTTCAATATAAAAATCTCAGCGAAAAATCACTTCTTTTTGACAAGGGACTCACGGATTATTTGAAGAGCCCTGATTTGGATATTGCACTTACTTGGTATGAGGAGCAGCAGCCCGACGTATTGTGGGGCAATCAATTCGATTCAAACTACGAGCGTACCATTTCTTACTTGCTTACCAGCAAGGCAAAGTTTGAAGAGGAAATCTTGAAAAAAGAATTGGCGCAAAAAGAGAAAGCTAAGCGTAATAGAAAAACATTACTTTGGATTGGAGCCAGCGCTGTTACTGTTTTATTAATAATTTCATATTTTCTACTTCAGGCTACAATTCAACAAAAAATTGCAAAAGATGCATTAGAGGTCGCAGAAGAAGAAAAAGAGGCTGCTAAAAAAGCAGAGGATAATGCTAAGGTTGCAGCGGATTCTGCAAAGGTAGCGTCAACAAGAGCTGCAAGGGATCAAAAGCTGGCTGAAATTAGTGCATCCGCAGCTCTTGCAGCTACTAAAAGAGCGGAGGCATCACAACTGGTGGCAACTAATTCTCTTAAAGAAACTGAGAAAGCTAATAGTGCTCTGGTAGCTCAAAAAGTAGAATTAGATAAAACTGTTGATAACCTTAAAACCACGCAAGAGAAGGAAAAGGAGGCCACCGCAAAGGCAATTAATGCTCAAAAATATCAGGCAATTCTGAATACAATTTCGAGCTTGAGAATACAAATTCAAAACAAGGATTACGATCCCGACAACTTGGATTCCATTCTAGGTGTTGTAAAAGAGTCTTATTTAAAATACAATGAGGCCACCCTGGCGGAAAAAAATATAAGTATTCCCAATAACAATATCTATCACGTGTTGATTGCCATGCGAAATGAATTAATGCACAATGGCACCCTAAAACAAATTCCAGAAAACCTAGAATCTTTAGATAACGGTATTCGGAAAATTACTATTTCTCCGGGAGGGTATGTTGCAGCTGGTGGTGATAATGGAATTTTGCTTTATTCCAAGCAGCCGTTCATTCCAGGTGGGCCGCTAACCAGATTTTCGATAGGTAGTAAAGACCGGATTCGTTCCTTGGAGTTTGTTTCCAACAATCAACTCCTTATTGGGACGGTTCAGGGTAAACTCCTTCAGTTTAATATAAGCACAGGTACCAAAAAAGTACTTGAGGTTGGGATTCCCATCGAGCAAATAGTTGAACAAATACTGGTTACACCCAAAGGAGTGTTTGTACTTGCTGGAGGACGAGTACGTAGGATGCCTCTCAGTGAACTAACTAAAACTGCAGCAGATCCCAAAGATCAAATTAAGGGCGCAGCCATTCCTAAAGAATTGCCTAAAGCTCCAGGAATTCCAAAAGAGCTGCCAAAAACTGCAGCAGGTCCAACCAATCTAACTAATTCTGAAGCAGTTCCTAACCTTTCAGCGAGAAGTATATTTAAACTCAATGAGGAAAAGTTATTGATCGTACGAAATGACAATGCCCTTGTACTGCTGGATATTGCCACTCTACAATGGCAACCCATTAACTCAGATTTGAATTTAAGAGTAGCTGTTACTTCTTTAAAAAGTTCGGGAGGGAAATTGTTTTTAGGACTTGATAATGGAAATGTTGTCTTAGCTAATCTCCAGCAATTAGGTAACACCTATAGCATCAAGGCTAGAGGAACCATTTTTGCACATCGGACTCGAATCACAAGTTTGGCGTATGATGAAAGCTCCAATAAGCTTTTTACCGCTAGTTTGGATAAATCTGCCAAAATATTTGACTTAAAGCTTGAAAAACTTAGCCTTAAAGAGATTGAAAGAAGTCCGTACAGTTTAGAAGGTTTTGAAAAATGGATCTGGGATTTTGGGTTGATTCAAACAGGAAAAGTAAAAAC
>JACCDS011845014.1_pt1 | contig 58923 bp, 51 predicted proteins | sample 7446441 | NCBI WGS metagenome assembly JACCDS01 (sample SAMN15323445, study PRJNA562643) | freshwater metagenome | isolation source: river surface water | place: USA:Blue River Watershed | collected 2017-08-17
CCGCTCGGGCACTTTGAACTATGAAGCTGTGGCGATGTTGACCGAAGTGGGTCTGGGCCAGTCCAGCGCCGTGGGTATCGGTGGCGACGCGATCAACGGTTTGAAGCACATCGACGTGATGAAGGCTTTCAACGACGATCCCGACACCGACGCCGTCATCATGATTGGCGAAATCGGCGGTCCAGACGAAGCCGAAGCCGCTCAGTGGTGCAAAGCCAACATGAAAAAACCCGTGGTCGGCTTCATTGCCGGTGTGACTGCCCCTCCCGGCAAACGCATGGGCCACGCCGGTGCCTTGATCTCTGGCGGTGCCGATACGGCCGATGCCAAGCTGGCCATCATGGAAGAGTGCGGCTTTATCGTCACACGCAACCCATCTGAATTGGGCAAACTGCTCAAAGCTCAGCTGAAGTAAACTGAGCGCCGCTTACGGGCGGCTGTGGTTTGCCACAATGCCGAAGCCGGATGTCCTGCGGGACAATCCGGCTTTGCGTTTTTTAAAATCATGATTGGCTGGCACGATTCAGCCTCAAAGGAACACCGTGGAAGAATTTCTGACCCCCCATTTCTGGTTCGCTGTCGGCCAGATCATCATGATCGACATCTTGCTGGGCGGCGACAACGCGGTGGTGATCGCGCTGGCTTGCCGCCAATTGCCCGACCACCAACGGGCCAAGGGCATCATCTGGGGCACCGCGGGTGCCATCGTGTTGCGCGTGATCTTGATCTTCTTTGCGCTCACCTTGTTGGCCATCCCCTTCTTGAAGTTTGTGGGCGCCTTGCTGCTGATTTGGATCGGCGTGAAACTGCTGACGCCCGATGCAGATGACGACCACAGCAACATTCAAGGCAGCGACAAGCTCTGGGGCGCTGTCAAAACCGTCATCATTGCCGACTTGGTCATGAGCGTGGACAACGTGATCGCCATTGCGGGTGCCGCCCAAACTTCGGGCAACCCCGACCACCAAATGCCTTTGGTGATTTTTGGCTTGCTGGTGAGCATTCCGATCATTGTTTGGGGCAGCCAGTTGGTCTTGAAGCTGATGGACCGCTTCCCCATCATCATCACTGCCGGTGGCATGTTGCTGGGCTGGATTGCGGGCACCATGATCCAAACTGACCCAGGTTTGGTCGCCTACATTCCACAAGAAAAAGTGTGGGGCTATGGCTTGGGCATCGCTGGTGCTTTGCTGGTGTTGGCCTTGGGCAAATTCATCATGGCGCGCCGTCAAGCGCCGGCTGAAGACGCCAGCGCCTGAGTCAAGTAAACCGTTGCTTGTGGCGTGAATGGACTACCATCGAAGTCCATTCACAGGGGGACGACATGAAAAAAAACCAACAAGGTTTGACTTTGATCGAGCTGATGATCGTGATTGCGATCATCGGCATTTTGGGCGCATTGGCCCTGCCGGCGTATCAGGACTACACCATCCGGGCCAAAGTTGCAGAGATGCTGTTGGCTGCCAATGGCTGCAAAACGGCCGTCAATGAAGCGGTCAGCTCCTCTTCAGATGCCAACGTGGCAGCGGCTTTGCCCAATGCCTGCGCCAGCCAAGCCAGCAAATATGTGGCCAGCGTCGCGGTCGACGGCAATGGGGTGATCACCGTGGTGGGCCAGCATGACGCCCTGCGTGGCAACACCAGTGCATCGGCCAATTCCCTCGCACTGACCCCCTTGCTGACAGGGGACACCCCGCTGAACGGCAACAGCGATGGTGGCAAAACCATCACGGGCTGGCGCTGTGGACCCGCCACCAGCAATGGCTTGCCGGCCAAGTACTTGCCTGCTTCATGCAAAGCCAGCTGAGCCCTTGCAACCACACACCACGCCCTGCTGAACCCAGGGCGTTTTTCATGGTGCGTCTGCGATGGGCTTGAACTTCACAAGCCCCTTGCAAAGCGCTTCAAGTAGCACAACGACAAACATTTTGACGCGCGGATGGTTGGCCATGCTCATGGTCTTTCCATGGATTGCGCCGTGGTCTCCAGCCCCCCAAGCCAACACCGTTCCGCTGCTCATCAGTTGGGCCTGCATCGCGTTGCTTTTGCTGCAGGCCCATCGGCTACAGTCCTTGGACATCGCACGCGCGTGGGCCGTCGCCGCGCTGCTCAGCAGCGTGATGGGGCTGGTTCAATACTTCGGCCTTGCGCCCACTTGGGGTGGTGTGCTGCATGTCACCGCTTTAGGTGAAGCCAACGCCAACCTGCGCCAACGCAACCAACTGGCCACGTTGCTGGGCATGGGGCTGTTGGCCGTGCTGTGGTGGCAAGCGCACGGGCTGCGCACCCGACATGCGCTGTGGATGCTGGCATTGCTGGCCGTGGCCAATGCCGCCACCACGTCCCGCACGGGTGTGCTGCACATGGTTTTGGTCACGGCACTGACGGTTTATTGGTCTTACCGCTCTGACGGCTTTACAGCGTTTCGAACTGTTGCGTCAACTCGTTTGGCTTTTTGGGCCTTGGCGGTTTACTTGCTGGCCAATGCTGCCTTGCCGTGGGGTTTGAGTGTGATGTACGGTCAAGACGTCATCGACGCGTTGACTCGCATGGGCAATAACGATGGCTGCGCCAGCCGCCGCGTGCTGTGGTCCAACGTGATCGAGTTGATCGGCCACAAGCCTTGGACAGGCTGGGGTTGGGATGAGCTCAAATACGCCCACTACATCACCCCTTATCCCGGCGGACCAGAGCAACGGTTTTGCGACATTTTGGGCAACGCCCACAACCTGCCTTTGCACCTGAGTGTGACGCTGGGCTTGCCGATAGCAGGCTTGTTGGGCCTTGCTGCAATCGCGTTCATCGCTTGGGCGCGGCCGTGGCAAAGCCGATGCGCTTCAGCGCAATTGGCATGGTCGGTGTTGGCCGTGATCGGCTTGCACAGTTTGCTGGAGTTTCCACTCTGGTACGGCCCATTCCAGATGGCGGTGTTGTTGTGTGGTGCGTTGCTGCTTGCACCGCAACACGCCCTTTTACGCGCGGTGCGCCCGTTGCAACTCGCAGGAGGCCTGATTTTGGTGGGGGTGTGCTGGGTGGGGGTGGACTATGCGCGGGCCCGGCAAATTTACGCACCAGCCAATGAGCGCTGGGGCGTGTGGCGCAACGACCCCTTGGGAGCGGCTCGCAGCAGCCGGTTCTTTGGCCGCTCGGCCACCTTTGCCGAACTCAGCTTGACCCGCATCACGCCAGACAATGCCGCCTGGGTGTTGGACACCAGCACGAAAATGCTGCATTACTCACCCGAGCCTAAAGTGGTTCGGTCCTTGATCTTGAGCGCACACCTACTGGGACGGCAAGATTTGGTGGACTTGCACAGCGCCCGGTGGCAAGCTGCGTTTCCAAGTGACCCCTTGCCGGTGCCGACGCATTGAATATCTAATACGGCAGAGCGGGGTCGGTCTTGCCCGGCACAACACAATGGCAGAGCGGGTCATGGTGGTTCTTGAAATAACAGGGCGGCCGGTGTAGAAAGTGCGAACAATTTTTGAGCTCAAGAACCTCCTTCTTCTTTCAAGAAAGAACCCTTCACATGAAACGACGCAGGTTCATTCAAACAGGTTTGTCTTTTTCAGCACTCGGTTATTTCTCGTCTGGCATGGCCAATGACTTTGGCGCTTCTAAAGGCTTTCCTGGCGGATGGCCCCCGTTAAATGAACGCGGCGGACAACCCCTGCCTTGGGTCAATCCAGATTACTTGGTCAACAACATGTCGGGTGGCATGGAGCCGCTTTTCAAACATGCTGTGGTCAAGGCTTCCACCACACCCTCACCTTTGAAGTCCCAAAAAACCCGCTTCAAACTCAACTTCAACACGGGTTTTGAAGACTACCAAAAGCAATTAGGTAAGCCGGCGATGCTGGTCGCTCGTGGCGACACCATTCACTACGAAAACTATGAGTTTGAACGCAATGCCAACATGCGTTTTTACAGCAAGTCCATGGCCAAAAGCGTGCTGGGATTGCTAACCGGTCTTGCTTTGGAAAATGGGGTCATCCAAAGTCTGGATGACCCGATTGAAAAGTACGACGCCCGCCTAAAAGGCAAACCTCTGGGCGCCGTGAAAATTCAACAAGCGCTGAACATGTCCAGCGGGGTGGATATATGCCAACTCAATTGTGGCCAACGCAACGATTACGAACGTTGGGAAGAGTCGGCATTTGCAGGACTCGGTGCCATGCACAGGGTGCTCGGGCGGATGCGTACGCTCAACACCGACGCAGACAAAACAGCCATTGAATGGCCATGGGGATTTAAAAATCCGAGCGGGACCCAATTCAATTATTCAAGCGTCGACCCCCATTTGGTGAGCATGGCGATCCGGGGTGGCGCAAAAATGTCGATTGCTGAATTCACCGAAAAAACGCTGTGGCAACCGCTTGGCGCGCAAGCCGATGCGATGTGGTTCACCGACTCTAAGTTGTCCGAAGATGTCAGCGCCAGTTTTTGCGCCACCCTCAGAGACTGGGGTCGAATTGGGCTATTGGTCGCTCAAAAAGGTGCCGCCAACGGGAAACAAATCCTCTCCGAGTCTTGGTTCAGCCAATACCGAAATTTCAAAGAAGATGAGACTTATTTGAAGCCCGGAAATATTGCCAACAAACCCAATAAAGAAGGGTATAAAAACTTTGTTCATATCCCCAATGACAACCCCCAATGGTTGCGGTTTGGAGGCGACTTAGGCCAAACTATTTTTGTCGATCAAAAGTCCGGCACCGTGTTGGTGATTTTGAGTGTCAACAACAACGCTCAAGCGTACATCGACTTGTTTAAAGCCTCTATCGCCACGCTTGGTTAAGGCCAGCCAAGGTTCGAACTACACATTGAGCTTCAGCCCATTGCATTGAGACGCATCCTCGCCCCAGAAAATCACTTTTTCGGAATCTGTCCACGCTTCCGCCAAAGCAAGCCCTGAGTTTTTGGCGAACTGAAAGTCGAACCTGCAACTTTTGCTGTTGCAGTTTCACTAGGGCCTACTCAAAGGGCGTTGATCGGGATCTTCAGGTAAGCCGTGCCATTGGCCTCCGGGGGGGGCATTTCTCCGGCGCGAATATTGATCTGCACTGCTGGCAGGATGAGAACCGGCATCTGCAGCGTGGCGTCGCGCCGGGTGCGCATCTCGACAAACTGCGACTGGGTGATGCCATCGTGAACGTGGACGTTGTGGGCGCGCTGCTCGGCCACAGTGGTCTCGAACGCCACAGGCCGCTCGTTAGGTGGGTAGTCGTGGCACATGAACAGGCGCGTCTCAGAAGGCAAGCTGAGGACTTTTTGCACCGAGGCATAGAGCGTGTTTGCGTCACCGCCTGGAAAGTCACAACGGGCCGTGCCCACGTCGGGCATGAAAAGTGTGTCACCCACAAACACCGCATCGCCCACTTGGTAGGCCACACAGGCGGGCGTATGACCGGGCACCGCCAGCACGCGAGCGGTGAGTTCGCCGATGCTGAACTCTTGCTCGTCCTTGAGCAACACATCGAATTGCGAACCATCGAGGCGGAACTCAGGCTCAAGGTTGAAGATGCCCTTGAAGACCTTTTGCACCTTTGTGATCTGTTCACCAATACCGATTTGACCACCCAGCTTTTTTTTGAGATAGGGCGCGGCGCTGAGATGGTCGGCATGCGCATGGGTCTCCAGAATCCACTGCACCTGAAGGGCCTGGGCCTTGACGTAATCGATCAGCTTGTCGGCCGAGGCGGTGTGGGTGCGGCCCGACTTGGGGTCGTAATCGAGCACCGAGTCGATGATCGCAGCGACCGAGCCCGGGCCGTTGTGAACAACGTAGCTGACGGTCCAGGTGGCAGGGTCAAAAAGTCCGTGGACCTGAGGCTTGGAGGTTGCGCTGAGCATAGAACACGCCTTTCAATTAGATTTTCAATAGTATATTGACAGGTATATTGTTCGTCAATAAAGTGACGCCATCACCGTTCATTTCGCAATTGAAGTTATCGCCATGACCACACGCACACTCGACCTCCAGGACATGCAAGCGGCCGCAGGGCGCGCTTGCGAACTGATGAAGGTACTTGCCAACCCAAACCGCCTGCTCATTTGCTGCCAGTTGTCCCAGCAAGAGATGTGTGTGAGCGAGCTCGAAGTCAGCCTGGGCATCATGCAACCGACGCTCTCGCAGCAGCTGACCGTGCTGCGCAATGCCGAGCTGGTGACCACGCGGCGCGAAGGCAAAAACATCTTCTACCAACTCACAAGCGTCCCGGCGCTTGCTGTCATGAGCACGCTTTTTCAACAGTATTGCACCCCCCTCACCACAAGGAGTAAGAAATGACAATCGACTGGACCCACTTCACGCCTTGGACAGCGCTGGCCGGCGGCATTCTGCTGGGCATTGCCTCGGCCGCATTTATTTTGGTCAATGGTCGCGTGCTGGGCATCAGCGGCATCTTGGGTGGGCTGCTCGTGCCCAAGCGCAGCGACGCCAGCTGGCGCGTGATGTTTTTACTGGGCTTGGTGCTGGCACCGGCCACGCTGTCGCTGCTGGCGCCAGGGCTGATCAGTGCCCCGCGTATTGAGGCCAACAACGTTGCCATCGTGGTGGCCGGGTTGCTGGTCGGTCTGGGGACGCGTTATGGCTCGGGCTGCACCAGCGGCCACGGCGTTTGCGGCCTGTCGCACCTGTCTCCTCGTTCTCTGGTGGCCACGCTGGCCTTCATGGCCTCGGGCTTTGCCATGGTCTACGTTGTCCGTCACTTGTTCTGAAGGAGTCTTCCATGCACCGCTTTTCTGAATTCCTTTTCGGTCTCCTTTTTGGTTGGGGCCTGCTGATCTCCGGCATGACCGATCCGGGCAAAGTGCTCGGCTTTCTGGACTTGGCCGGGGCCTGGGACCCGTCGCTGGCTTTTGTCATGGGCGGCGGCGTGTTGGTCGGCCTGGTGGGCTTTGCCTTGGCCAAAAAACGCACCACCAGTTTCTTGGGCTCGGCCATGCACTTGCCCACCTCGCGCGACATCGACCGTCGCTTGGTGCTGGGCTCCTTGACCTTTGGCGCTGGCTGGGGCTTGGCGGGTTTTTGCCCGGGCCCTGGCATCGTCGCCATGGGCGCGGGTGAATCTAAGGCTGCGCTGTTCGTGGTGGCCATGATCGCCGGCATGTGGGTGTTCGAGTTGCTCGATCGCAAGCCCAAAGCAACTGCTGCACCCGACGCAGGGGTCTGACATGGGCACGAGACTGACTTGGCCAGGTCTCGACTGGACGCACGGCTACGATCGCGCCACCTTGTCCAGCGACCTGGTCGCAGCAGTCATTGTGACCCTCATGCTGATTCCGCAGAGCCTGGCTTATGCGTCGCTGGCCGGTCTGCCGCCACAGGTGGGCCTGTACGCCAGCATGGCGCCATTGCTTTTTTATGCGGCGTTCGGCAGCAGCCGCGTGCTGGCCGTAGGACCGGTGGCCGTGGTTTCGCTGATGACGGCTGCGGCCATTGGCGACCTGGCGCAGACGGGATCGCCTGCCTACGGGTTGCTGGCGATCACACTGGCCTTTATCTCAGGTGCGATGCTTTTGCTCATGGGCCTGTTGCGCCTGGGTTTTCTAGCCAACTTTCTCAGTCACCCGGTCATTTCGGGCTTCATCACGGCATCGGCGTTGCTGATTGCTGTAGGTCAGCTCAAAGTGATCCTGGGCATTCAAGTGCCAGGCCACAACTTTTTCGAGTCACTGCCCGCCTTGATCCTTCAGCTTCCGAACGCCCACGCCTTGAGCGCAGCAATCGGACTGGGCACGGTGGCTTTTTTATTTTGGGCAAAGCGCGGCGTCAAGCCACTGTTGCGTCTCTTGGGACTGGGCCCACGCTTGGCCGACGCGCTGGCCAGGGCAGCACCGGTGGCGGGCATAGCGGTCACCGCCGTGCTCACATGGGCTGGCCAGTGGCACGAGCAGGGTGTGCGCATCGTTGGCACCGTGCCGCAGGGCGTGCCGCCGCTCACACTGCCTTCTTGGGACCTTGCGCTCTGGCAGCAGTTGGCAGTGCCCGCCTTGCTGATCAGTGTGGTGGGCTTTGTGGAGTCGGTCTCGGTGGGCCAAACCCTTGCGGCCAAGCGGCGCCAGCGCATTGAGCCTGATCGAGAACTGGTCGCCCTGGGCGCAAGTAACCTGGGTGCGGCCCTGACCGGCGGCTTTCCGGTGACCGGTGGCTTTGCGCGCTCGGTTGTCAATTTCGACGCCGGCGCACAAACGCCGGCCGCTGGCATTTTCACGGCGATGGGTATTTTCCTGGCGGCTCTGCTGCTGACGCCAGCGCTGTATTTTGTGCCTCAAGCCACGCTGGCCGCCACGATTGTGGTGGCTGTGCTGTCTTTGGTGGATTTGCATACGCTGCGAAGCACTTGGGCCTATTCGCGACGCGATTTTTCTGCGGTGATCGTCACCTTGCTGCTCACCCTTGCCGCGGGTGTGGAAGTGGGTCTGGTGGGCGGTGTGGTCTTATCGCTCCTGCTTTACCTTTACAAAACCAGTCGCCCGCACATCGCAGAAGTTGGGCTGGTGTCTGGCACGGAGCATTTCCGCAATGTGCTTCGCCACAAAGTACAGGTCAACCCCCAGTTGGCCAGCTTGCGCGTGGATGAAAGCCTGTACTTTGCCAACGCCCGCGTTTTGGAAGACCGGGTCAATGCTCTGGTGTCAGAACGGCCCGCGCTCAGGCATTTGGTGATGCAATGCTCCGCCATCAACGACATCGATGCCAGCGCACTGGAGAGCCTTGAGGCGATTGACCAACGCCTGCGAGACGCAGGGCTGTGCCTGAACCTGAGCGAGGTCAAAGGCCCAGTGATGGACCGACTACAGACCACCAATTTTCTAAAACATCTGAGCGGCAAGGTGTATCTCACCCACTATCAAGCCGTCTCTGAGTTGGCGCCTGAAGTTATGACGCGTTCCGAGGTCGACGTTCGCCATTGAAGCGCGCACTAGACGTGCCTCATCGATTGGCTGGGCTTGTGCAGACTGCCAAATGTGCAACAAGCCCAAGCTGAAGACAGCCCTGCCTTGCGATGCCGTTCGGAGTGAGGGTTGCCATCTCTGCTCCTGAGTTGGACAAAAATGGGACAAAGCCTCAATCGGCAGGCGGCGCCATCATTGCTTTGTAAGCGCCTACTTCCCCGCCACAAAACTCCCCGACTTGCCGCCGTGTTTTTCCAGCAAGGTCACGCCGTTGATAGTCATGCCCCGGTCCACGGCTTTGCACATGTCGTAGATGGTCAGCAGAGCGACTTGCACAGCAGTCAGTGCCTCCATCTCAACGCCGGTTTGGCCAATGGTTTCGGCTGTGGCTCTGCAAACCACAGTTGATTCAGCGCTCAGCACCTCAAACTCCACCGCCACTCGGGTCAAACCAATCGGGTGGCACAACGGAATGAGGTCGCTGGTTTTTTTGGCCCCCTGAATGCCGGCAATGCGCGCAATGCCCAACACATCGCCTTTCTTGGCGGTGCCCGACTGGATCAGCGCCAGCGTGGCGGGGAGCATTTCAATGCGCCCCGTGGCAACTGCGACGCGGCGCGTGCTGGATTTGCCGCCCACATCCACCATGTGGGCTTGGCCTTGGGCGTCAAAATGGGTCAAGACATCGTTAGACTGAGTCATGGTTGTGCTGGCTTAAAACCATTTACAAAAGGTTGACAAGGATGGCGCATCATACGGCCACCCATTGGTCAATTCCCGAGACTGCAATCACCTTGAAAAAACCATTTCGTCCATCCCGACTATTGCTGGTCTTGTTGCTGGGCACGCTCTCCTGGCCCACCGGCTGGTCGCAGACCAACGCCTTGCCCACATTGGGCAACAGCGAGGGCATTTCTCTGTCGGCCGAGCGCAGGTTGGGCGACCGCATCGCCCGCGAGTTGTACCGAGACGCCGACTACCTGGAAGATCCGGTGCTGGACGAATACATCCAACGGCTGTGGATGCCCTTGGTCAAAGCAGCGGCCGCGCGGGGCGAGTTGTCGCCCGAGTTGCAAGAGCGGTTTGCTTGGCGCATTTTGTTGGGCCGCGACCGGTCTGTGAACGCTTTTGCATTGCCCGGCGGCTATTTGGGTGTGCATTTGGGGCTGATTGCGGTGGTCAGCTCCAACGACGAGTTGGCCTCTGTGTTGGCCCACGAGTTGAGTCACGTCACACAACGGCACATAGCGCGTTCGATGGACGAGCAATCCAAGATGACCCCGCTGGTGATTGGTTCAATGATTTTGGGCGCCATCGCACTCAGCAAAAATCCGCAAGCAGCGCAGGGCCTGATCGTCGGCGGGCAAGCAGCGGCGATTCAATCGCAGCTGAGTTATTCGCGCGACATGGAGCGGGAGGCCGATCGGGTGGGCTATGGCGTGCTGGCCGATGCGGGCTACGACCCCCAAGGGTTTGTGGGCATGTTCGGCAAATTGCAGCAGGCGGCCGGCTTGAACGACAACGGGGCATTTCCTTATTTGAGAAGCCACCCACTGACCACCGAGCGCATCGCCGACATGCAAGCTCGCGTACAACTGAACCCTGCCGCCTCACGGGTGGCGGCCGATGTGTCGCAGGCCATGTTGGCCGCGCGGGCCAAAGTGCTGTCGCAAAACAGCACCGAAGCACTGAAAGCTTGGACGCAAGACAGCAAGGCCACATCGCCCCAGGCCACACCCGCGCAAAAAGCCGGTGCTTTGTATGCGGCCACCTTGTCGCACTTGCAACTGCGTGACGTGGCCGCTGCCGAGCGGCAATTGCAAGCCCTTTTGAAAACTGTGGCCGATGATCCTGCGGCTCACCGGCTGGCAGTGTTGTTGCATGCCGAAGTGGCCGCCAAGCAAGAGCGTTTTGATGTGGCCTTGCAGGTCTTGCAAACCTTGAGCTCCGCCAAGCCCACAACAGCGGTAACAGCGGCAACAGCAACAACAGGAAGCTTGCCTACGGCAAGCACCATCCCTCGCCCCGAATTGATGGCCACCGCCGAGACCTTGTTGCGCCTGCCGCCGCACCCCGCCAGGGCTTGGGTGACGCAGCAACTGCGTGAGCAAGTGAGCCAAGTGCCTCACGATGCTCAAGCCTGGGACAATTTGTCTCGCTTGTATGCACTGCAAGGCCAGGCGTTGTTGTCGCTGCGCGCCGAAGGCGAAGCGCAAATGGCTCGGCTCGACTGGACGGGTGCCGTGGACCGCTTCAGAGCGGCACAAAATTGGGCCAAAAACAACCGCTTGCAAGCCGGTGACCACATCGAGGCCTCGATTGTGGACACCCGCCTACGACAAGTGCAAGCGCTGCTGCGCGAGTTGCAATCCGAGCGCTGATCCGAGCGCTAATCAACAACCTCAACGGCTGGGTTAAACCAAGTCCTTTTTGTCCAGGCGAAGGCGCTATGATGCCCGTCCTGTTCCAATCTCACCATGGCCGGAATCCACATCACCGACATCGAAGCCGCCATCAACCATTGGCGCACCAAAAACCCCTCGCCGGACGGGGTGACGCTGCCGCGCGAGCTGCGCGCCTTGGCCGAGGTGTACGCGCTGATGGTGTACTACAAGCACGATTTGGCCGATGAGTTCAGCTTGCCCTTGGTAGCCGCTGAAGCCTGGCAAGACTGGTATGCCACCACGCCCGACACGCCCTGCATTGCCATTTGCTCCACCAGCCAAGGTGATGAGACTTGCAAAGGGTGCGGCCGCAGTTTTGAAGAGGTGCAGCTGTGGACCGAAATGACGCCGGGTGAAAAACGCGCGGTTTGGTTCCGCATCACCGCCGACGGCACCTCTTGGCGCTTCAACCGCTATGCCGAACGTGCCGCCGAAGACCGGCATTGGGCCAAATCCGCGGCAGACGCTCAAACCAAATTGGACTTGAGCCCGCGCTGAAGGTCACCGCCCGCTTTATTTCCAGCGGGTCAACTCGATGTGCACACTGCCCAAGTCGCTGCTGAAGGTGACTGCGCCTTCTTGCACCGTGGCTTGAAGTTGCATGCTGCGTTCAGCCAATTTGGCCAGCTCTTGTGAGCCCTCGGCGGGCACGCGCCAAACCTGCAATTTGTCGAGGCGGGTGAGCTTGGTTTCAATGCCTTTCCACCAGATCTCGGCGGGTTGGCTGAAACAGTACAACAACACCTCATCGGCTTTCTGACAGGCTTTCATGATCGGTTTGTCTTCGGGCTGACCGACCTCAATCCACATCCGGGTTTGGCCGGTGAAGTCGCGCAGACTCACATCCGGGTCATCGGGGTCCGACAGCCCCGCACCAAAGGCCAACTTGCCATCGCCACCACACACCGCTTGCAGTTTGTAGGCGTTGATGGCCAGCGCCAACAAACGAATCATCATGCGTTCGTCGGTCTCGCTCGGGTGCCGCGCCAGTGTGAGGGGGTGGTCTTCGTAATAGCTGTGATCGATGTCGGCGATCGACAGGTTCGCTTTGTAAATGGTGGATTTGAGGGCCATATCAATCCATCAAACCCGACGGGCCAGTTCAGCGGCCTTGCCGACATAACTGCCGGGGGTCATGGCCAGCAGACGGTCTTTGTCGGCTTGCGGAATATCGAGGCTCTTAATCAGACCGTGCAAATCGGCAGCGGTGACGCTCTTGCCGCGTGTGACTTCTTTCAGTTTTTCATAGGCGCCCTGCACCCCAAAGCGGCGCATCACCGTTTGAATGGGCTCGGCCAACACTTCCCAGGCGGCATCCAAATCAGCGGCCAAAGCTTCCTCGTTCAGCTCGAGTTTGTTCAAGCCCGTCATCAGTGAGCTATAGGCCAAAGTGGTGTAGCCCAAGCCCACGCCCATGTTGCGCAGCACCGTGGAGTCGGTCAGGTCGCGCTGCCAACGGCTGACGGGCAACTTTTCTGCCAAGTGTTTGAGCACCGCGTTGGCCAAGCCCAAGTTGCCTTCGGCGTTTTCAAAGTCGATCGGATTGACCTTGTGCGGCATGGTGGACGAACCAATTTCACCCGCCTTGAGGCGTTGCTTGAAATAGCCCAAGCTCACATAGCCCCAAATGTCGCGCGACAGGTCAATCAAGATGGTGTTGGTGCGCGCCACTGCGTCGAACAACTCCGCCATGTAATCGTGCGGCTCAATTTGAATGCTGTATGGCTGAAAGGTCAGCCCCAAGCCCCATTGGCTGCTTTGGGTTTCGCCCAGCTCGGGGGTCTCCACCACTTTTCGGGCAAACGCTTCCCAATCAAAGTCGGGCCAAGCGGACAAATGGGCGTTGTAGTTACCGACCGCGCCGTTCATCTTGCCCATGAGTTTGACGCCGGCAATTTTTTCTCGGCATCCGTTCAGGCGCACCACCACGTTGGCCATTTCTTTGCCCACCGTTGTGGGGCTGGCGGTTTGGCCATGGGTGCGGCTCAGCATGGGCACATCGGCGTACGCATGGGCCATCTCGCGCAGTTTGGCAATCACGCCATCCAAGGCCGGCAAGATCACTTGTGCGCGCGCGCCCTTGAGTTGCAGTGCATGGCTGGTGTTGTTGATGTCTTCGCTGGTGCAGGCAAAGTGCACAAACTCGCCCACATGTTCGAGCTCGGGGCGGTCTTTGAACTTGGATTTGATCCAATACTCCACGGCCTTTACATCGTGGTTGGTGACTTTCTCAAAGGCCTTGATGGCCACCGCATCGGCTTCAGAAAAGTTTTTCACCAAAGCGGTCAAGTAACTGCGGGCGCCAGGCGACAAGGGCTTGAACTCGGCAAAGCCCACATCCGACAAGGCGATGAACCAGGCAATTTCCACCTGCACCCGGCGGTGCATATAACCTTGCTCGCTCATCAGCGGGCGCAGGTCATTGAGTTTGCTGGCATAACGGCCATCCAGCGGCGACAGGGCGGAAAGAGGTGAGAAATTCATCCTTTGATTGTAATTCCCAGGGTTCAACGCGGTGAAATAACGCCTGCGTCATGCCCATCAGACAACACGCACACCAAAGCTCTAGAATTCAACGTCACACAGTTCTTCTTCATTGTTTATGAAACTCATCGGCTCCGTCACCAGCCCCTACGTCCGCAAGGTACGCATCGTCATGGCCGAAAAAAAACTGGACTACCAGTTTGTGACCGAAGACGTCTGGTCTGCCAGCACCCACATTCATGCCTCGAACCCCTTGGGCAAAGTGCCCTGCCTGATCATGGAGGGCCATGAGGCGGTGTTTGATTCGCGCGTGATTGTGGAATATTTGGACACCTTGTCGCCCGTGGGCAAGCTCATTCCGGCCAGTGGCCGTGAACGCGCCGAAGTGAAAACCTGGGAAGCACTGGCCGATGGCTTGCTGGACGCGGCACTGTTGGCCCGCATGGAAGCTGTTTGGCCCGAACGCAAAGACAGCGAACGCAGCCAAGCTTGGATTGACCGTCAGTTGGACAAAATTCAACACGCGCTGCAGGCCATGAGCAACGGGCTGGGCGACAAACCGTATTGCTCAGGCATTCACCTGAGCTTGTCTGACATTGCGGTGGGCTGCTCGGTGGGTTATCTGGACTTCAGATTCCCACAAATCGACTGGCGCACGCCCTATCCCAACCTGCACAAGCTGTACGACAAGCTGTCGCAGCGGCCCAGCTTTGCGGAGAGTTTGCCCGGCTGATCTTCAGGCAAAACGCTCATTGTCGTCTCTCCCGTGACCAGAGTAGGTCAGATGCGTGGCGCAAAAGGCTAAGTTAGCTCTGCCCCTTCAAGGCTGAAGGGCGCGGTTTTTCAACCAACGCATCAGGCCGCCCAAAACGGGCAGTTTTTCGTACAACTCTTCGGCGACGTCCCAGTAGTCGCGGTGCATCGTGACGCGGCCTTGCTCGTTGAACTGCACATGACTCGCGCCCCGCACTGTTTGCAAGGTCACGGTGTCGAAGCGCTTAAATCGAAAGCGAAAGTCCCACGTCAAAAAGGCCTGCGTGCCATCGACCACTTGGGTTGTGACCACGAAGTGGGGTTGCTCCAGCGCCACGTACATGTGGTGAAAAATGCGCTCAATTTCTACCAACCCTTTGACTTCGTTGAAGGGGTCTTTGAAGGTGGCCTGCGCATCGTAAATATCGCCCAAACGCGACACGCTGTCGGGTGACAGCGTTTCAAAAAATGTCGCGAGTTGCTGGGTGGCTTGACGGGTGTTCATGGTGTTTTTTTGGGCAATGGTGGGGCGGATCACAAGCCGGTGAATTTGCGCACCAACGGAAAATACAAGCGGTAGGGCAACAAGCGCAGCAACTTCAGCCAAAACGTGAAGCGCTTCGGGAAATGGATATCAAATTCGCCTCGCGCCCAACCCTTGAGCATTTCGCTGGCCGCTTGTGCCGGGCTGATGAGCGCAGGCATGGTGAACTCGTTTTGCGCGGTCAGGGGCGTGGCCACAAAACCGGGGTTGACCACACTCACCCCAATGCCGTGGTCTTGCAAATCCAAATACAAGGTTTCGGCCAAATGCGTCAACGCTGCTTTGGTCGGGCCATAGGCCAAGCCATTGGGCAGACCGCGCCATCCGGCAACGCTGCTGAGCACGCTGATGTGCCCGCTTTGGCGAGCCAACATGCTGGGCAAGACCGCGCTGATCACCTGCAAAGCCCCTTGGTAATTGACGGTGTCGTGTTGCAACAAGTTTTGCAAGTCGATGTCCGTGGCGCGTTGCGCCTTGTAGTAGCCCGCGGCATACACCACCAAATCGATCGGGCCTTGCGCCAACAAAGCCCGGGCAGTGGCCTTCACTTGGTCGGGGTCGCTCACATCCATTTCTTGCCATTGCACACCGGCATCTTTGGCGGCCCAGTCTTTGACGCCTTGGGGCTTGCGGGCCGAGACCACCACCTGCGCGCCGGCCGCTCGCAAAGCCTCGGCGCAGGCCAAGCCAATGCCTGTCGACGCACCGACCAACCAAACCCGTCGGCCCGACCACTCGGTCATCGGCGCGTTCAGTTGCAACCAACCGCGCGCCTGGGCCTTCGAGGACGAGGCCTTTGACGTGGTTGGCCCCACTTTGGGAATCGCCGGATCGGCCACCACCGTGGCCGCTCCGGTTGTCACCAAGTGCGCATCGGTCACAGGGCGATTCATGTGGCCCCCCCAGCCCGAGGTGCCAGCAAAGCTGTTTTCTGCGATGTCTTTTGAGTTGTTTGCAGAGATGTCTTTTGAACTGTCAGTGGCGTGCGGCGTGTGAACGACAGCGTCACCTCACCCAACTGCACGCCCCATTTGCTCATGGTGGCTTTGTTCAACATGACGCGGTCATCCATCAGGTACATCCAGTCGTCAAAGTCGACATGCCAAACATGGCCATCCACCGGCAAGGCCATGGTGTAAGTCCAGCGAAACGCGTTGCCGCTGACTTGCCCCTTGGCCTCGCCCACCACATCGTCGGCGCGTCCGGTGTATTGGCCGTTGGGGCCCGCCTTGAGCTTCCAAACACGCCGCTGCCGGGTGCCATCGGAATACACAAAGGCTTCGTCCAACACGCCTTCGTCGCCGTTCCATGTGCAATCCATGACCACGGTGAACCGCTTGACCACTTGGCCACTGCGGTCGGTGAAAACGCCCCACGCATCAATCGTGCCGTTGAAATAGGTGCGCAAATCCAAGACGGGTTTTTCTTGCGCATAACTTTGCACTTGGGGTCCAGCACAACTGGCCAACCAAGGGGTTGCGGCCACCACCGACCAAGTGGCCATGCGGGTCAAAGCGGTACGTCGAGCGATAGAAGTCATGTTGGCGTTCCGTTGCGAAGTTGTGAAGAAAGAGGGCGCATCAGCCCCATATACAAAGCCAGCCCTGCCAGCAATTTCAGTAAGCAGGGCAGCAGACCATACGCCAAACCCAACGCCAGCACGGCCTCGGGGTCTTGCTGTCCCGGGGCATAGCCCCACAGGCCCAGCAATGGCAATGACAAACCGGCGGCCAAGGCCAAATTCAGTTTGGTGGCCAAGTTCCACCAGCCCATGAAAGCACCGTCCGAGCGTCCCCGCTCGCCACACCGGTCAATCAACTGGTTGAGCAAGGCGCCTGGCACCGTCAGGTCGGCCCCCAAGGCGATGCCCGACAAAGCAGACACCACCAAAAACGCGGTACTGTCGCCTTGCCCCAACAGGCTCACACTCATGAACGCCAGCACCGACAACACCATGCCTGCTGCCCAGGTGCGCAACAAGCCGATGCGGTCGATCACCTTGAGCCACAACGGAAATGACAAAGCCCCCGTCGCAAAATAAACACCCAAAAACAATGGCTCCATGGCTTTGGGCGCTTGCAAACGGTCTTGCACAAAAAACAGCACCAAGGTGGCTGGCACCGCACTGGCTAGGCCGTTCATCATGAAGACCGCCAACAAACGCCGAAACTCGGCATGCTTCCACGGCTGCCAAAGACTGCCGTTGGCCTGTTCTTGGGTCTGCAGCAACGGCAACGCCTGTGCTTGCAGGGCGGTGCGTTGCCAAGTCCACAAACCCAGCACCAACAACGCCACCAACAATGCGGTCGTCCAACCCCAGCCCCACAAGGCGGGCAGGGCCGAGGCCAACAACACGCCCACCAGGGCAAAGCCTTCACGCCATGCCACCCATCGGCTTTGCGCCAAACCGCCGCCGCCTTGTCGCGCCGCCCAAGCTTGATGCAAGATGCCCAAGCCGCTGTAGGCCAGATGGCTGAGCGTGAGGGCTGCCGCGACCCAGACCAGCAAGCCGCCCGAAGACAACGAGGCCGCCGGTGGAAAAAACAAAGCCGCAAACCCCAAAGCCACCGCCATGGCCAGCAGCACCGCCGCCCACCACACAGCGCGCCAAGAGTGTCGGTACAAGCGATCCCCCCAGCGCCCAAGCCAAGGGTCGACCAGCGCATCAATGCTGCGGCTGAACAACAGCACAGCGCCCAAGGCCGCCAAAGGCACCGCATATTGCTGCGCATAAACATTTGGCAAATGCACATACACCGGCAAGGCGACAAAAGCCAAAGGCAAGCCCAACACGCCGTAAGCCGCCGATGCCTTGCGCGGCACAGTCAAGTGCGGCACGGCCATACCTGTTTCAATCGCCGTTTCTGCCGCCGTTTCTGTCGCCGTCTCTTTCGCCGTCACCTTTGCAGCACTGGCGCTTGTAACGCTCAAATCCAAGGCGCTCGAATCAATGGCGCTCGAATCAATGGCGCTTGAATTTATAGCGCTTGAATTTGCAGCGCTTGAAGCTGAATCACTCGGAGCAACGGAATAGGACATGCTGACCTTGCTCATGGCGTCATGCCTTGCAACAACTGCGCTCTGAGCTTGGGCTCAGAGGTGCGCTCATTGAGCCAAATGCCAAAGAACAAATTTGCAAACGCAGTGTCTTTGACATCGCCTACGCGCTGACCATTGACCCAGAATTCAACTCCCTCCCCCGGCACGTTGACGCCGGTGATGCGATCGCCCTCTTTTACATCGGGAAACACCTCGCGCATGGCCAACAGCCAGCCTTGCGCTTGGGCATCGGTGAGGGTCGCCAAACGGCGCATTTCATCCAGCGAGCGACTGGCAATGGCGCCGCCCTCCAGTCGCCGCAAGTATTGCAACTCCAATGCAAACGGGAACTGCGTGGCTTGGCTGTGTCGAAAACTCGGCGAGGTCCACAAACGTGCGTCGTAAACATCAAAGCCCCAAAATCTCAAGCGCACAGGCGGGGTCGGCTTCACGCCACGCAACGCGGCGATTTCAGGGCGCCGGTGCACGACAGCATTCGGGCTGGTCGTTGCGGTCGTTCCTGTCGCTATGGTCGTTGCGGCCACGGGTGCCGCTCTCCCATCACCCAGATTCGCCAGCAGCAGGTCTTGGGCCTGCACGGCGCAACACAACATCAGCCCCAGACAAGCCACACCCCAGCAGCGCACCAATACAGGCCGCTTGGCGCGAGCACGCGGGTTGGTCAGCGTAGGCGCCAACATGGCCATCAACCGGGTTTGGCCAACGTGAACTGCACCACGTCGATGTTGGCTTCATCGAAAGCGGCTTCGCAATAAGCCAGATAAAACGCCCACAAACGAATGAAGCGATCGTCAAACTTCAGCATGCGGACACTGTCCAGTTGCGACATGAAACTCTCGCGCCAACGGCGCAAGGTCTCCGCGTAATCGGGGCCAAACTTCAACTCGTCGACCACCTGCAAACCCGCCGCCTGCGCTTGCTTGCGGAACTCGCTGGGGCTGGGCAAACACCCGCCCGGAAAAATGTACTGCTGAATGAAATCGGTGGAGTTGAGGTAGCGTTCAAACAAAGCATCGTCAATGGTGATGCTTTGAACACAAGCCCGACCGCCGGGCTTGAGCATGCGGGCAATGGTTTGGAAATAAGTCGGCCAATATTCTTGTCCCACGGCTTCGATCATCTCAATCGAACACACGGCATCGAAAGGCCCGTCGTTGATGTCGCGGTAATCTTGCAAACGCAAATCGGCTTGCTCTTGTACGCCGTGCCATTTCATGCGGGCTTTGGCAAAAGCCAGTTGCTCGGTGGACAGCGTGACGCCCGTGATGTGTGCGCCAAACTCGGTGGTGGCGGCTTCGGCCAACGCGCCCCAACCGCAGCCAATCTCGAGCACCCGATCGCCGGGTTGCACCTGGGCCATGCGCAGTGCGCGATGCACCTTGGCCTTTTGCGCATCGACCATTGACCGGGTGTGATCGCCATCAAACCAAGCCGATGAATAGTTCATCGTGCCGTCCAACCACAACTCATAAAAAGCATTGCCCAAGTCGTAGTGGGCGTGGATATTTTTGCGGCTGTTGCTGCGGTTGTTGCGGTTCAGCATGTGCTTGACGCGGTAAACCAACCGACCCAACCAATGGCCATAAATGGCCCCTTCGATGTGGTTGCGGTTGGCGATCAACAAACGCAGCAACGCGGCCAAGTCGGGCGTATCCCAGTCGCCGGCCATGTAGCCTTCGGCAAAACCGATGTCGCCCGACTTCAGCACCTCGGCGCACACCTCCCAGCGGTGAATGTTCAAGGCTGCAAAGGGTGCCTCATGGGTGCCAAAAACTTGGCTGTTGCCATCGGGGGCATACAACGTGAGCGTGCCGATTTTTAGGCGGTTGAGCAAGCCCAACAAACGCGTGGCTGCTTTGGGCAAACGGGTTTGCGAAATGCTTGCAGCCGGGCTGCGTGCGCCCAAGGCGGTGGTGTGGTCAATGGTTTTCATTGTGGAGATCGTCCTTTGGCAGAACCAAGTTCATCGGGTCACAAAATCGCAGGGCGGTTCGGGCTTGCGCCAAAACGGTACTTTTTTAAGCCAGAGCAGCAGGGCGTGCCAGTGAATGCGCGCCACCACGCCCAAGGTCAACAAGGGGTAGCGCCACATCACGCGGCGCAAAGCTTGGGCGGTTGCGGGCTCCAGCACACCGCTCCAGCTGGTGTCGATCAAGGGGCCTTGCTCATCGCCATGGTCCACGCGCGCCACGATGCGGTCTTGGCCGTCATGCTGGGTGCGCATGAAGCGAAAGCGGTACTCGCCGTGCACCGCGCAAAAAGGCGAGACATGAAACACCTTATTGGCCAACATCGTTTGGCCATAGTGCGGCTCGGGCAAAAGGTAGCAATGGCGCTCACCAAAGGTGTTGTTCACCTCCGCCACAATGGCCGCCAATTGGCCATCGGGTCGGTGCGCATACCAAAAACTCACGGGCTTGAAGGCATGGCCCAAAACCCTGGGAAACGCCTGCAGCCAGACCTCGCCTGTGGCATCGACAATGCCTTCGCGCTGCAACAGTTCATCAAGCCACGCCAGTGCACCACCCGCTTGCGGCGAGCGCCCATCGCCATGGTCAACATCGTGAAATGCAAACCAAGCCGGGCGGTTCACCGCCAAAGCAAGTTGCCCTTGGCCCGCTTGCAGCGTGCGCATCGGCAGCATCAAGAATGCCGTTGGGTAGGCAAACGCATGGTGCGCAGGCCGGTGCCGCGTGTGCCGCACTTGGCCCCAACCCATGAGCGCGGTTGTGGCGCTCATGCCGCCCATTTCTCCTGAACAGGCTGGGCCTGCTCATGAATCAGTTGTTGCAATGCGCGGCCTACGTTAAGGCCGGATTTCAGGCCATCTTCATGGAAGCCATAACCCGTCCATGCACCAGCAAACCATGTGCGCTGCTGGCCCTGAATCAAGGGCAAACGCTTTTGTGCTTCGATCGCCGCCAAATCAAACACCGGGTGCGCATAGGCGTATTCGCCGACGATGGTGGCGGGGTCGATGGCTTGCACGGGGTTGAGCGAGACCACCACCGGTTGCTGAAACGGAATGCGCTGCAAGCGGTTGAGCAGGTAATGCAGACACACCCGCGCCGACTCGCGTTCGCTGTTGGCGGCGCGTTCGTAATTCCAGGCCGCCCACGTTTTGCTGTTGCTGGGCAGCACACGGGCATCGGTGTGCAGCACGGCATGGTTGTCTTGATACCGAATCGCGCCCAACAAACTGCGCTCTTCGGCACTGGGCTCGCGCAACAGGCGCAAGGCCTGGTCGGTGTGGGTGGCAATGACCACTTGGTCAAAGCGTTCGGCATGGCCGTCGGTGACGATGCGCACACCCATCGCGTCGCGCTCAATCAGGCGCACAGGGGTGTTCAAGCGTTTGTCATGCACGCCCGCCAAAATTTTCTCAACATAGTTTCGCGCGCCGCCCACCACGCTGAACCATTGCGGGCGATCGGTCACTTGAATCAAGCCGTGGTTGTGGCAAAACCGGATCATGGTGGCCACCGGAAATTGCAGCATCTGATCGGTCGGGCAACTCCAAATGCAGCCCAGCATGGGCAAGAAATACCAGTCGCGAAACGGTTCGCTGAAGTTGTGGGTGCGCAAAAAGTCGGCCAGCGGTTGTTGCAGCTCGGTCTCGCGTTGCTCATTGGCAATGCGCGTGCACAGCGCATTGAAGCGCAGCACATCGAGCAACATGCGCCAAAACTTCGGGTTGACCAAATTGCTTCGCTGGGCAAACACGCTGTTCAAGTCGGTGCCGCTCCACTCCAAGGTGCGGCCTCGCAAGGCGCCCGGCACCTTGACCGAAAACGACATGTCCGACGGCGCGGTCTCAACGTCAAGCTCGGTGAAGAGCTTGATCAAGTTGGGGTAAGTGCGCTCGTTGAACACCAAAAACCCGGTGTCCACGCCATGCGTGACCATGCCCTGCGGCGTGGGCAGCGTGACGTCGACGGTGTGCGTGTGTCCACCAAAATAGTCACCCGCTTCAAAGACAGTGATGTCGGCTTGGTGCTTCATGGCGTGGGCCACGGCCAGACCCGAAATGCCCGACCCCACGATCGCCAGTTTCATGCGTCGGTTCATGGTTTAACTTTCAATGCTTTGTCGATCGCGGCCAACAACGTTTTGTTGTCGGGCCCGGTCAGGCTGCTGTACTGGTCGATGACTTTGCCGTCACGCCCAATCAGGTATTTGTGAAAATTCCAACGCGGCTTTTGCCCCGTTTGCGCGGTCAGTTGTTTGAAGAAGGGCGCTGCCCCGTCACCGGTGACTTGGGTTTTGGTGAACATCGGAAACTTCACGCCAAAGGTGCTCTCGCAAAAATCAGCAATTTCTTTGTTGCTGCCTTTTTCTTGCGCGAAATCGTTGGACGGAAAGCCCAACACCACCAAACCCCGCTCTTTGTATTGGGCATTCAACCCCTCAAGCCCTTTGTATTGAGAAGTGAAACCGCAAAAACTGGCGGTGTTCACCACCAACACCACCTTGCCGCTGTATTGGCACAGCGACTGCGGCTTTTCGTCTTGCAAACGGTCAAACGTGTGGTTCAACAAGGGGGGGCAAGTGGCCGACGGGTTGGCGTGCGCCGTCTCCATGCCCAAGCCCATAGCGGCCGCCAGCACCGCCAACAAGAGGTGGCCTAGCCATTGTTTTACCCATGCGTGGTTCATTTGGACTTTGAAATTCATTTTGTGACTGATTAGTTTAAACTTATTTTTTTGGCTTGTCACGCATGGCAAAAATAAGGGAATAGATATGCCCCAACCCACCGGCTTCAAAGGCAACAAGCAGAGCTTGCCGCAAAAACCCTGCTTGGTTTGCGGCCGTCCCATGGTTTGGCGCAAAAGCTGGGCCAAAAACTGGGACCAGGTCTTGTATTGCAGTGACCGTTGCCGCTCTGACAAGGGCCGAACCCCATCCCCCCAAGGCTCAAAATGACACAAAAAGTACGCCATTGGGTTTTGGTGTTGGGCGATCAACTGGGCTGGGACAGCTCGGCCCTCAGCGACTTTGACCCCGAGCACGACCGGCTGTTGATGATCGAGGCCGACAGCGAAGCCGGGGAAGTGTGGAGCCATCAAGCCCGAATTGCCCTCTTTTTGTCGGGCATGCGGCACTTTGCCAATGCGGCGCACCAACGCCAGTGGCCCTGTACTTATATGCGGCTGGACGACCCCCAGTGGCCCGCAACCTTTGCCGAGCGATTGAGCCATGTGCTCACCGCCCACCCGCCCGAGGCGCTGGTGGTGATGGAAACCGGGGCTTGGCGCATGGAACGGCTGATCGAAGCGGCCGCCGAACAAGCCCGCGTGCCCCTGCGCTGGACCGCCGACATGCACGCGCTGTGCAGCCGCGCCGAGTTTGCGACCTGGGCCGGCCACAAAAAAGAGCTGCGCATGGCGTTCTTTTATCGTGCAATGCGGCAACGCCATGGCGTGCTGATGGCCGGCAAGGAGCCGCTGGGTGGGCAGTGGAACTTTGATGCCGATAACCGCAAAGGCTTTGGCGCCAAAGGCCCCGGCCACGTGCCCGCACCCGCGCAATTTGCGCCCGACCGCGTGACGCAAGACGTGATCGCCTTGGTGCGCACGCGCTTTGGCCAACACCCCGGCACGCTGGACCACTTTGCTTGGCCGGTCACACGCGAAAACGCCTTGGTGGCCTTGCAGCACTTCATTGACCACCGGCTCGAGCACTTTGGCACTTGGCAAGACGCCATGTGGACCACGCTGCCGTTTGGCTGGCACGCCCTGGTGGGCAGCAGCCTGAACCTGCACCTGCTGTCGCCACGCGAGGTGATCGACGCGGCCGAGCAGGCCTACCATGCGCGCCAATTGCCCTTGGCCAGTGTGGAGGGTTTCATTCGCCAAGTGCTGGGTTGGCGCGAATTCATTCGCGGGGTCTATTGGCTGGACATGCCTCTGTTGGCCGAGGGCAACCACTACGGCCACACCCGCGATTTACCCGGTTGGTACTGGACCGGCAAGACCCACATGGCCTGCATGCAAGCCACCATTGGGCAAAGTCTGCAACACGGCTACGCGCACCACATTCAACGGCTCATGGTCACCGGGCAGTTCGCAGTGCTGGCTGGTTTGTCGCCGCAGCAAGTTAGCGCGTGGTACCGCGCCATGTATGTCGACGCGGTGGAGTGGGTGGAGACGCCCAACACTTTGGGCATGGCATTGCACGCCAACGGTGGGCGCTTCACCAGCAAACCCTATGTGGCGAGCGGCCAATACATCAGCCGCATGAGCAACTACTGCAAAGGCTGCCGTTACCAGCCCGAGCTGCGCACCGGCACCAATGCCTGCCCCATGACCACGCTGTATTGGGATTTTTTGATTCGCCACGAAGCCGACTTTGCAAGCAACCCCCGCACCGCACTGATGGTCAAGCATGTGGGCAAGATGAGTGCAGACGACAAGGCGCTGATCGGTCAGCAAGCGGATGCGACGCGGGCGGGTCTAGACAACGTCTAAAAATATCGAATCATTTGCGCCGACTGATCTGCTTGAGCACATGCTGCTTGAACGCCTGCGCCAGCGGTGACAGTTTTTTGCCGCTTGGATAGACGATGTGCCAAGCCGAGGGCAAGGGGAAGCCCTGCACGTCGATCACGCTCACGCCGTTTTCTTTTTGGTGCCCGTGCAAGGCGTGACGCGAAACCACGCCCACGCCCAGCCCTCCCGCCACCGATTCCTTGATGGCCTCGTTGCTGCCCAACTCCAAGCGCACGTCGGGTCGGAACTTCATTTTGCGAAAAAACTGGTCCCCCGCCATGCGCGTGCCCGATCCTTTTTCCCGAAAAATAAAACGGCGTTCAACCAACTCTTGCAAAGGCACCGCGCTGCGTTTGGCCAAGGGGTCGGATGTGGGCGCGATCACCACAATCGGATTGGGCATGAACGCCTCGTCGCCCAAGTCCATGTCTTTGGGCGGCATGGACATGATGTACAGGTCGTCCAAGTTGTCTCGCAAGCGCTGCACCACGCCATCGCGGTTCAAAATTTCCAGTGACACATCGATGGCCGGATGGCGCTTGCAAAAGCTGCCGATCAGGTGCGGCATGAAGTACTTGGCTGTGCTGACCACGGCCACGCGCAGCTTGCCACGCGACAAGCCCTTGGCCGCGTCCACGTTTTGTTCAAACGCATCCCAGGTCTGCGCCACGGCGCGGGCGGTTTTTGCCAGCTCTTGTCCTGCATCGGTCAAGTAGAGTTTTTTACCCACCAACTCATACAGCGGCAGGCCCACAGCCCCAGCCATGTCCTTGAGTTGCATCGAGGCCGTGGGCTGGGTGACGTGCATCACTTTGGCAGCGGCGCTGACGCTGCCGGTTTCGGCCAATGCCAGAAAAAGACGCAGCTGACGAAATGTAATGTTCATAGATTTTTATCTATAGCTGATGGCGCAAGAATCGATTTTACAAGCGGACGGTAAATTTTTAAGATCGGCGCAAGGAAAAACTCCATGCAAAATCTGATCGACCCCGCCATCCTCTTTTTCATCTTCGGCGTGCTGGCGGGCACCGTGAAATCCAACCTCGAAATCCCGCCCGCCATCTCCCGCTTTTTGTCGCTCTACCTGTTGATGGCCTTGGGCCTCAAAGGCGGCTTTGCCCTGTCCCAATCGGGCCTGACGGCCAACGTGGGCATCAGCCTGGCCGCTGCGGTGGCGCTGGCCATCGTCATCCCACTCATCGGTTACACCGTGCTGCGACGCTTTGTTTCCGGCTTTGACGCCGCTGCTGTGGCCGCCACATATGGCTCGGTGAGCGCGGTGACCTTTGTCACGGCCGTGCAAACCCTGGAAAACCAAGGTGTGCCTTATGGCGGGCACATGGCGGCGGCCATGGCCCTGATGGAGTCACCGGCGATCATCTTGGCGGTCGTGCTGGCCAATTCACTGCGGCAAAAGACGGCCTCGGGCGTGGTGGCGCAGGTGGGTGGCGCGGCTGCCGTGGGAGGGACCGCCGAGCCGCATGGTGCCTCGGTGGGCAAGATCCTGCACGAGTCGTTCACCGATGGCGCGCAGTTGCTGCTCTTGGGCGCCATGGTGATCGGCCTGATCACGGGCGAAGCTGGCAAAGAGGCCATGGCACCCTTCTCGGTGGACCTCTTCAAGGGCATGTTGGCTTTCTTCTTGCTCGACATGGGCTTGATGGCCGCGCGGAACCTGCCGCAGGTCAAAGGCCAATCGCCCGTGCTGATTGCCTATGCTGTACTTGGCCCCATCGTGCACGCAGCACTGGCCTTGGGCGTGGCCGCCGTCTTGAAACTCAGCCCCGGCGATGGCGCGTTGCTCATGGTTCTGGCTGCCAGCGCCTCTTACATCGCCGTGCCCGCCGTGTTGCGCACCGCTTTGCCAGAAGCCAAGCCTGCGCTCTATTTCGGATTGAGCCTGGGTTTGACTTTTCCACTCAACATCGTGCTCGGCATCCCGATCTATTTGGCGGTGGCGCAACTGGTACTGAAATGAGCACCGCACCAGCCCTGTTTTATCAAGGTCGCCAAGTTGCCCTGCTGACCCAACATGGCAAACAGGACCTGGTGCGCGGACCGCTTGAAGCGGCCCTGGGCTGCCAACTGGTGCACACCGACGGCTATGACACTGACCAGTTGGGCACATTCACGCGCGAACTGACACGCGCCGGCTCACAGCTGGATGCGGCCAGAAAAAAAGCCGCCATTGGCATGGCACTGACCGGTGCGTCTGTGGGCATCGCCAGCGAAGGCTCGTTTGGCCCCGACCCCTTTGGCGCCTTCTTGCCCTGGAACACAGAGGTCGTTTTGTGGGTCGATCGCGTGTCAGAGATTGAATTGACCGGCTTTGCACACGGCCCCGCTCAAAGCCTGCACAGGACAGTCAAAACCCCTCAAGAGCTCGAGCGCTTTGCCAAAGAGGCCGGGTTCCCTGAACACCATCTGGTGCTTCGCCCAGAACACCCCGAACACCCCGACATGGCCAAAGGCATCCACGATCACCGTTCGCTGCTCAAGGCGTTTCATCTGGCCCAAGCCAAGTCTGGCAATGGCTTGGTGTTTGCTGAAAACGATCTGCGCGCGTTCAGCAATCCCACGCGTCAAAAAATGATCCTCAAGGCCACCGAAGAGCTCATTCAAAAGTTGCTTTCGGCCTGCCCAAGCTGTGACACGCCGGGCTACTGGCTTAGCCAGCAGATTCCGGGCCTGCCTTGCCGTGCGTGTGGCAGTCTGACCCGATTGCCTCAGGCCGAAAAATGGGCTTGCAAAAAATGCGGCCACGAAGAGCAACGCGCCGTGAATGCCCAGCCTTGGGCCGATCCGGCCCGTTGTGATTTCTGCAACCCTTGAAACAGAAAACGACGGGCTTGGCTGAGCGCAGTGCGGGCCGGGTTATCGCCGCAGCAGGTCAGCGCGTGGATCCGCGCCATGTATGTCGACGCGGTGGAGTGGGTGGAGTCGCCCAACACTCTGGGCATGGCCCAGCACGCCAACGGAGGGGGCTTCACCAGCAAAACCCACGTGGCCAGCAGCCAGTACATCAGCCGCATCAGCAACTATTGCAAAGGCTGCCGGTGCCCACCCGAATGCGCACCGGCCCCGACGCGAGCACCGTGACCACGCTGTATGGGACTTTCTGATCCGCTACGCAGCCGACTTTGCTATGCTTCGAACACAAGCCAGCACTAGTTCCGGTCAGAGCGCATTTCCCAATCGTCTAGACTCTACTGAGAAGTCACCAGCAAGTCGAAGGCGTTCCGGTCAGAGCGCATTTCCCAATCGTCTAGACTGCAGTATTGCCACCCCACCCAACGTGGCTAGTTCCGGTCAGAGCGCATTTCCCAATCGTCTAGACTTGCGGCGGCCATGCTTAAGCACCACCCCGGCGTTCCGGTCAGAGCGCATTTCCCAATCGTCTAGACTACCTTGTATGCCCGTTACGTTGATGCAGCAGTTCCGGTCAGAGCGCATTTCCCAATCGTCTAGACTAAGGCGGCGCTTCATACCGGTGGTGTTCCAGTTCCGGTCAGAGCGCATTTCCCAATCGTCTAGACTTCACTTGCACCATGGGGTCAGACGACACCAGTTCCGGTCAGAGCGCATTTCCCAATCGTCTAGACTGCTGTTTCTTTCACCCGCATGATGTAGCCCGTTCCGGTCAGAGCGCATTTCCCAATCGTCTAGACTAGATTCGAGATAAGTCGTTGTTCCATAAGGTTTTATTGTTCCTTTATCTTGGATAAATGCCAATTTATCCGAACAAATCGAACTGGTCGGGCGTTTTTTTTGCAGGTTCCTCGCGCCTGCCTTGAAAACTAATGATCCGCTCGTACTGCTTGTCTGTCATTTGCAAAACGTTTACCTGACCGCCTTTAGGCAGGGCAGCTTCGACCTGTTTGCCGTATGTTTGGAGCTGTGTGTAACTGGTGCAAAAGCGCATGTATACACTCAACTGTGCCCTTGAAAAACCCATATCCAGCAAGCTCAGCCTGAACCTGGTGGCTGCAGCCCGCTCTGCAGGTTCCACAACTGGCAAGTCAAACATGACCAGCATCCACATCAAGCGGTATCCACTAAGCATTGCTTTTCACGCATCTAAATCTGAGATACTGGCCAATGGCACACTGGGCAATGGCAAATCTAATAATTTACGCTCGCCGAGCAACACTTGCGCCAATGAAATGGCGAGTCTTTGCACTGCAACCAACACTGGCGTTCGTCCCGTGTCAGTGGCCAAATCAAGATAAAGGCATTGAACCAACGCACGTTTGGTCTCGTGCGTAATTTCACAATGGCCGTTAATTTGCAATTGCCACACGATGTGGTCAACGACTGGTCGGAATGGCTCCATCAAATCATCCACCAGTCGCATGGCGTTGTTGTCGTGGCTGTGGTGCAATCCCATGCTGGGGTGCAAACCAGCAGCGACGACCGCCCTTGCAGTGGCCGCTCTTAGCACGGTATAGCCATAGTTAAGTAAGGCGTTGATGCCTTCCGCTTGCTGGTCACGGCGAAACAAAGAGCCCATGAGTAAGCCCCAATATTTTCTAGCGCCCTGTGCCTCGATGTTGTCGGGGTCACCACTTCGCACTTGTTTTGCCAACATTTGAAGGGGGGCTGACGCAGCACCAACAGCTTGTAACACTGCTGCTTGGTTGAGTAACTTGGATCTGATGATGGACGCCCAAAGCTTTTTGCGAGTTGGCAAAGTACACGCAATTTGTGCCTCGAACCTGTGCGCTTGCTGATGATGCCCGTCGATGGGCCAGAGCATCCCTACCACGTTGTGATTGGCGCCGCACAAAACAAATGGCGCACCACGCTCAGCCAAAGCAACAAGTAAATTATTGGTGTAACTCAATCCGTGTGCATTAGCAATCAAAGCAGAAATGTCGTCTAACGGCACTCGCCCGATTTCTTGTCTATCCAAACCAGTGCTGTTAACCAGCATAAATCCCCGGTACACCGATAAATGCCTTTTATCATTCGAGACTTCGACAATACGGTTGAGCATGGGGGTTTCCACCGATCAACATCTATGCGCAACTGGTTGGATCACAATCATTGCGCAGGTCCAGAAACAGATAGGTCGCCAATGGGTGACACCGTTACATGTCTCCCGCATGCCTTTTGTAATGACCCGGCTACTTTGTATGTGTAGCGCCAACTTCCTGCCTTGTCCCGGTTCCGAGCATCAGCGTTGGCTTCTTGATGTGAAGCTAATGTTAATTTTCCAGTCGAATTTATGGATGAAATGCGCAGAACACTGGGCAAGTCATTTGACATTAATTTCAGACAGTCACCAATCATCAAACGCATGATCAACGGTTTGCCGCTCATGCTTTGCCTGGGGTTTCGAAGTTGCGCAAGTCCATTTTTTTGCACGTATTGATATGCCTCAAAAGTAGAAATTACTTCGCCTTCCCATTTGCCCTTTTCATTGCAAAAAATCTCAATGCAATAGTTACTGTCGCCCTTATAGCCTTTGTATGGCTTGGGATCGCCGTTGGGCAACAACCCATGTCGAGCCGAAGCACTGGAATCACTGAACTCAATAACCTTTAGTAATGCAATCTCTCGGGTACGCTCACCGTCTATCATTTTGCGAACCTGCACTCGACCTGATCCGAGCAACCCATAGGCCGTGTCGTTATGCATCGCCCCTTCATGTCCATGGTCTGGCTTATGGCTAACCCATATTCGGCTTACTGCGCGATGCACATGATCTCGGTAATTCGCCCATGGCAAGGGCATAGTCTCCACCAATTTGTTGAGTTGCTTTTCTCGCGCACTTGCGCTGGCTTTTGCAAAGCGTTGCAACATGCTTTGGTCAGTTACTCCGACCACACAGGCGTCGACCGCATGGTGACGGTGGTCGTTGCGATTTTTTTCGCCTTGTAAACCCAAGATATCGTTCAACCCAAACTTTTGCCGCAGCATGGCCGTCATCCGTCCAGGGATTACACGCGTACCCTGCGGACATATCAAACTCATATATTCAGTAGCAACACGACTGAGGTATCGGGTGTCATTAAGTGCACGTGCCAAAAAGCCTTTGTCTTCACGCAACCATTGCTGATAACCGTCTGGTGCAAAACGATAACGCTTGCCTTTTGCCATTAGGCTTGCCCGAGCCAACATGTCTTCTGTTTTCCACCCTTGCGCCTCAAAGTCATTCGCTGCTTCAGCAGGGGTACGGTTGCCCTTGATTCGGTTAGCCTGCCTTAAGGCAACTGTCTTGTTATTCAGTGTGTCGTCTAAGGTTTGCGAGAACGGCAAAATGTGCTCAATTTCAACTTGTTCGCTGAATAGCATTTGGACACTAATTTGCACTCCACTGTATGGACAGCGCCTGTCAGCAGCATTAACGCTTAGCTCTTCCCAAAGGATCATTTTTTGCAAGTCAGCAATTCTGACCCGGTCTTCACTCGTGCCTAGCAAGCATGAGATGTCGGTGCGCATCCGCTTGTTTCGATTTTGATTCTCGGTTTGGTTTTTCTGATCTAAACGACGTTGCTCTTGTGTTTGTTTGAGATCACGTGCCAACTCCACCACCACCTCGCTGGGATGCCCATATCGTTTGATGATGGCGTTAACCACTGTTCGCACTTGGTTTAAGCCAACATGAACAGTAGGGTTTGCAATTTTTCCGTACCGCCTTTCGTCTGTGTCTTCAGGCTTGCCAGTACCAAAGCCAACGTGGCGCTGAAGGTATTTACCGTAATAAGGCAACTCGCATAAGACTTCACCTGTGGCTGCGTGATTTATGTGACTGTGATGATCAAACCCAGCAGCTACGACCGCTTTGTCAAAAGTTACGACCTCTGCCTGAAGACAAGGCAATATCTTTGCTAGTGCTTTTGCACTTAAGCTCCCATAGCCCTCTGCTAATGGCACATTGCATATTTGCTCGGCTTTGATAGCGTCTACACCCGTTTCTTTTGTAAGCCAATCTATCAATACTGCTTCGTTTTCTTCGGTGAGCAATCGCATAACAATTGCATCTTGTTGCGCTTGGTTAATTTCATTCCATAGCGATCCAAAAAACTCTTGCTTGGACAACATGACACTGGTGGCATTGCCTTTCAACTCCGTTCGCTTTTCATCTTGAAGGTTGAACTGTCCTGAAAAGCCAATCAATTTTTGAATCTGTGTGAAACTCCGTTTTTGGTTTTTTTCGAGTGCATTTACCAACTGATTGCGCTGACTTATAGAGAGGGGTGTAGCAATTAAGTCTTCCTGAAGCATGCGCAGATTGTTGACCTCTTGATATATTCGAAAACGTTGCTGGCTGGGTAACGCCATCGGAGCTCGTTCTTCATCAGGCATTAACGTACAACGACCAGGCTTAACTGGTTTAAGTGGGCGCTGATGAAGCAAACAGTCTTTGAGTTCCGCGCGAGCTGTTTCGTGGAATAGTGCGGGATTGAGTTCACTTTGCTTTGCCCACAGCGCATCGAACTCATCTTCAATCATTGCCCGATCAATGTAGAGGTCATAACTCTTTTCGATTTTAGATTTGCCGTCTTCTTTGATAAGACGGTTTTCACGGTAACGTGCCCTAACCGATAAGCCTTTTTGATGGCGGCCATTCAACCACTCACCCACAGTTCGACATCCTGTGAGTTGCATGGCTTCGCGTAGTTGACCAATTGCTTTTTTCAGTGCGCTACTGTCAGTTTCTTTCTTATCGGTTTTTCGATTACTTTTAAAACCGCGGCGCTGGTTGATGTGAAAAAGTGCACGGGCAAATTCTTCAGGCGGCAGAGCTTCATCTAAACCCTTTGCTCTTAAGGAAAACGGATCTTTCAGCACTAATTTTTTCCGAACAACTTCATCCTCTGGAAAAAAACCGTGGCGCACCAACGTCACCATCATTCGACTCTTTCGTTTCAGAAGTCGATCACGACGTCGGCGCATGGCTCGGGCTTCACGGCGAGTTACCGCCAAAGATGAACCATCTTTTGGATTGCGACCATCGCTGAAAATACGAACTCCAGCCTTGATCACTGCACAAGTTTCGTTTTTTGCATTCAGACGCACCAGAGCCCAACCCAGTGAAGTTGAACCTAAATCGAGTGCCAGTCTGTAGCGCATAGTGGGCGCAATCGGTTTAATCATTTAATACCCCTTAAATGAATACCATTGTGCTACAATGAGGCCACATTTCGACGATTGGGAAATGCGCTCTGAACGCTAACAAGCCGAAAGATGCACCAAATGGAAAGGCCGCTACATGCGGCCTTTCATCTTTGTCAATCAGCAATTGATCTTCTGATCCGACTCTATGCCCGCTTGAAGAGTCGGTGGTACAGACGCGCTGACCACAAGCCCAAGTCATCGAGGTAGGTGAACACCACCGGAATGACCAGCAAGCTGAGCACCGTGCTGGTGAGCAAGCCGCCAATCACCGCAATCGCCATGGGCGAGCGGAAGCTGGCATCGGCCGCGCCCCAACCCACGGCAATCGGCAACATGCCGGCGCCCATCGCGATGGTGGTCATGACGATGGGGCGCGCGCGCTTGTGGCAAGCGTCCAAGATCGCGTCCCAACGGCTCATGGGCGGCACGGCCGGCTGATCGCCTTCGGCAGGTTTGCCACGGCGCGCCTCGATGGCGTACTCCACCAACAAGATGGAGTTTTTGGTGGCGATGCCCATCAACATGATCAGGCCAATCAGCGAGGGCATCGAGAAGCTCTTTTGCGCAATCAGCAAGCCGACAAAAGCGCCGCCCAAAGACAAAGGCAACGCCGCCAAGATGGTGACCGGGTGCAAAAAGCCTTTGAACAACAACACCAACACGATGTAAATGCACAGCACGCCAATCAGCATGGCCAAACCAAAACTGGCAAAGAGCTCGCCCATGACTTCGGCGTCGCCCACCTCCACGATCTTCACGCCGGGGGGCAAGCTTTGCAGCGCGGGCAACTTTTGCACGGCCAGCGTCACATCGCCCAAGGGCACACCCGACAACTCAATTTCAAAGTTGATGTTGCGCTGGCGGTCATAGCGGTCAATCACGGCGGGCCCGCCCGCCACCTCAATGCTGGCCACTTGTCCCAGCATCACTGGTCCACGGCTGCCGGGCACCATCAGACGCTCGAGCACGCCCAGGTCTTTGCGGGCATCGCCTTGCAAGCGCACCACGATGGGCACTTGCCGTTCAGACAAATTGAGCTTGGGCAACGCCGCATCGAAATCGCCCAAAGTGGCCACGCGCAGGGTGTCGCTGATGGCGGCACTGGTCACGCCCAAATCGGCGGCCTTGGCAAAGTCGGGGCGCACCGCAATCTCGGGGCGCACCAAGCTGGCGGTCGAGGCAATCGAGCCCAAACCGGGAATGGTGCGCAAATCACGCTCGACCGCCATGGCGGCGGTTTGCAGTGCTTGTGGGTCTTCCCCGGTCAGCACCAAGATGTATTTTTCGCCGGAGCCCCCCAAGCCCACCTTGGTTCGCACCCCGGGCAGCTCTTGCAAAGCGGTGCGGATGTCGCTCTCAATCACTTGCTTGCGCGGACGGGTGCCGCGCTCGGTCAGTTGAATGGTGAGGGTGGCCTTGCGCACCTCGGCCATGCCGCCGCCGGCAAAAGGGTCAGTGCCCGCACTGCCACCGCCAATGGTGGTGTAAACGCTTTTCACGTCGTTGACCGTCATCAACAATGTGCGCGCTTGCTCTGCGCTGGCTTGGGTTTGCGACAAAGTCGAGCCCGGTGGCAACTCGACATACACCTGCGTTTGTGAGTTGTCATCGGGCGGAATAAAGCCCTTGGGCAAAAGGGGCACCAACATGATGGAGCCAATGAAAAAGAGCGTCGCCAAGACCATGGTGACCAAGCGGTGCTGCATGCACCATTTGGCCCAGACCATGTAGCGCTTGAGCCAACCCGGCTCGTGCGCGGCCGTGACGATGGGCTTCAAGATGTAGGCGGCCATCATGGGGGTGAGCACACGCGCCACCACCAACGAAGCAAACACCGCCAGCGAGGCGGTCCAGCCAAACTGCTTGAAAAACTTGCCGGGAATGCCACTCATGAACGCGGTGGGCAAAAACACCGCAATCAAGGTGAAGGTGGTGGCGATCACCGCCAAGCCGATTTCATCGGCCGCCTCCATGGCGGCTTGGTACGGCGATTTGCCCATGCGCAAATGGCGCACGATGTTTTCGACCTCCACAATCGCGTCGTCGACCAACACGCCAATCACCAAAGACAGCGCCAACAAGGTCACCACGTTGATGGAAAAACCCAAATACGCCATGCCGATAAAAGCCGGAATGACCGACAAGGGCAAGGCCACGGCCGAGACAAAGGTGGCGCGCCAATCGCGCAAGAACAGCCACACCACCAGCACCGCCAAAATCGCACCTTCGTAGAGCAACACCAACGAACCGCTGTATTCCTCTTCCACTGGCGTCACAAAGTCAAAGGCCTCGGTGATTTCGATATCGGGATTTTGCAAGCGGTAATCGGCAATGGCTTGGCGCACCAGCCGGCCCACCGCCACTTCGCTCTCGCCTTTGCTGCGCACCACCTCAAAACCCACCACGGGGCGACCGTCCAAGTAAGCCGCTGAGCGCGCATCGGCCAAGGTGTCAGAGACGCTTGCCACTTGGTTCAGTCGAAAGCGTGTGCCGCGCGATGAGGTCAACTCGATTTGACCCACCTCTTGCGCGGTTTTGACGGTGGCCAAGGTGCGCACCGGCTGTTCGCCAACACCCAAGTCCATGCGACCACCCGAGCCTTCTTGCTGCACTTGCTTGAGCTGACGCGAAACTTCGGCGGCTGTGATGCCCAGCGACTGCAAACGGTTCACATCCAGATCAATGCGCACTTCACGCGTGACGCCACCGACCCGGTTGACGGCGCCCACCCCCCGCAGCGACAACAGCTTGCGCGTGATGTCTTTGTCCACCAACCAAGACAGGGCTTCGTCGTCCAAGCGGTCTGAGCGAACGGTGTACGCCAGTACGGGCGTGCCAGCCAAATTGAGTTTTTGCACCACCGGATCGCGCAAGTCACCGGGCAAATCGGCGCGCACACCTTGAATCGCCGAGCGCACATCGTCAACCGCTTCTTGGCTCGGCTTTTCCATGCGGAACTCTGCCGTGATGGACACCGCGCCGTCTTGCACTTTGGTGGTGATGTGCTTGAGCCCTTGCAATGGGGCCAAGGCGTTTTCGAGTTTGCGGGCCACATCGGTTTCGAGCTGCGAAGGCGCTGCGCCCGGCAAACTGGCCGAGACGGTGATGATGGGCACATCCAGATCCGGAAAGTTTTGCACCTTCATGGAGCCAAACGAAATCACGCCTGCCAGCGTGAGCAGCACAAACAGCATGACGGCCGGAATCGGGTTGCGAATCGACCAAGAAGAGACGTTCAACATGCGGTCCCTTTACTTGGCGGCGGCAGGTGCTGCGACGGGTGCTGCGGCGGGTGCGCCAGCAGATGCAGGAGCGGGTGCAACCCCAGGTGCATTGACCACGCGCACGGTGTCACCCTGGTTCAAGAAGGCGCCACCACTGGTGACCACCCGGGCGTCGGGCTTCAAGCCACCGATGACCTCAACCCGATCGCCATTTTGGCGACCGGTTTGCACCTTGACTTGGGTCACTTTCTGATCGGGGCCGACGCTGTAGACATAGCTGAAGCCATCGCGCACCACCACCGCGGTTTGCGGCACGGTGAGCGCTTGGCTCTGGCCCAAGGCCACCTCGCCCTGGGCAAACATGCCGGGGCGGGCGCTGCCATGCGCCGAGGTCAAATCCACATACACCAAGGCATTGCGGGTTTGCGCATCCACCGAGGGTGCCACCATGCGCACCTTGCCTTGCAACACTTGGCCACTGGCGGCTTTGATTTGCACCGGCGCACCCACCTGAATGCGCCCAAGATCAGCCGCCGTGACTTCGGCACGCCACTCCATGCGGCCTTGGCGAATCAAGCGAAACAACTCCACACCTGCGCCCACCACACTGCCCACGGTGGCTTGACGCGCCGAAATCACGCCGGCATCGGGTGCGCGCACTTGGGTTTGCGACAAACGAACCTTTTGCAGTTGCACCAAGGCACGGGCCGACTGCACGCGTGCGGCCGAGGACGCTTCAGCGGCCAAGGCCTGGCTCAATTGCGCGGCGCTGAAAAAACCTTGCTGCTGCAAATTGCGCGCGCGCTCTGCTTGGGCTTTGGCTTCTGCGGCGTTGGCCGTGGCCTCGGCCAGACCCGCTTCGGCCTGCGCCAATTCGGCGGCCAAAGTGTCCGACTGCAACAGGGCCAGCACATCGCCGCGCTGCACACGGTCGCCCACATTGACGCGCACCTCGGTGATCTTCAGGCCATTGGCCTCGGCGCCGACCACGGCCTCTTGCCAAGCCGCCAACGAGCCATTGGCACTGATTTTTTGTGCCATGTTGGCCACTTGCGGTGTGGCCACGGTGACGGTCAAGCTGGGCTTGGCGGTGGGGGGTTTGTTGGCCTCTTGGGCCAGCGCCACAGCCCCCGAACCCCAACCTAAGCTCAAGCCAAAACTCACACCCAAAACCATCCAAAGACCATTGCAGGCACTGGCCCAAACACCTCGTTTTTTCATGACTTTTCCCCGTTCCCTATTCGCAATGTCCAGATCGCTGCTCGTCATGGACGGCGCATGGTTGATCGCACGTTGTTGTGCAGTGCAGCAAGTTTAGCGGTTGGTGGTGCCCTTGGCGCTGCCGCTGGGCACAGCCCCCCAGAAAATACGGGGGCTTCGGCAGGGTTCGGGGGGCTTCGGGCGAATGAGGGCGGGTTCGGATGGGTTCGGGCAAATTCGGGGGCGGGCTAAAGGCTCGGTTTAACCCATCACCAATTGCCAGAGTTTCAGCACCGCATCGCGCTCTGCCGACAGCACGTTCAGCGGCACATCGGTGGGCTCTTCGTTCAAGCGGGCGCGGTGCTGAACCCGGCGCATTTCACGGTAGGCATTGGCCGCAGCCTCGCCCACCCCGGTGGGCAACAGGCCGACTTTTTCTGCCCGTTGCAACAAAGCAATGTTGCCCACGTTGTCGGCCAAATCAGGGTGATGGGCGGTGTGCATCAGCACCAAATACTGCACAACAAATTCGGCGTCCACCATCGCACCGGGGCTGTGTTTCACATCAAACCGCTCGGCCTTGACCGGATGCCCCTGCCGCACACGATCGCGCATGGCCACAATTTCGGCCTTCAAACTGGCCGCGTCGCGTGGCGCACCAATCACCGCGCACCGAACCGCATCAAAGCGGGGCGCCAAGCTGGGCAAGCCCATCACAAAGCGGGCCCGCGTCATGGCTTGGTGTTCCCAAGTCCAAGCGGTGTTGCTGCCACGTTGTTGTTGGTAATCGGCATAGGCCTCAAAACGGGTGACCAGCAAACCCGAGTTGCCATTCGGCCGCAGCGCGGTATCAATTTCGTACAAATCGCCCTCGGCGGTTTTAACCGTCATCCAATTGATCATCTTGCGCACATAGGCGGCATAGATTTCTTGCGCGCGCTCGTCTTCGTCGTCGTACACAAACACGATGTCCAAGTCGCTGCCATAACCGAGCTCTTTGCCGCCCAATTTGCCATAGCCAATGATGGCAATGGCCGGCTCTTCGCGGTGTCGGGTCTTCAGGCGATCCCAGCACCAACGCGCGGTCACGCGCAGCACCGCATCGGCCAAAGCACTCAGGTCGTCTGCCACTTGTTCGACCGTTAACACGCCCTCCACATCGCGCGCCAAGGTGCGAAATTGCTCGGCATGGTGGGCACGGCGCAGCAGGTTCAAGAGGCTTTCCTCATCGTCCTCACCCGTGCGGCTCAGGGCCAACGCGCGCGCTTGCAGTTCGCTTTCAAACTCGGCCGCATCAAAGCGGCTTTGAAACAAGTTGCCCCCCGCCAATTCGTCGATCACGCCGGGGTGCTGCAACAAATAACGAGCGGGCCACTTGGCAGCGCCCAGCAAACGCAGCAAGCGTTCGTGCACCGAAGGGCGCTCGAGCATCAGCGCCAAATAACTTTCGCGGCGCAGCAGCGGCTCAATCCACGCCACCATGCGCAGCACCGACTCTTCGCTGACACGGCCAACCTCGAGCCATTGCGCGGTGCGCTGCAAGAGGCGCATCAAGCGGCCACGGGCATCGTCACGCAAGGCCTGCACGCGGGGATTGGCCGGCCATTCGGCCAGCCGTTCGCCAATGCGGCCCTTGAACACGCCGACGATGCCTTCCAGCTCGGTGACCTCGCGTTGACCGTTCTTGCCATTGCAGGTTTTGCATTCGCGGTCGCCGCCGAGCAAGGTGTCAAACTCTTGCGCCACCACTTCACGGTGCGCGTCCAACGCCGCCAAAAAAGCGCAGGTGTTTTCAAAGCCCAGCGTGCTGGCGATCCAAGCCAAGTCGTCGTCGCGAACAGGCAAAACATGGGTCTGCTGGTCGTCCAAATACTGAATGCGGTGTTCGACTTGGCGCAAGAACACATAAGCGGCGCCCAAAGCTTCGGCCGTGGTCGCGGGCATGAGCCCGGCCTTGGCCACGCGTTTCAATGCGTCCAGCGTGGGGCGTGTGCGCAACTCCGGAAACTGCCCGCCGCGCACCACTTGCAAGAGTTGCACGATGAACTCGATTTCACGAATGCCGCCCCGTGACAATTTGACATCGTTGGCCCGCTCCGGGTGGCCAGCACTGCGCTTGGAGGCGTGGTCGCGAATTTGCTGGTGCAGCGTGCGCAACGACTCAAACACGTTGTAGTCCAAGTAGCGGCGAAACACAAAGGGCAAGACCACGGCGCGCAGCGCCTGTGCCGAGCCGTTTTGCACCACCCGGCGAGGCGCAACCACCCGACTTTTCATCCAGGCAAAACGCTCCCACTCGCGGCCTTGCACTTGCAAATACTCGTCCAGCGCGTCCAAAGACACCACGCTGGGGCCCGAGTTGCCGTTGGGTCGCAACGCCAAATCGACCCGGAACACAAAGCCATGCTCCGTGGTGTCGCCAATCAGGGCGTACATGCGCTTGACCGCGCGGGTGAAGTACTCTTGGCACGACACCTTGTTGCGGCCTTCGCTGTTGCCGCGTGTCTCGCCGTCTTGGTCGTAGACATAAATGAGATCGATGTCGCTGGAGACATTCAGCTCGCGCGCCCCGAGCTTGCCCATGCCAACAATCCACATCTCTGCCCGCTGGCCATCGGCCTTGATGGGGGCGCCATGCAGGTCGTCCAAGTCCGCCATGACCTGTTGCCATGCGCCGTCCAGAGTGACCTCGGCCAACGCGGTCATGCCGTGGGTCACTGCCGTCAAATCGGCCTGACGGGCGCAATCGAGTTGCGCCAAGCGTTCGAGGGTCAGTTGTCGCAAGACCCTCAAAGCGGCACTCAAGTCCAGGCCGGTGGTTTGCAAGGCGGCCAATGTGGCGGTCAGCGTTTCTTGGTTGGGCACGCCGGGCGGCAGCAGATGAAAGACATCGCTATATCGGCGGTGCAGGCGCTGCACAAAACGTGAATACAAAGCCCCGAAGTCCGTACTGGCATTATTCAAGGCAATTACCTCGTCCATCGGCTGGCTGCGGGTCATAATTCCTGCTGACTTTCTGATTCAAATGTATTTGCCACCCTTGCCCTCATTTCCAGGTCTGAACCGACTGCTCTCCCGACTATTTCGGTGGATGGCGTGGTTGATGCTTGTTTTGGGCATTTTGATCGGCTTGGCTTGGGGCACCTTGCATTTTTGGATTGTGCCGCGAATCGGCGATTACCGCCCCGCGCTGGAACGTTTGGCCCAGCAAAGCATCGGGGTTCCGCTGCGCATTGGTCAGATTTCGGCCGAGTCCACCGGCTGGGCGCCCTCTTTTGAGCTGCGCGAGATTGAGTTGCTCGACCCCGAAGGCCGCACCGCCCTGCGTCTGCCCAAGGTGCTGATTGCCATCAGTGTGCGATCGGTGATGAGCCTGAAGCTGGAACAACTGGTGCTGGACGCGCCAGAGCTGGACGTTCGGCTGACCGCCGACGGCACGTGGCGCGTGGCGGGTCTGGACATGTCGCACAACACCCGCAACGATGGGGCTGCTGCCGATTGGTTGTTTGCGCAACGCGAAATCATTGTGCGGGGCGGCATCGTGCACTGGACCAACGAACGCGCCTTGAAAGGCCCCGCCTTGTTGGCTTTGCGCGATGTCGATGTGGTGTTGCGCAACTCAGCGCGCCACCACGATGTGCGGGTCGATGCCACCCCCACCGAAGACTGGGGACAACGCTTTGTCACCGTGGGCCGCTTCAAGCGCGGCTTGTTGTCCTTGCAAGCGGGCAATTGGGCCGAGTGGTCGGGCCAGGTTTACTCGTATTTTCCCCAGGTGGATGTGGCTCAACTGGGCTCACACCTGTCTTTGGGTGCCCAAGTGACCCGCGGGCAAGGCAGCCTGCGCATGTGGAACGATGTGACCCAAGGGCAGTGGGTGGGGGGCGTGGCCGACGTCAACCTGAGTGGCCTGCAAACCTTGTGGACCCCCAACGGCGACCCCCTTGGCTTTGACCAGCTGTCGGGCCGCTTAGGCGCCAAGGTGAACGCTTTGGGCTTTGAAGTGTTCACCCAAAAGCTGGCTTTTGTGAGCGACCAAGGCGTGGCCTGGCCAGGTGGCAACGTGTCATTGGCCTACACCTACCCCGAAGGCCAAAACAAAGCACGCGGCCAACTGCAGGCCGATCAACTGGACTTGGCGGCGCTGCGCGACATGGGCTTGAGTTTGCCCTTGCCAGAAAAATGGCGCGGGCACTTGCAACAGCAAACCCTCGGTGGACAAGTCAGCGCCTTGCAGTGGCGCTGGCAAGGCGACTGGCAGGCACCCGCCACTTATGACGCGCAAGTCAAATTGCAAAACCTGAACTTACCGCCACGCCAAGCCAGCGGCGCGGCCAAGCGTGATGCCGTGCAATGGCCCGGGGTGCGAGGCGCAGACACCCAAATCACCCTGAACCAAGATGGCGGTCAAATGGATGTGAGCTTGCGCCAAGATGGCGCGGTGTATTTGCCGGGCATTTTGGAAGATGCCGAAGTACGTGTGCAGTCCTTGAGCGCAAAAGCGGTGTTCAAGCGCGAAGCGCAGCAGTGGCGCGTGCCCGAATGGAAGCTGCAGCTGAGCAACGCCGATTTGCAAGGCGAGTGGCAAGGCCAATGGAGCCCGACTGCAAATGGCGAAGGGCCGGGGGTTCTGAGCTTGCAAGGCGTCATCAAACGCGCCGATGCGTCGCGGGCCCACCGCTATTTGCCAGTCGGCCTGCCGCAAAGTGTGCGGTATTACGTGCGCGATGCTTTGCGCAAAGGCACTTATTCCGACGTGCAAGTGAAGATCAAAGGCGACCTGGCCAAATTGCCTTTCGCCAACGCCCAAGAGGGCGAGTTTCGCTTTGCCGGAAAGGTGCAAGACATCGAGCTGGATTACATGCCTGCCGCCTTGCTGCCGGCCAAAAGTTTGCCCTGGCCGCGGCTACAAAAACTGGAAGGGCAATTGGTCTTTGAGCGCATGGGCATGAAACTGGTGAACGCCACAGCGCGCACCGGTGATAACCGTACAGGCCTCGCCCTGAGTGCAGGGCAAGCCGAGATTGCCGACATGGCCAACAACCCGGTGCTGGTGGTCAGCGCCGAGCACAAAGGCCCCGCAATGCAAGTGCTGACGCTGGTGCAAAAATCACCCCTTGACCAAATGCTTTCTGGGGCTTTGCGCCAAGCGCAAGTGACGGGCAATTTGCAAACCCGCTTCAAGTTCAGCATGCCCCTGCTGAACACCAAAGCCACCAAACTGCAAGGCGCGGTGGTGTTGGCGGGCAACGATGTCCGAATGACGCCCAGCACGCCGCTGCTTGAAAAAGTGCAGGGCACGGTGCAGTTCTCAGAAAGCGAGTTTGGCCTCTCCGGAGTGCAGGCGCGCATGCTCGGTGGGCCCGTGCGCATCGACGGGGGCCTGCGGCCAGTTGCCGGAGCCAGCAACACCGACAGCACCTTGCAATTGCGCGCCCAAGGGCGCGTGACGGCCGAGGCCCTGCGCAGCGCCAAAGAACTCTCGCCCCTCAACGAATGGGCGATGCAAGCAACGGGCAGCACCGGCTACAGCGCCCAACTGGGTTGGCGCCAAGGCAAACCCGAGATCACCCTCGAGAGCTCACTCGAAGGGCTGGCCTTGAATTTGCCAGCACCCTTGGGCAAATCGGCCGCCAGCAGCGCGCCCATCGCGGTGCGCAGCCGCGTGCAAAGCACGACTGGCGCTCTGCGCGATCAACTGCTGATCGACTGGGGCCCCATTGCCTCGGCCAACTTTGTGCGCGATGTTGCTGGCACAGACCCTGTGGTGTTGCGCGGCACCCTCACCGTGGGCCAACCGGCGGCGCAAGCCCCACCCATGCCCAGCTCAGGGGTGAGCGCCTCGGTGGTGGTGAACCGCTTGGATGTCGATGAGTGGGAGAACATCTTGCCGGCCCAAGTGGGCAACACCGACAAAGCCACCGTCAGCCCTTGGATGTCATACATGCCCGCCCGAATTGCCTTGCAAGCGGGCGCCATTTCGGCCGAGGGTCGCACCTTGAACCAAGTCGTGGCCAACGGTGTGCGCGAGGGCACCACCTGGCGGGCCACCGTGGACGCACGCGAACTGAATGGCCAAGTGGTTTATCGCCAGCCGAGCGGCGAGCAATTGGCGCACCTGTATGCCCGACTGACGCGACTAAACCTGCCACCCTCCAGTGTGGTCGAGGTGGAGGGTTTGCTCGAAGCCCCGCCGGCCAATTTGCCCTCGCTCGACATCGTGGTGGAGCAGCTGGAGTTGCGCGGCAAAAAGCTGGGCCGCGTTGAAATCGAAGCCGTCAACCCTGAACCGCAAAGGTCTCGCGTGAAGGCCGCGCCCGAGTGGCAATTGAACAAGTTCAACATCATCGTGCCCGAGGCCAGCTTCAAAAGCACCGGTCGCTGGCTCACGGCAGGCGACGGCGGACAACAGCGCAAAACGGAGATGAATTTCAAGATGGACGTGTCCGATGCCGGCGCCTTGTTGAAGCGCTTGGGGACGCCCGACGCCTTGCGCGGTGGCACCGGTCAACTGGAAGGCGTCATCAGCTGGCAAGGCTCGCCTTTGGCCTTGCATTACCCGACCATGGCCGGACAATTTGCCGTCAAAATGGGCCGCGGCCAATTTCTGAAGGCCGATGCCGGCGCCGCCAAATTGCTGGGCGTGCTGAGCCTGCAAGCCCTGCCACGCCGACTGCTGCTGGACTTCAGGGATGTGTTCTACGAAGGCTTTGCATTTGACTCGGTGCGTGGCGACGTCACCATCGCGCAAGGCATTGCCCTCACCCGCAACATGCAAATCAAGGGTGTCAATGCCATGGTGCAGCTCGATGGGTCGGCCGACATTGCGCGTGAAACGCAAAAGCTGCGGGTGCTCATCTTGCCGGCGTTGGACGCTGGAACGGCCTCACTGGTCGCGGGCATTGCGGTCAACCCGGTGGTGGGCTTGACCGCCTTTTTGACACAGCTTTTTTTACAAAACCCACTGGCCAAAGCCACCGCCCAAGAGTTCTACATTGACGGCAGTTGGGCCGACCCCCGCGTCACCAAAGTCAGCAACAACAACGCGGACACCAAAGCGGCGCCCGCGAACACAATACCGCGCACCGAAATGCCATGACGCCACGGGCTGCTTCCAGCATCGCTGCCGCATGGCAAAAATGGCAGTCACATTGGCTGACACAATGGCGATCGCATTGGCGCTCAAAGGTTGACGAGGTCTTGCCTTGGGGCTCGGGCAGACGCTCTTTGTGGGCGGCCTTGATTGCGCTGGTGTTGGCCGTGTTGGTCACGTTGGTGTGGCTGGCCGGACGCTACGAAGCCAGCCAAGTGCAAGCCGAATTGGAGCGTGATACGGCCAATGCCGTGAGTGATTTGCGCAGCAGTTTGTCCCGACACGTTCAGGCTTTGCAAGCCTTGCAGTCGAGTCAACTTTCACCGCAAACGTGGCCAACCGAAGCGCTGGTTTTGTTGCGCAACAACCGCGACTGGTTGCGCATGGAGTGGCGCACCCAAGATTGGCGCTTGGTGGCGTCTGCCGATTCACCGTTGCGCGCCCCCGCCTTTGAGCGCATTGGCCGGCCTGAAGTTTTGAACGAAGCCTCGCAGGCTTGCCAACGCACCCGTCGCTTGAATGGCCCGGCATATTCAAGCACCTATTTTTTGCCCCAAGCCGATGGCCTGGGCATGGAGGTGATGGAGCTGTGCCTGCCCTTCACGCAAGCCGGTGCACTGATGGGGTACACCGTGGTCACGTACAGCCTGCAAGAGTTGTTGACCGAGCGTTTGGGCAACACCTTTGGACGGCGCAACGAGCTGTCCTTCATTGAGCCCGACGGCACCCGGCTCGCCATTGCCGGCACACAACGCCGCGAGCGGCGCGTGTTCACCACACAGCAACTGGTGGATTTGCCGGGTAATACCTTGCTGTTGCGCATGGATGGCCGGCGCGGCGAACCGGATCTGTTTCCCAATGTCTTGACGGCATTGGTCACCGGCATGTCGATTGCCTTGATCACGGTGATGGTGTTGCTGACCAAAGACGCACGTCGAAGACAAAAAGCCGAACGCGATCTGGCCGACGCGCTGGCATTTCGCAAAGCGATGGAAGATTCGCTGGTCACCGGCTTACGGGCACGCGACCTCAAGGGCAACATCACCTACGTCAACCCGGCGTTTTGTCAGATGGTGGGCTGGGAGGCCGAATCGCTGATCGGCCAAAACACGTCCATGCCTTACTGGCCCCCCGAAATGGTGGACGAATACCAGCAACGCCAAGCCATTCGGCTGGCTGGCAATGCGCCGCCACGCGAGGGCTTTGAGTCGGTCTTCATGCGAAAAGATGGCACACGCTTTCCCGTGCTGATCATTGAGGCGCCCTTGATCAGCGTGCGCGGCGAGCAAACGGGCTGGATGGGGGCCGTGATTGACATCAGCGAACAACGGCGCATCGAAGAATTGTCGCGTGCCAGCCAAGAGCGGCTGCAGGCCACCGCGCGTTTGGCCACGGTGGGTGAAATGGCGTCTTTGCTCAGTCACGAATTGAACCAACCGTTGGCCGCCATTTCGAGCTATGCCAATGGCTCTCTGAATTTGCTGAAAGACCCGCACACCATGGCGCAAAGCGTAGACGATGTGCACATGGCGCTGCGCCGCATTGCCGAGCAAGCCGAGCGGGCCGGGCGGGTCATCAACAGCGTGCACGATTTTGTGCGACGGCGCGAACAGGCGCGCGAAGCGGTGGCCCCGCACACCTTGCTCGACGCCATCTCCCCCTTGGTGAGCTTGCAAGCGCGCAAATTGAACGTGCGTGTGCACACCCGCATCGAGCCTCGCTTGCCCCAAGTTTGGTGTGACCGCACCATGGTCGAGCAAGTCTTGTTGAATTTGGCGCGCAATGGCATGCAAGCGATGGACTGGCCTGAATGCCGTGACCGGGTGCTGGTGTTGCAGGTCAAAAACGCGCCCTCACAACCGGGCAATGCTTGGGTTGAGTTTGCGGTGACCGATATCGGCGCGGGCATTGGGACCGATGTTGAGGCACAACTGTTCAACCCCTTTTTCACCACCAAGGCCGAAGGCATGGGCTTGGGCTTGAGCCTGTGCCGGACGGTGGTGGAGCAGCATGGCGGCCATCTGACGTTTGAGCCGCATGCGCCCAAAGGCACGGTGTTCCGCTTCACCTTGCCCGCTGTGTCTGCTGCACATGCCGTGGCCTCCACCTAAAATTAAACGATGCAAACTTCCTTTGACAGCACGGTCTACATCGTTGACGACGACATTGTTGTGCGTGAAGGCATGGCTTGGTTGTTGCGCACGCGGCGCTTGCTGAGCGAGTCATTCGACAGCGCCGAAGCCTTTTTGAGCATGTTGCAAGACGCTGCCAAAGTGCCCCATGCCGCGGCGCTGCCGCAGCAAGCCGGCTGCATTTTGTTGGACGTGCGCATGCCGGGCATGAGCGGCTTGGCCCTCTTCGAGCAACTGCTTGCCAATGGCATTGCACAAGCTTGGCCCGTGATTTTCTTGACCGGCCATGCCGATGTCCCGACGGCAGTCGACAGCGTCAAACGGGGGGCTTTTGATTTTTGTGAAAAGCCTTTTTCAGACAATGCACTGGTCGATCGGGTCGAGCAAGCACTGCTGTTGTCACACGAGCGTTTGAAGGCGCGCACGCAACAAGACTTTTTGCAGTCACGCCTAGGCGAATTGACTGAGCGCGAACGCGATGTGATGCGACTCGTGCTGGAAGGGCTGCCCAACAAACTGATTGCAGACCAACTCGAGATCAGCGTTCGCACGGTCGAAGTGCACCGCGCCAGAGTGTTCGACAAAATGGAAGTGAAGTCAGCGGTGGAGTTGGCCAACTTGGTGCGAAACCTCACATGAGCCGCAGCAAACAATCGCCGACATGGCACTCGACTTGGTGGCACTCGACTTGGGCCAAGCGCGTGTTGGTTGTGGGGTTGTGCGCCGTCTTTGCGGGCTGCACGGTGTCTCCCAAAAAAAGTGCCACAACCAATGCCTCGTCAGGCCCTGGAGCGACCGCGCCATCCTCCACCTCAGCTTCAGCGCCGCCTGAGAGCGGCTCCTACCACCCCAAACGCAACGACTTGGCCTTGTTTGCCATGTCTTTGTTGGACACGCCCTACGCCAAGGGCGGCCGTGGCCCTGCGACCGGGTTTGACTGCTCCGGGCTGGTGTCGCATGTTTACCAACAGGCCGCGAATTTGCCGATCAAAGGCAGCGCCGCTGATTTGGGCCAAAACGCCAAGCCGATTGACCGGACACAGCTCCAACCCGGCGACCTGGTGTTTTTCAACACCTTGGGCCCACGCCATTCGCATGTGGGTATTTATGTCGGAGGCGGGCGGTTTGTGCATGCCAGCAACCCGCGAACAGGGGTGCGCATGGACTTGTTGAGCAACCGCTACTACGCGCAACGCTTTGAAGGTGCCGGCACGCTTTTAGACTGAAGCGACACAAGCTCGATCACGGTTTTTTGTCGTCGGAATCGCTGGCATCCACTGGGGGTAATTCGCCTTTTTTCCGACCCGAAAACATGGTCCACCACACAATCACCACAAACAGCAGCAGCGCCAACAAAGCTTCCAGCAAAATAAGAACCATGAGCCACGTTCCGTTTCTTTTAATCAGCCGCTTGCGTTTGTGCTGGGCATTGGCCGCGATTGTAGGCAGCTTGGTCGGTTGTTCGGTTGCCCCCATCGTGGAAGAACCTGCCGAAGTCAGCCCTTCTGCACCACAAGCAGCAGCCACACCCGCACTCGCCGCCGCGCCACAAGCCTTGCCTCCTGTGATCATGCAGGCCAAAAGCCGCTGGGTGCCCGTGCCTTGGTCAGATCTGCCCGGGCTTGAAACCGACGCCCTGAACGAAGCTTGGCCGGCTTGGCTGCAAAGTTGCACTCGGCCCAGCCCACCATGGCGTCGTCTGTGTCCCGAAATCCGACAACTGGCCCAAGCCCCTGTGGCCATCCAAAGACAATGGGTTCGCGAGAAATTACAGGCCTACCGGGTCGAGTCGCACGAGCAGCAGGCCGAGGGGCTTTTGACGGCGTATTACGAACCGGTGTTGAACGCCACGCGACAAGCCCGCCCCGGCTTTCAGGTGCCCTTGTACGCGCCACCCGCTGACCTGAACCAACGCAAGCCTTGGTTCACACGACAAGAGATGGAGACCGTGCCCGCTGCTCGTGCCGCATTGCGAGGCAAAGAGCTGGTGTATTTGGCCGACCCGGTGGATGCGATGGTGCTGCACATTCAAGGCTCGGGTTTGATGAATGTGACCGAGCCCGATGGCCGACAGCGCCTGGTGCGCCTGGCCTTTGCGGGCACCAACGAACAACCCTACAAAAGCATTGGGCGCTGGTTGCTGGACCAAAAAGCAGTGCGCGACGCGTCTTGGCCGGGCATCAAAAATTGGATTGAGCGCAACCCCTCGCGTGTGAATGAGTTGTTGTGGCAAAACCCACGTGTGGTGTTTTTCAAAGAGGAGGCGCTGCCCGCGGGCGAAGTGCCCCCCGGCCCCAAGGGCGCGCAAGGGGTACCGCTGACGGCCGAGCGCTCGATTGCCGTGGACCGCGACAGCATTCCCTATGGCACACCGGTCTGGTTGAAATCGACTGGGCCGCAAACCTCGCTCGACCGCTTGGTGCTGGCGCAAGACACGGGCAGCGCCATCGTGGGGGCGGTGCGCGCCGATTACTACGCCGGCTCGGGCTTTGCGGCGGGCGAAATGGCCGGCCGCATGAAGCAAGGGTTGCAGCTTTGGGCGCTTTGGCCTCGATGAAGCCGTCACCCGTCTTAGCGTGTCGGCCCGGTTGCGCTGCGTGTTGCACCGCGCCGTCCATTTCATCGGCCATTCCGGGCATGCCGCATGGCAAACCTGCAGGCGTGCCCTGCATCCAACTCGACGAACAGCGGCGCTGCAAAATTTTTGGCCAACCCGAACGGCCAGCGGTGTGCCGGCAATTGCAGGCCTCTATCGAGATGTGCGGACCCACCGACGATGGGGGGGTGTTTGCGCGCAGGTATTTGATGCACCTCGAAGTGACAACACAGCCAAACAACTGAAGTCGCGAACAGGTCATGGGCGGGCGTTGCCTGTCGCTATGCTGGCATTTTTTAAGTGTCCCGGAGATCTGCCATGGCGTTTGAAAACCCCTCCCTGAAAGACCACGTTCATCCTGACGAATGGCAGCTGCGTTTGGACTTGGCCGCCTGCTACCGCTTGGTGGCCTTGTATGGTTGGAGCGACTTGGTGTTCACCCACATCAGCGCCAAGCTGCCCGCCACAGTGGCCGGTGACGCGCACCATTTTTTGATCAACCCTTATGGCCTGATGTTCGATGAGATCACGGCTTCCAGCTTGGTCAAAGTGGACATGCAGTGCAACAAACTGCTGGACAGTCCGTTCCCAGTGAACCCCGCTGGGTTTGTCATCCACAGTGCGGTACACGAGGCGCGGCCCGACGCCGGTTGCGTGCTGCACACCCACACCCGCGCGGGCGTCGCCGTGAGCGCACAAGCCCACGGCGTGCTGCCCATCAGCCAACAAAGCACCTTTGTCTTGGCCTCGTTGGCGTACCACGGCTACGAAGGGGTGGCGATTCGTGATGATGAAAAAGCACGACTGCAAGTGGATTTGGGCGATGCGAATTTTTTGATGTTGCGCAACCATGGTCTGCTGACCGTGGGCAAAACCATTGCCGATGCTTTTTTGGCGATGTACACCTTTGAAAACACCTGTCGCATACAAGTGGACGCATTGGCCGGGCAGTCTGGCGCGGCGGCGCTCACGGCGGTCAACCCCGCTATTTTGGACGGCGTTGCACATGCTTCGCGGGTGCAAACTGGCGGCTTGGGCGGGGCTTTTGTGTGGCCTTCACTGCTGCGCAAGTTGCAAAGAGAAAGCCCCGATTACGCGCTGTAACCCGCCATGCTGCGGCGCAAGGGACAAGCCCCGTTCAGGGCTTCCAGCGCTTGAGCAGCAAGGCGTTGGCCATCACGCTGACCGAGCTGAGGGCCATGGCCGCGCCGGCCACCATGGGGTTCAAGTAGCCCAACGCCGCCAAAGGAATGCCCGCCACGTTGTAGGCAAACGCCCAAAACAGGTTTTGTCGAATTTTGGCCACGCTGCGCGCCGAGATGTCGAGCGCCGCCGCGACCAAGGCCACTTCGCCGCGCATGAGGGTGATGCCTGCGGCATGCATGGCCACATCGGTGCCATTGCCCATGGCCATGCCCACATCCGCCGCCGCCAAGGCAGGGGCATCGTTCACGCCATCGCCAACCATGGCCACAACCCGACCCTCAGCGCGCAATTGCTGCACGGCGGCGGCCTTGTCGCCGGGCAACACCTCTGCCAACACTTCGCCATCTTCGGGTCGCAAACCCAAGCGCCGCGCCATGGCCTCTGCGGCAGATCGGTTGTCGCCCGAGATCATCACCAACTTCAGGCCGCGTGCGCGCAAATCGGCCAAGGCTTGTGCCGCACCGGGTTTGGGCTCGTCACCAAACGCCATCAACAGCAGGCCTTGCACGCCTTGCGGCGTGCGCTCGGCCAAAGCCGACAAACTGGCCCCTTGTGCTTGCAGTGCCGGTAAATCTGCAGCCCACAATTGCGTGTCCATGCCCTCTTGTTGCAACCACGGCAAACTGCCCAGCAACAACTGCCGCCCGCCGACATTGGCTTGCACCCCTTTGCCCGGCACGGCGCTCATGTTCAACACCGCATCAAGGCCCAAGCCTTGGGCTTTGGCCGCGGCCGTAACCGCCAACGCCAACGGGTGTTCGCTGCCGCTTTGCACACTGGCCGCCAAAGCCAGCGTTTGCTTGTCGTTTTGGCCCGGTGCAGGCAATTGCGCCGTAACACGCGGTTGCCCCACGGTGAGGGTGCCTGTTTTGTCAAAGGCCACGGTTTGCACTCGGTGCGCCATCTCCAGCGCTTGTGCGTCTTTGATCAAGATGCCGTGTTTGGCCGCCACGCCAGTGCCCGCCATGATGGCCACGGGGGTGGCCAAACCCAGCGCACAAGGACAGGCAATCACCAACACGGCGACTGCGTGGATCAACGCAGTCTCAAAATGTGCGCCAGCCCAAAGCCACCCCAGCAACGTCAGCAACGCCAGCAGCAGCACCACGGGCACAAACACTTCGGCCACCTTGTCCACCAAGCGCTGAATGGGCGCTTTGGCCGCCTGTGCATCTTCAACCAAACGAATGATGTGTGAGAGCACTGTTTCGTGGCCCACCGCCGTCACCCGCATGACGATGCGGCCGTCGCCATTGATCGAGCCGCCGGTGAGTTGCGCGCCTGTGCTTTTGTTCACGGGCAAGGGTTCTCCGGTCAACATCGACTCGTCCACTTGCGTGACCCCTTCTTCTAGTTTTCCGTCCAACGGCAAGCGCTCACCTGGGCGCACCACGATCAAATCGCCCGCTCGTATTTCGTCCACAGGCACATCCATTTCGCCATCATCACCCAGCCAATGGGCTTTGTCGGGGCGCATGGCGTGCAATGCACGAATCGCTTCGGTGGTTTGGCGCTTGGCCCGGCTTTCTAGCCATTTGCCCAGCAACACCAACGTGATGACCACGGCCGAGCCTTCAAAGTACAAATGCGGCATGGCCCCGTCAGGCGCAGACCACCACAGCCAAACCGACAACATCCAACCGGCGGTTGTGCCCAGAGAGACCAGCAAATCCATGTTGCCCGTGAGCGCCTTGAGTGCATGCCAACCGGCCTTGTAAAAACGTGCACCCAAAATAAATTGCACCGGCGTGGCCAACGCAAATTGCGCCCACGCCGGCAGCATCCAGTGCTGCTGCCACAGGCTGCCCAACATGGGCAAAACCAAGGGTGTTGATAACGCCAAGCCCCACGCCACCGGGGCAAAACCCGTCCAAGCAGCGCCTGTATTCGCCTCGTCATCGGCGGCTTGCGGGACGCGCGGTTCGTAACCCGCATCGCGGATTGCCCGACGAAGACGGGCTTCTGTTGGGGCCTCTATCGAGGCGATGGTGGAAGTGACTGTGGCGTCTTGCGCGTCAACTTCAATGCGAGCCGACTCGGTCGCCAAATTGACGGTGGCCAACCGAACACCTGGCACTTTGAGCAAGGCTTTTTCAACGCGCGCGACACACGAGGCGCAGGTCATGCCGCCGACGCCGATGTCGAAGATGTGCGCTTGGTTCTTGATCTGTGTCATGGCGTGGCGAGTGATTTCAACTATGCTTCGATCAGCTTATTCAGAAACTGATCAAAAAGTCCATCATGAACCAAATTTTCACTGTTGAAGGCATGACCTGCGGCCATTGTGAAAAAGCAGTGACTCAAGCGTTGAAGAAATTGGACGCGCAAGCCACGGTGCTGATCGATCGCGCCCACAACCAGGTTCAAGTCGATTCGACGCAGCCGCGCGATGCTTTGGCGAAAGCCATTGCAGATGAAGGTTATCGCGTGAGCCTCTGATTTTTTTTCTGGCCTTAAGTCGATCAGGGCTCTGCATTGCCCGCACCATTTTTTTGGTGTTTCGTTTATGCAACTTTACAAAACACTGCACACGCGGCACACAACCGATACATGCTGAGCAGACACTGTCTTCATCCCAACACTGAAAGGATGAACTTTATGAAACCGATGTCCCGCTCCTTGATAGCTTCCAGCTTATTGCTCAGCTTGTCTGGCCTCTGCTTGGCTCAAACGGCACCCGAAAACAAAGGCCACGCGCCTCGCGCGGATCGCATCGAAAAAGTGCACGCCAAAATGGGCGAGCGTCACGCCAAGCATCTGGCCGAGTTGAAAGGCAAACTCAAACTCGAGGCCTCGCAAGATGCCGCCTGGGCCGCGTTTGAGCAAAGCATGCAAATGGCTTCTCCACCGGTGACACACCCTGATCGAGCCACTTTGGAAAAGATGACCACGCCTGAGCGGCTGGACCAGATGGAAGCTCACAAAGCCCAGCGCGATGCGCAGATGAAAAAACACGCCGACGCGACCAAAACTTTTTACGCCGCTCTGAACAGCACCCAAAAGAAGGTTTTTGATACCGAAACCGCACGCGCCATGTCCAGCATGATGAGAGGCAATGGCCACGGAAGGCATGAGGGTCACAACCAACACGGTCACCACTGATGTCGTTCACTTGATCGCCTCTTTTAAGGTTCTGGGCCGCAACATTGCGGCCTTTTTTTGTGCACCAAAAAATTGATGCACATCAAGGCTTCGGTTAGGGCTGTTGGTTAAGCTTTGTTCATGCCACAAACGCCTCCTGCCAAGGCCAGCCAATCACGTGCTGGTCTTTATTTGCCGCCCATTCGGCCCATCTTGTTGGACCAACCCATGCACTGGTTGGTCTTGGGTTTCAAAGACATGGCACGCGCTCCTTTGCTAAGCCTTCTGCATGGCGTGGTGTTGACTGTCATCGGTGGATTGATGGCGCTGTTGGCGCACGACCAGTTTTGGTTGTTGGTGGGCTATTTGTCGGCATTTATGGTGGTGGCACCTGTTTTGGCCACCAGTTTGTACGCCATGAGCCGCGCCATAGAACGGGGTGAAGTGGTCAATTTTGAGTTGCTGGTCCAAACATGGACAAATTGGCAATTGCGCTTGCGCCACCAGCCCGACAGTTATTGGTGTTTGATTCGATTTGGCTTGTTGTTAGGCTTGGCTGCACTCGGTTGGGTGCTCACTTCCTCGGCGCTCATCACCTTGTTGGCCCCTGTCCCCATTCACACCCCTGTGGATTTCATCAAACATGTCGTGTTGGCCAAAGACAGCCACTTGTTTGAGCTGTGGGTGGGCCTTGGCGGGATGTTGGCTGTGCCTGTGTTTGCTTCCACTGTGGTGTCGATGCCTATGCTGCTCGATCGCCGTGTGACGGTGCTGCAAGCGGTTTTGACGAGTTGGAAAAGCGTCATGACCCACCCATTTCAGATGACGTTTTGGGCTTTTTTAATCATCGGTTTCAGCTTGTTGGGTATTTTTTCGCTTTTACTGGGCTTGATTCTGATCATTCCAATGCTGGGTCATGGCAGTTGGCATGCCTACCGCGATCTGGTGGATGTTTCACATTTAGAAGAACGCATCACAGCGCAAGGTGAGGCGTGATGTGGGCTTTTACTGAAGAACAATTCGCGTGGTTTGGTTTGACAATCGGTGTGGGCGCTTTCATGCTCTACATGCTGTTCATCATTGGCCAATTGGCATGGGAATCCAAAGCTGGAAAATTTGGCACCTTTGTGATTTTTTTGGGTTTGGCATTTGGCATGCTGGGTTTTGTGGCCAAAGGCATCATCCAATGGCTCATCGACAGTTGACGCTCCAGTTTGTATAAGTCTGTGGATAAAAATCGAACAAGACCCTGGTTATCCACAGCTTGGTCTCGACCAGCAAAGTTGTTCATTTTGGCGCGACACCCAAAAAGCACCACCACACACACGATCACCCATAGCTCAAGTTGTTGTCACCATTCAATAAATCATGCTTGTCCACACATTCGTGCTTTGCTTATCTACTAATCCTATTTAAAGATATAAATCTATAGAGAAAGATCAAAGAACAACGCCACTGTTAAGATTTGGCTCTTTCTTCCCCCTGATGGCACCATGGCGATCGTCTCAGAATCTCCTCAATCCCACTGTTATGACATCAAAAGCGCAGATTTGTCACTGCTGGCCTTGGTGCTCAAAACGACGGATATTCAGGCCATTTCTCAGGCCTTGGAGCAGCAACTGGCCGAGAGCCCTGGTTTTTTTGAGCAAGATCCCGTCATCATTGATGTGAGCTTGATCGCTTCTGACAGCGATCCCGTCACACTGAACCTTGAATCGTTGTTGCCCTTATTGCGCCAACACGGTTTATTGCCTTTGGCCATCAAAGGTGCTCAGAGCGCTTTATTGACCCATGCCAAGGGGTTGGGCTTGGTGGATGCCAGTGATGCTCGCATTCGGCGTTCTGTGCCCTTGGCTGAGACTGTTCAAGCATCTGCAAAACCAGCAGCTCCTGAACCCTCACCTGAAACTGCACCCGTGCCACCTCCTGTGGTCGTGGCACAGGGCCCGATGGTGGTGGACAAACCCTTGCGTTCAGGCCAGCAGGTGTATGCTAAAGGCCGCGACCTGATTGTGCTGGCCATGGTGAATGCCGGGGCTGAAGTCATTGCCGATGGCAACATTCATATTTATGCCAGTCTTCGGGGTAAAGCCATAGCGGGTGCGCGTGGCAATATGCAGGCGCGCATTTTTGCGCAGGTGATGGAGCCTGAATTGATTTCTATCGCTGGCATCTACCGAACCAGCGAAAATGCTTTGCCCAAAGAGGTCTTGGGGCAAGCGGCTCAAGTCTGTTTGCAATCTGGCCCTGAAGGCGACAAATTGTTGGTCTTACCTTTGAAGTCCTAAAACATTGAATTTGTATTGATCTCCTGTCTAAGAAAGAAAATCTCATGGCAAAAATTGTCGTCGTGACTTCCGGTAAAGGTGGCGTGGGTAAAACCACCACCAGTGCCAGTTTCGCTACTGGTTTGGCTCTCAAGGGCTTCAAGACAGCCGTCATTGACTTTGATGTTGGCTTGCGAAACCTCGACTTGATCATGGGTTGCGAGCGCCGTGTGGTGTACGACCTGATCAACGTGATTCAGGGTGAAGCCAATTTGCACCAAGCACTGATCAAAGACAAACAGTGCGCCAATTTGTTTGTGCTGGCAGCATCCCAAACCCGCGACAAAGATGCTTTGACCCAAGACGGTGTTGAAAAGGTCTTGAACGACCTGAATGACATGGGCTTTGATTACATTGTTTGTGACTCGCCCGCCGGTATTGAAACGGGTGCATTGATGGCCATGCACTTTGCCGATGAAGCCTTGGTCGTGACAAACCCCGAAGTGTCATCTGTGCGTGACTCGGACCGCATTTTGGGCATGCTGGGCAGCAAGACCAAACGGGCCATCGAAGGACTCGAGCCCATCAAAGAACACCTCTTGATCACCCGTTACAACCCCAATCGGGTGGAAGACGGACAAATGTTGTCGCTGCAAGACATTCAAGATATCTTGCGCATCAAATTGTTGGGCGTGATTCCTGAAAGCGACAACGTTTTGCAAGCATCCAACCAAGGTACGCCCGCGATTCACATGTCAGAAAGCGATGTGTCTGAGGCCTACAAAGATGTGATTGACCGCTTCTTGGGAGAAGACAAACCCATGCGCTTTACTGAAGCCGTGAAACCGGGTTTCTTCAAACGCATCTTCGGAGGCAAGTGAACCATGTCGTTTCTGTCTTTCCTCTTGGGCGAAAAGAAGAAAACTGCGAGCGTTGCCAAAGAACGTCTGCAAATTATTTTGGCGCACGAACGCAGTGGTCGCAACGCGGCTGAGCCTGATTACCTGCCCGATTTGCAACGCGAGTTGGTTGCTGTCATCAGCAAATACATCAAGATCAATCCCGAAGACATCAAGGTCAACTTGGAGCGCCAGGACAACCTTGAAGTGTTGGAAGTGAAGATCGAGTTGCCCGACGCACGTTAAAAGGGGTGGGTGCTTGCACCCACCTGTGCACACGGCCATGACCCATTGACCTGCATGGTCAGAATACCAGTATGGCCAGCATGACCCGCATCACCGGCATGAACCGCATGGGCCGGGTCATGTCATTCCCCCATCACCCGGTTTGCAAGCTTTTCCAAAGCGCACGCGCGGCTTGAATGTTGCGCTCTTTGACGTGGCCAAATCCTTTGATGGTTTCAGGCACCTGGGCCACACGCAGGGCATGGGCGTGGGTGTCGTTGTTCAAGTTTTCGATGTGATCTTCGATGTGTTGCATGTATTCCCCGATCAGTGCCCGCTCGGTGCGGCGCTCTTCGGTTCGGCCCAATAAATCCAAGGCAGTGCCACGCAGACCTTTCATGCGTGCCAACAGTTTGAAGGCCAGCAGCATGGAAGGCCCAAACTTTTGTTTGATGCCTTCGCCTTTGGCGTTGCGCTTGGCCAGCAGCGGCGGGGCCAAGTGGTAGTGCACCTTGAAGTCGCCTTCAAAGCTGTTTTGGATGCGCGATAAAAAATCTGTTTGCGTGTGCAACCGCGCCACTTCGTACTCGTCTTTGTAGGCCATCAACTTGTACAACTGGCGTGCCACGGTTTCGCTGAGCACGGTCTTGCCCAATGGGGCTTCGGCTTGCTGAACACGCTGCACAAAGGCCTGATAGCGTGCGGCGTAGGCCGCATTTTGGTAGTCGGTGAGGCGGCGAACACGGTCGTTGATGAGGTCCTCCAGCGTGTCGCGCTTTTTGAACTGGATCACCTGCGCCGGTTGCAAGCGTTGCATCAACACGCTCAGCTGATGGGCCGCATGGCGGCCCCATTCAAAAGCCGCCAAGTTGTTGCTCACTTGCACATCGTTGAGTTCAATGGCCCGAACCAACGATTCGCGGCGCAGCGGCACCCAGCCTTTTTGCCAAGCAAAGCCCAAGATCATGGGGTTCACATAAATCGTGTCGCCCATGAGTTGTTTGGCCAAGGTGTCGGCATCAAAACTGCTGACCCCTTGCATCCCCACTTGCTCTGTGATGGCGGCCACACAGGCTTCGGCGGGGTTTTGCCAGTTGCCGTTTTTCACAAAGGTAGCGGTGGGCGTGCTGTTGCTGTTGAGGGCCACATGGGTGCGGCCTTCGCGCATGCGCAGGGTGGTTTCTTTGGAGGCACTCACGATCGGGTCGCAGCCGATGATCAGGTCTGCAGCGGCCATGCTCACGCGGGTGGTGCGAATCTCATCTTGCCGATTGGCCACCAACACGTGGCTCCACGTGGCACCGCCCTTTTGCGCTAAACCCGCTGAGTCTTGAGTGACGATGCCTTTGCCTTCCATGTGTGCGGCCATGCCCAGCAGTTGGCCGATGGTGATGACACCGGTGCCGCCCACACCTGCCACCACCATGCCCCAAGGTTGTTGCAGCGTTGGCAACTCGGGTTCGGGCAACAAGCCCAAGTCGGCCAGGTTCAGTGTGGCGTTGCCAGCGCCAGAGGTGTTGGTTTTTTTCTTGAAGGTGCCACCCTCAACGGTGACAAAGCTGGGGCAAAAGCCTTTCAAGCAGCTGGTGTCTTTGTTGCAGGTGCTTTGATTGATGGTGCGCTTGCGGCCCAACGGTGTTTCCAGGGGCTCCACCGACAAGCAGTTCGATTGCACGCCACAGTCGCCACAGCCCTCGCACACCTCTTCATTGATCATCACGCGCACGGCGGGGTCCACCATCGTGCCGCGTTTGCGGCGACGGCGTTTTTCGGTTGCACAGGTTTGGTCATAAATGATGACCGTGGTGCCCTTGATCTCTCGCATCTCGCGTTGAATCTGATCCAACACATCGCGGTGGAAAACACGCACGCCTTCGGTCAAGGCCACGCCTTGGTATTTTTCGGGTTCGTCGGTCACCACCACAATGCGCTGCGCGCCTTCGGCCCGCATGCTCATGGCGATTTGCAGCACGCTGTGACCCTCGGGCCGCTCGCCCACTTGCTGGCCGCCGGTCATGGCTACCGCGTCGTTGTACAAAACTTTGTAGGTGATGTTCACGCCAGCGGCAATGCTTTGGCGAATCGCCAAAATGCCGCTGTGAAAATAAGTGCCATCGCCCAAGTTGGCAAAAACGTGGTTTTCGTTGCTGAAGGGTTGCTGCCCTGTCCACGGCACACCCTCGCCGCCCATTTGCGTGAAGCCGA